>CEPW01041495.1_pt1 | contig 11385 bp, 10 predicted proteins | sample 356211 | NCBI WGS metagenome assembly CEPW01 (sample SAMEA2620021, study PRJEB7988) | marine metagenome | biome: marine biome (ENVO:00000447); feature: deep chlorophyll maximum layer (ENVO:xxxxxxxx); material: "saline water (ENVO:00002010), including plankton (ENVO:xxxxxxxx)" | depth 25 m
GCATCGCACCTGCCGCCAACCAACTGCCGGCATCAAGCTTGGCCAGACCGAGCAGAGCTTGACTCGTCCACTCGACCACCCCTTGCGCCAAGGCAGCCCGAGCGAGGTGACCGGCTGCAGCTTGCAGGACATCTCCTTTGAGCTCAGTTCCCCAAATGTCTCCCATTTCCCTGAGCATCAACCCATTCGCCACAGCCATGGCCAAAAGATCCACACTCGGAAGAGGAGACGCCACCACGCCTGCGGCAACAACCCACTGCGTCCGACGTTGCAGTTCGGTGAAGCGGCTCCGACGCACCTGCTCAAGATCCTGCTGCCATCGACGATGCAGAGAGGCCAATTGACGCTGGCAGGTGTCATGCAGAACCCGTTCGGGCTGTTTCAGCGTCTGGCGAATCGGCGTCAAAACCGGTCGAAGCTGATCTTCAACCCCGGACCAAAGCAAAAGATGACTGCGCCAGCGCTCAGGAAGCTGTTGGGAGAGTTCGCAAGCCAACCTCTCGAGGTCTTGATCCACATCTCCACGAACGAGCAACCAGGCCGGGCAGTCGTCAGGGAGTTCCTGAAGCCAAAGCAGATCAGACGCCATTAGAGGTGCGTCCAACACGTACAAAACGCGGTCATGGGCTATCAGGGTCTCTGGCCAACGACGAGAGCCATCCGCGAGTTCAAGGCCATGGGCAACGGACACCTCAAGAGGAGCAGTACCTCGGAGACCATGAATGAGATCCTCCGATCGAATCAATGCCTTTGTCGTGCCATGAACAAGGGCGAGTCGCTGAGGCCCCTGTCGCTCCAAAATGGCTTTGAGCTGCTGCCTCCATGCGTCCACGCGCACGGTCGCCTCTCCTTCAAACGACTCGAGCTGCTGCAACACCTCATGGCATCGCTTGATCCAGGCATCAAGGGTTTCCGGTGGCTGGAAACGGGCAGGTTTTGAGGGACGTGACAACCACCACACCCCGACGCCGAGACCCAAAACGCCGATCCCGCCTGGGACATGGAAGAGGTCACTGACCAACCACTGCGTTGCAATCAAACCGCCACCGACCAGCGCCAGAGAGCTCAGACCCATCGTCCGTTTGGGCAACAAATGGAGCAGCGGAACCGGCAGCTTCAAAACGGCGGTTAAGGGCAAGCGTGAGTCGTCCTAGCTCAGCTAAGCCGCTGGCACCAGCTCAAGCGGTCAGCCTGCTCACTTCTCCATACCCTTAAGAGTGTCGACAAGGGATGGTCATGGCAGCGGGAGCGGACGTAGCCAGATCTGATCGACGCAGCTCCGTCAGGCGTGTTCTGGTCACAGCCCTTGGGATCAATCTGGCGATGTCCCTCCTCAAACTGTCGGTCGGCCTGATCACTGGATCACTGGCCGTAATCGCCGATGCGATGCACAGCGCCACAGATGCGTTGTCCAGCCTGACGGGATTGATTACGAACCGACTCTCTGATCCCAAACCGGACCGGGATCATCCCTACGGACATCACAAATACGAGGGCATTGGAGCCCTTGGAATCGCCGGATTCATCCTGTTCACCGCTCTGGAAATTTTGCTGCGAGCAGGAGAACGCCTCCTCGAGGGTCTGCCACCGATCCGAGTCACGTCCAACGAACTCGTGCTGTTGTTAATCGCCCTCGGATTCAATCTGCTGTTAGCGGCCTATGAACACCAGCAAGGACGGCGTCTGAACAGCTCTCTGCTCAAAGCCGACGCGCAACATGCCGCCAGCGACGTCTGGACGACCGTCGTCGTTCTCATTGGCATGACTGGAGCCCTGTTGTTTGAAATCAGCTGGCTGGATGTCGCCCTGGCCATTCCGATGGCTCTACTCCTCATCCGCGTCTGCTGGTCTGTTCTGAAACGGACCTTGCCTTGGCTGGTCGACCACATTGCGATCGCACCGGAATCAATCCACTCTGAAGCGATGCGAGTGGCTGGAGTGCTCAATTGCCACGACATCGCCAGCCGCGGCGTCCTGGGGCAACAGGTCTTCATCGACATGCACATGATCGTGGAGGCCGATGACCTCAGGACGGCCCACCGAATCACCGAATTGGTGGAGGATCGCCTGGATCAACGCTTCGGACCGGTGCGCTGCACCATCCATTTGGAACCCAAGGACTACGTGGAACAAGAGATCACCTACAGCGGGACCCATGGTTGAGGCAACCACCAGTACGGACCCGCTGCGATCGTTAACGAGCACGCAACTCGAGGGTTTAGGGCAGATTCTGGAGCGATTGAACGCACAACCGGCCTGGAGCTGGTCGTTACCCGTGCTGCTTCATGAGCGTTGCTGGCTGCGCCTGTCGCACGTTCCTCTCCGGAATCTCAACCAAGTACTGCCTCCGGATGTCAACGAGGACGCACCGGAACTGGCCAGCTTTCGCGCCTTGGTTGCCGACGGACTTGATCCATTGTCCGCACAACAACACTGTTGGCAGGACTTCGGGATGGAGGACTGCTGTCGCGCACTGCGCCAGTACTGGCTGAGCCGTGAGCAGCCTGGACACGACTGGACCTTTCAGCACTATCTGGAGCTGGTCAGCACCTATCGGACCAAAGTCGAGAACGGTCAACCCGCTATACCAATGGTCGTTCTCCCTCGGCGAAACCAGGGTGAGTTCCACAGGCTGCACTGGATCGCCGACATTTCTCCGACGATGCGTCACACTTGCGCCTGATTCCAGGCCAAGGGGCCATGAGTGATTCCTACAGCGACCCCCAGCAACAAGGGGGGCAGAACGACGGTGGTCGGGGTGATTCGAGTCGTGGCGGCCAACGCGGTGGTCGGGGTGGCAACCGTGAAGGCGGTGGGTTCCGCATCCGGCTGAGCGACAACGAAATGCGCTCCGCACGCGCTCTGCAGGAAGCCTTCAATCTGCGCTCAACAGTTGCCGTTCTCGGATTTGCCGTGCGGACCCTGGGCCAGATGCTCGAAGACGGTCAGCTGGACGAACTGGTTGCCCAACAGCGCTCACAAGCACCTCGTGGCGGCGGTCGCCGTGATGGGGGTGGCCGTGGACGACGCTTTGATGACGATCGCCAGGGCGGACGTGGATCTCGTCCCGATCCGTTTGCTCGCCCTGCCAAGCCCCAGCCCAGCGAACCAGTCGCCGCGGCAGAAGCAGAACCGGCAGCGGTTGTTGATGAGGCCAATTCAGCCCCGGTCGACGGCGACACCAGCACGGAAGCCAGCGACGACACCAAACCAGCAGAAGCCGAGGCCTGATCCATGCCACGGCCTCGGGTTCTCTCCGGCGTTCAACCCACTGGTGCTCTTCACCTAGGCAACTGGTTGGGAGCGATTCGGAACTGGGTCGACCTCCAGGACACCCACGACACATTCGTGTGCGTGGTTGATCTTCATGCGATCACCGTTCCCCATGATCCAGCTCAACTCGCCGGAGACACCCGAAGCACCGCAGCGCTTTATCTGGCCTGCGGCATGGATCCAGAACGCTGTTCCGTCTTTATTCAAAGCCAGATTGCAGCGCACAGTGAACTCTGCTGGCTCCTGAATTGCGTCACTCCTCTGAACTGGCTGGAGCGAATGATTCAGTTCAAGGAGAAGTCGGTCAAACAAGGAGACAACGTCTCCGTTGGCTTGCTGGACTATCCGGTCCTCATGGCTGCCGACATCCTTCTCTATGACGCCGACTTAGTCCCAGTTGGGGAAGACCAGAAGCAACATTTAGAGCTGGCCCGCGACATCGCACAGCAGCGCATTAACGCCCGCTTCGGCAGTGAAGAGCTTCCGGTGCTCAACGTCCCCAAACCACTCATCCTTAAGGAAGGCGCCCGGGTCATGAGCCTGACGGATGGCCGGAGCAAGATGAGCAAAAGCGATCCCAATGAAGGCAGTCGAATCACACTGCTGGATCCGCCTGAGTTGATCACCAAAAAGATCAAGCGCGCCAAGACCGATCCACAGATGGGGCTTGAATTCGACAATCCGGAACGACCAGAAACCCACAATTTGTTGAGCCTTTACGCAATCCTGAGCGGACAAGGGCGAGAGGCAGCAGCAGCCGAATGCGCTGAGATGGGTTGGGGAACGTTCAAACCATTGCTTGCTGAGGCCACCGTCGCAGCTCTGGAACCAATCCAAGCCCGACATCGCGAACTGATGAATGACCCTGCTGAACTCGATCAGGTGCTGGATCAGGGGCGCCAGAAGGCTGAAAACGTTGCCAACGCAACACTGGAACGCGTTCGCAAGTCCCTTGGATTTTCCCCACGCCATTAATCAAGTCACCAAGGATTGATCAGCTGAGCTAATCAATCCTTGGTGACCACGATTAGAGCCGCCAAACCGCCATCACGGGCAGACGACCGCCTCCACGACTCGCTCCTCAGGGATCTCGGGCCGCTGCCCAGGATGACTACACACACTTTTCAATAAAGGTCAACCCCCAAATGAGCCACCTCGCGCAAGGGGGTGATGTTCCACCAACTTGACCGTCTACTTCGTCTCTGTTGCGTGCGTCTGTCCCTTGGTTCGTTGTCGGTTCAAGCAAGTGTTCTGTCCGGTCTTGCCGCTGCAGGTCTTGCAATGACTGTCAACGCTGGTGCACTCGCTCCGAGCAATCACGACGGTTCCCACAGACGGGACACAACCCAGTTGGTCAGCCGCGCTCTGCTGGCCAATGTTGCCAGCGATGGCCCCTATCAGCTCACCCCGGAGCGGCGGGCTCTTCTGAACACCATCCGTTACGCAGAGGGAACGTGGAAAGACGGAACTGATCAGGGGTATCAGGTGATGTACGGCGGTGGAAAGTTTCACGACTTATCCCGGCATCCCGAAACAGTGGTGATCAAGCGGTACGCCAGTGCCGCAGCTGGGGCCTATCAGTTCCTGCCTGCCACATGGAAGGGAGTGGCCAAGGAACTCGATCTGGAGACCTTTGAACCCAAACATCAAGACCAAGCCGCACTCCACCTCGTCCAGCGCCGAGGCGCTTTAAAAGAAATCGATCGCAGCGGCCTCACCAAAACCGCGATGGCGCGACTCGCGCCCGAGTGGGCTTCGTTCCCCAACATCAGCGGTCGCAGTGCCTACGGACAACCGGTCAAAACCCACCAGGAGCTGGCGCGTTTTTACAGCGAGAACTTGCAATCCCTTCGACGCCAGAACAGACCTGCTTGATCAGCGTCGGGCAGCAGCAACTCGAGCCGACAAAGCCCAAACCTCGGTTACTAAACCGTGCCAAGGCGACATCGCTTCCATCGAGACAGCCATCGGCTCCGATGCTGCAGCAACCAACACCCTTGTTGCTGCAATCGCACGCTGACCTTCCTCAAGGCGTGCGCGGAAATGAACTTGTTCCGCTTCACCCAAAACAGAATTAGGACAGCACTCCAAGAGCTCCTCGCCGCGGCGGAACCAGTGCTCAAAATCGTCGAGCAGCGAGCCCAGCAACGTTTCAAGAAGCGCGCCGGCTTCAGGATCCGGTTGTTTCTCCATTGATCAGCGCAGGGCACGCCCATAGGATGGCGGGCCCCGTCCGTTGAACGTTGAGCAGCGCTGCAGCAACCACTCCTGCCCCCGCAGCGCCAATAACTCTTCCCAAGACCAGCGAAAGCGAGCAGTTGCTCAAAATCCGCCACTCGATGAGCCATGTCATGGCCATGGCGGTTCAAAAATTATTTCCCAAGGCGCAAGTCACGATTGGACCCTGGACCGAGACCGGGTTCTACTACGACTTCGACAACCCTGATCCCTTCACCGAAGCGGATTTGAAGGCCATCAAAAAAGAGATGGGCAAGATCATTGGACGAAAGCTGCCCCTCGAACGAATTGAGGTGAGCCGAGAGGAAGCACAACGGCGGATCGAAGCGCAGAACGAGCCTTACAAACTCGAAATTCTCGCGGGCCTACAAGAGCCCATCACCCTCTACACACTTGGGGATCAGTGGTGGGATCTCTGTGCCGGTCCCCACGTGGAGAACACCAAGGAGCTCCATCCCAAGGCATTTGAGCTGGAAAGCGTCGCCGGTGCTTACTGGCGTGGTGACGAAACCAAAGCCCAGCTCCAGCGGATTTATGGAACTGCCTGGGAAACCCCGGATCAACTCGCTGAACACAAACGCCGTAAGGAAGAAGCTCTCCGACGCGATCACCGCCGGATCGGCAAAGATCTCGACCTCTTTTCCATCGAAGATGAGGCTGGAGCAGGCCTTGTGTTCTGGCATCCACGGGGTGCCCGCATGCGTCTTCTCATCGAGGATTTCTGGCGTCAGGCTCACTTCGAAGGCGGCTACGAACTGCTGTACACGCCGCACGTGGCAGACATCAGCCTCTGGAAAACATCAGGCCATCTCGATTTCTACTCCGAGAGCATGTTCGGGCCGATGGAAGTGGATGAGCGGGAGTACCAGCTCAAGCCGATGAACTGCCCGTTCCACGTTCTGACCTACGCGAGCAAACTGCGCAGCTACCGCGAGCTACCGATTCGATGGGCAGAGCTCGGAACGGTGTATCGCTATGAGCGGCCGGGCGTGATGCATGGACTCATGCGTGTGCGCGGCTTCACCCAAGACGATGCCCATGTGTTCTGCCTTCCAGAGCAGATCAGCGATGAGATCCTTCGAATCCTCGATCTGACCGAACGAATTCTCTCCACGTTTGACTTCAACACCTACGAAATCAACCTCTCAACTCGCCCCGAGAAATCAATCGGTGAAGACGCCGTTTGGGATCTCGCAACCAAAGGGTTGATCGAAGCCTTAGACCGCAAAGGCTGGGACTACAAAGTTGACGAAGGCGGCGGTGCGTTCTATGGCCCCAAGATCGATCTCAAAATTGAAGATGCGATCGGACGAATGTGGCAGTGCTCCACCATTCAGCTCGACTTCAACCTGCCTGAACGCTTCGAGCTCGATTACATCGCTGCGGACGGGTCCAAGCAGCGTCCAATCATGATTCACCGCGCCATTTTCGGTTCATTGGAACGGTTCTACGGAATCATGACCGAAAACTATGCAGGTGATTACCCGTTCTGGCTTGCACCGGAGCAAATTCGCCTTTTACCTGTCACCGATGAGGTTCTTCCGTATGCGGAATCGGTGCAGCAACAGCTGAATGCAGCGGGCATCCGTGCGACGACCGATCGCAGCGGCGACCGTCTGGGCAAGCTCATCCGGACTGGTGAACAAATGAAGATCCCTGTCCTAGCTGTGATCGGCGCCAAAGAGGCTGAGCAAAATGCGGTGAGTGTTCGCAGCCGTCGCGATGGGGACCTCGGAGTCATTGCGGTGAGCGATTTGCTGAAGGGAGGTCAAGAAGCCAACGACAACCGTCAGCCGGGCCTCAGCGTTTGACATCGATGAACGACAACACCATCCCTTCTCTGAAGGAACTCGGTCGGTTGCGGACAGCGCCTGAGCTCAGCGACATTGCACAAACAGCGTTGCGCAAGGAGCTGGCTCATGCCATGGCTGACGCCAGTTGGTTCACCATTGGGGTGATGGCACCATCCGCAGATGCCGCCTTGGCGTCTCTGCGCCGTCTCGAGCGTTACCAAGGATGGGACGAGATGAACCTGCTTGAAACCCCCGAAGACACGGGACCGGTGTTCCTTAAAGCCAACCAAAACGGGGGGTCAATTCGGATTCGAATCGAACATGGCTTAGGGGAAGGCATCCTGATCAGTGGACACGGCGACGATGCAAGCCAACCGTCAACCACCTGGGGACCTTTGCCGCTGGATTTGTTCTAGTTGCCGATCCCGTTCGCTGAGTTCAGCCTGGGAACAACGCAGAACCAGGGCAGCTCATGGTCGTCACAACGCTCCTGGCCGGTGACATGGGGGGCACGAAAACATTGCTTGCGATCTATGAGGTGCAGGGCGGTGTTCTCGTTCAACGCCATCAGCACCGTTACGTCTCCAGCGAATGGTCATCGCTGGAGCCGATGCTCAATGATTTTGTAAGGGGTCGACCCGACGCCATCAAACCACCAAGTTATGGCTGCATCGCGGTGGCCGGACCAGTCCGCGATCGACGGGCATCCATCACCAATCTCCCCTGGCAGTTGCAAGAGGACGACCTCGCCAAAGCCGCAGACATGGAACGGCTGGAATTGGTCAATGATTTCGGGGTGTTGATTTATGGACTGCCACACCTCGATCAGACCCAAGAGGTGGTGCTCCAGGAGGGAGCGAAAGACGCTGGACCCGTCGCGATTCTGGGTGCTGGGACAGGTCTCGGAATGGCTCGAGGAGTCCAGTCCGACCAAGGGCTAGTGGCACTGCCAAGCGAAGGGGGACATCGCGAATTTGCTCCCCGCAATCTCGAGGAATGGCAACTGTCCGAGTGGCTGAAACAGGACCTCGGGATCGAACGGCTGTCGATTGAGCGCGTGGTGAGCGGCACTGGGCTGGGACATATCGCCAACTGGCTGCTGCATCAACCTGAGGCCCAAACGCATCCACTGCGAGAACTAGCGACTGAATGGCGTCAAACCATGGCCAACGACTTACCGGCCCATGTCAGTGAAGCGGCCTCTCAAGGAGATCCATTGATGCAGCGTGCCCTTGAACTCTGGTTGTCGGCCTATGGGTGTGCCGCAGGTGACCTGGCACTGCAGGAGCTCTGCACCGGTGGTCTATGGATCGGAGGTGGAACCGCCGCCAAGCAACTCGCGGGCTTGCAGTCAGCCCACTTCTTGGATGCCATGCGTGCCAAGGGGCGATTCAAGAGCTTTATCAACGACTTAGAGATCAAAGCGGTGATTGATCCCCAGGCGGGTTTATTCAGCGCAGCTTGCCGTGCACGAATGCTTGCGGAGTCGGGTGGGACACTGTCCTGAGTAGATCAGCAGGCATGGCGCAGCCGCGCATTGGCCAAAAAGTTGTGGTGGACGTGCCCGCCACAACAGCAAACCTTGGCCCTGGTTTCGATTGCCTGGGCGCTGCCCTTGATCTCAACAACCGCTTTGCCATGCAGCGGATCGAAGGCAGTGGCGAACGCTTTGAGTTGATTATCGAAGGTTCAGAGGGAACCCACCTACGAGGCGGGCCGGACAATCTGGTGTACAGAGCTGCTCAACGGGTCTGGAAAGCGGCGGGTATTGAACCGGTGGCCCTGGAAGCAAGGGTTCGACTGGCCGTTCCACCGGCGCGTGGTCTGGGCAGCAGTGCCACGGCAATCGTGGCTGGTCTGATGGGGGCAAATGCCCTGGTGGGAGAACCCTTGAGCAAGGAAAAATTATTGGAATTAGCGATCGACATCGAGGGGCATCCGGACAACGTGGTGCCCTCTCTGCTGGGCGGTCTTTGCATGACTGCTAAAGCTGCATCCCAGCGATGGCGCGTGGTTCGCTGCGAATGGACCCATGCCGTGAAGGCGGTCGTGGCCATTCCTTCGATCCGGCTCAGCACGAGCGAGGCCAGACGGGCCATGCCCAAAACGATTCCCGTCAGCGATGCAGTCACCAACCTGGGGGCTCTGACCTTGTTGCTGCAGGGTCTCAGAACCGGAAACGGCGATCTCATCGCCGATGGAATGCACGACAGACTCCACGAGCCTTACCGCTGGCGCTTGATCAAAGGCGGTGAAGAGGTGCGCAAGGCTGCGATCGATGCCGGGGCTTGGGGGTGTGCCATCAGCGGAGCAGGGCCAAGCATCCTGGCTCTGTGTTCTGCGGACAAAGGGACCGCGATCAGTCGCGCCATGGTGAGGGCATGGGAAGCCGTTGGAGTCGCCAGTCGTGCGCCGGTGCTCAATCTTCAGACGTCCGGGAGCCACTGGCAGACAGCAAGTCCTGAGTAGAACTACCCAAACTTGGCACTTGGGCTGATAGCTTTGTTTACAAATCTCGGGAGTGCCATGGACGCCGATCTGCCGATGTTGGCCGCGTCCACCACAGATTTTCCCTGGCTCTCCTTGATCGTTTTGCTGCCGGCTGCAGCAGCTCTGATCATGCCGTTGCTCCCGGCTAACGAGGAGCGAAACCCTGAACTACCCCGCAACATCACCCTGGTGGTGTTGTTGGCAGATCTGATTTTGATGATGGTGGCCTTCGCCACCCAATTCGATTCGTCTCTGCCTGGATTACAGCTCGTCGAACGCGTGAGTTGGGTGCCGGTCATTGGCCTGGAATGGTCGCTGGGTGCCGACGGGCTTTCGGCACCTCTTGTGGTCTTGAGCGGTCTTGTAACCCTGCTGTCCGTAGCGGCCAGCTGGTCGATCAAGCTCAAACCTCGGCTCTATTTCGCCTTACTGCTCGTCCAGGCGTCAGCCCAGGGTCTTGTCTTCCTATCGCAGGATTTTCTGCTGTTCTTCCTGGCTTGGGAACTCGAGCTCGTCCCCGTTTATTTGCTGATTGCGATCTGGGGTGGTCAAAACCGCCAATACGCCGCAACCAAGTTCATCCTCTACACGGCGGTGGCATCACTGCTGATCTTGATTAGCGGCCTTGCACTGGCGCTATCTGGAGACACGTTCACCCTCAACCTCACCGAGCTGGCAGCCCGCTCCCCTGGTGGCACCTTCGGCTTGCTCTGCTACCTCGGTTTCTTGATCGGCTTCGGCGTGAAATTGCCGATGTTCCCTCTGCACACTTGGCTTCCAGATGCCCACGGCGAAGCCAACGCTCCCGTTTCGATGCTGCTGGCTGGGGTGCTTTTAAAGATGGGCGGCTACGCCCTGCTGCGCTTCAACGTGCAGATGCTTCCAGATGCTCACCTTCAACTCGCTCCAGCTCTGGTGATCTTGGGCATTGTGAACATCGTGTATGGCGCGTTGAACGCCTTCGCGCAAGACAACGTCAAGCGCCGAATTGCTTGCAGCTCCGTCAGCCATATGGGTTTTGTCCTGTTGGGGATCGGGGCAATCGATGCCCTCGGGATCAGCGGGGCCATGCTTCAAATGGTGAGCCATGGTCTGATTGCCGCGGCCATGTTCTTTTTCACCGGAGTGTTCTACGAACGGACCAAAACCCTCTCCATTCCGAACATGGGTGGTCTGGCCAAAGCACTTCCCATCACCTTCGCCTTCTTCCTGGCCAGCTCATTGGCTTCCCTTGCCCTGCCAGGCATGAGTGGTTTCATCAGCGAGATCACCATTTTCCTTGGTGTCACCAGTCAGGAGAGCTTTACCTCGCTGTTCCGATCAATCACGGTGCTCCTAGCAGCGATCGGTCTCGTTCTCACGCCGATTTATTTACTGTCGATGTGCCGACGCGTGTTTTTCGGCCCGAGGATTCCGGCCCTGGCAATGATCGACGACATGCGTCCCCGAGAACTGGTGATTGGCCTGACGTTGCTCGTTCCCACCTTGGTCATTGGAATCTGGCCAAGGGTCGCCATGGATCTCTATGAATCCTCGACGGACGCCCTAGCGGAACTCCTCGGACAACACAGCCTTGTGGCTTTAGCCCAAC
>CEPW01078477.1_pt1 | contig 11373 bp, 8 predicted proteins | sample 356211 | NCBI WGS metagenome assembly CEPW01 (sample SAMEA2620021, study PRJEB7988) | marine metagenome | biome: marine biome (ENVO:00000447); feature: deep chlorophyll maximum layer (ENVO:xxxxxxxx); material: "saline water (ENVO:00002010), including plankton (ENVO:xxxxxxxx)" | depth 25 m
CTAAATTTAAATCATTTGAAACATCTTTAGAAAATCCAATTTGAGATTCTTTCGAAGAGTTATCGTCAAATCCTAAGTCTCTCTGCCCCCCCGTCATAGCAAGATATACATCAGCTAAAATTTTGGAGTCAATCAAAGCGCCATGATAACTTCTGTCATACCCGGTTATTTGATATCTGTCTGTCAAAACCTCTAGGCTATTTCTTTGGCCGGGATGTTTTTCTCTTGCAATTGATAAGGTGTCTGTAATTTTACTTACGTGGTCTTCAATTTTTATATCAAGGCCTGCAAGTTTAAGTTCATTGTTTAAAAATCCAATATCAAATTCAGCATTGTGAATTAATAATTCTGAGTCTTTAATGAAATCCAAAAAATCTTGATAAACATTTTTGAAGAATGGTTTATCAGACAAAAAATCATCTGATAATCCATGAATCTTAAAAGATGATCCAACTGTTCGCTCTGGATTTAAATATATTTGATAAGATTTTTTTGTTAATTTTCTATTTAATAATTCAACTCCAGCAATTTCTATAATTCTGTGTTCGTTAGCAATATCTAATCCGGTTGTTTCTGTATCTAAAACGATTTGTCTCATGACAGTTCAGTTATTCCTTTATTAGCTAAAGCATCTGCAATATCATTTTCTCTATGATTGCTATGACCTTTTACCCAAAACCAACTCACCTCATGATGATTTGTCATTTTGTCAAGCTCCATCCAAAGTTCTGAATTTTTTACCGGTTTTTTTGAAGCATTTTTCCAGCCATTTTTTTTCCAATTGACAATCCATTCAGTAATTCCATCTTTGACATATTTTGAATCAGTATGAAGTTCGATTATTTTAGAATCTTTAAATAACTTCAACGCCTCAATGGTTGCTGTGAGTTCCATTTTATTATTTGTTGTGTTGAAGCTACCGCCGTAAATTTCTTTTTCTTCTCCATCTTCAATGATAAGAGCGCCCCAACCTCCTTTTCCGGGATTGCCTTTACAAGCTCCATCTGTAAAAATCTTAATTATATTTTCAGACATCTATAAGAAACGAGATAGATGTTAATATTACTTTAAAAATGATTTCTAATATAGAAGCTATCCCGGCATTTTCAGATAATTATATTTGGACATTAATAAAAGGTAACTCAGCAGCTGTTGTAGATCCTGGCGATGCTTCGGCGGTAGAAAGTTTTTTGAGTAAAAATAATCTAAATCTTGAAGCAATATTAATTACCCACCATCATTTTGACCATACTGGCGGAATATTGGATCTTGCTTCTAAAAGGAATACAAAAGTTTATGGGCCTAAGGGAGGTCATATAAAAGGGATTAATACAGAAATATCGGAGAATTCAACGATTACAATTTTAGATACGAAATTTGATATCTTTGAAACTCCTGGGCATACACTGGATCACATTGCCTACTATTCTAAAGATATTAATTCCTTATTTTGTGGCGATACTCTTTTCTCTGGTGGTTGTGGGAGACTTTTTGAAGGAACCCCATCTCAGATGTTTAATTCGTTAAACAAATTTACCAATCTACCTATAGAAACTAAAGTTTATTGCACTCATGAATACACATTGAGCAATTTAACTTTTGCATTAAAGGTAGAGCCTGATAATGTTGATCTAAAAAAATATTTTGAGGAAGTTAGTTCTTTAAGAGAATCTAATCTAATATCTCTACCATCGAGCATTAATTTAGAAAATAAAATTAATCCCTTTTTAAGAACTTCTGTTGACCAAGTAAAAGAAAATGCAGAGAATTATGCAAATAAACAAAATTTACAACCTGTGGAAGTCCTAGCAGCAATTCGTGATTGGAAAGATAATTTTTAGGATGAACAAATACCTTTTTCTTTTTTTTGGATCTCTTTTAAGTTTTTCATTAATTACCCAATCATCTAATGATTTATGGGGCGAAATCAGAGATAGAATGGTTTTTGATCACGCATTAGATCAGACATCGGTTATATATGAACTTGAGAAATACAACGATAATCAATATGTAATAAACAGATTAGCAAAAAATGGTCAACGATATCTTTATTACACAGTAACTGAATCAATTAAAAGAAACTTGCCGGTAGAACTTGCATTGCTTCCTTTTATTGAAAGCCAATTTGATCCTTACGCGCAGTCATCTACTGGAGCATCAGGAATTTGGCAATTTATCCTTAGTACTGCTCGTGAACAAAAACTTAAAAAAAATTGGTGGTACGATGGGAGAAGAGACATTGTAGCTTCAACCGATGCCGCATTTAATTATCTAACAAAACTTTATAACAAATATGATGACTGGTTGCTTGCAATTGCAGCTTATAATGCTGGTCCTAATAGAATTTTAAAAGAAATTAAAAAAAATCAAGCTAAAGGATTGCCTACAGATTTTTGGTCATTGAAACTTCCTAGAGAAACAAAAGCTTATGTTCCAAAACTTTTAGCTCTTCTCGAGGTTATTAAAAGTCCAGAAAAATTTAGCGTTGTTATTCCAAATTTACCTAACAGACCGTATTTTCAATTGGTTACTTTGCCTTCTCAGGTTGATCTAATGCAAGTAGCTAATATCTCTGGTTTGAAGTTGGAGGTTATATATGAGCTTAATCCTGGTTTTAATCAATGGGCAACTGATCCTAATGGCCCATTTCATATTCTTTTACCGGTAGGTATTGCTGATAGATTTCAAGTTATTCTTGATAATACAGATCCTACAGAGCTCGTTCAATGGGATAAGTATTTAGTAAAAAAAGGAGATACGCTTACTTCAATAGCAAAAAAATACCTTATTGACTTTGCCCTCCTTAAAGAAATTAACGGTTTTAAGGACGATACAATATATGAAAATGAAGAATTAATTGTTCCTAGAGGTCCCAGTTGGATTAAAGATTATCTTAATAAACCAGATATATACTACGTGAAAGCTGGAGATAGCATGTGGTCTATAGCAAAGAAATTTAATGTGACCATTAGAGATTTGTCATTATGGAATGATCTCAATCCAGAACGATTTCTTTTGACGGATACAAAAATACTCATTTACCCAAAATATTTTAAAGAGATAAAACCTAAGCCAGTTCCTAAAAACGATATTGCTTATCCTGTTAAAAGAGGCGATAGCATCATCAAAATATCTAATAAATTTGGTATACCAAAAGAATGGATCTTAAAGTGGAATGATATTCCTGATGAAACTTTGATTTATCCTGGACAAATAATAGAATTAAAACTCTCTGAAATAAATTAACTATCTAATTTTTGAGTATCTCTTGGATCTAAAATATCTCTTAGTCCATCACCTAAAAAATTTAAAGCAAATAGAGTTAAAGAGAATAAGCAAGCTGGAAAAATAAGTAACCACCAATACTCTTCCATAGTATTAGCACCTTCTCTTATAAGAATTCCCCAAGAACTATCTGGAGGTTGGACGCCAAGACCTAAAAAACTTAGAAACGCTTCTAAAAGCATGAATTGAGGCACTAATAAAGTTGAATAAATAATAACAGTGCCCATTACATTTGGAATGATATGTTTAGTTAAGATTTTAAATGAGCTTGCTCCCATAATTTGTGCAGAAATAACAAATTCTTTTTTTCTCAAACCAAGTACTTGAATACGAACAATTCTAGCCATTGAAAGCCAACCAAAAGCACCAATTGAAATAAAAAGAAAATAAATATCTCTTCCAAAAATTACTAAAATTAAAATAATAAAAATTACAAAAGGTAAGCCATCTAAAATATCAACTATCCTCATCATTAAAGAGTCAACTTTTCCACCAAAATAACCAGACACTGCGCCATAAGATAAACCTATAGTTATTGCAACAAAAGTAGCTAAAAAGCCTACAAGAAGGGATATCCTACTTCCATAAAGAATTCTTGAAAAAAGGTCTCTTCCTAATACATCTGTACCTAGTAAATGTTGCAATGAAGGAGATGAAGCTCCTAAGGATAAATTTTGATCTGATGCCTCATAAGGTGAGATCAAAGGAGCAAATATGGCTATAAAAATAAGAAATAAAGTATACAAAAGAGAAAATAAGAGTATTTTTCTTTGTTTTATTTCTGAAATTAATTCTTTCCACATTATTTATTCAAGACCGCCTGAGTCTCTTAGCGTTGGATTTAAAAATGAAGCTATGATGTCTGAAATCAATACAAAAGTTAAAGTCATGAAAGTAAATAAAATAGAAGTTCCTAAAATCATGGTGTAATCTCTATTAAAGGCTGCTTGAACATAAAAGCGACCTACTCCATTTATTTGAAAAATAGTCTCCACAACAAATGAACCAGCCAATAATCCAGCTATGGCAGGACCCAAAAAACTAATTACAGGTAAAATTCCTCCTCTAAGAGCATGAACCACTACAATTCTTGTTTCCGATAAGCCTTTTGCTCTTGCAGTTCTAATAAAATCCTGACCTAGAATTTCCAACATTCCACCTCTAGTTAATCTTGCAAAGATTGCTGCATATGCCGTTCCTAGAGTTATTGTCGGAAGAATTTTATCTCCAGGATTATCGCCCCACCCATAAACAGGTAAAACTTCATACCAAATTCCAAAAATTAAAACCAGTATAGGTCCTAAAATTATTGATGGAATACAAATTCCTAGTAATGAAATAGACATTGGAACAATATCCAAGAGTTTTCCAGGATTTAAAGATGCAATCAGTCCGGACATTACACCAAGAAAAATAGCAAAAACTATTGAATAAAATGCTAATTCAATTGTCGTAGGCAATCCAGACATAATAAGTTCATTAACAGATCTTCCAGGATATTTAAATGATGGTCCGAAGTCTCCTTGAAGAGCATTAAACAAATAATTATAAATCTGGATATGAATTGGCTTATCTAAATTATATGCTTCATTTAATTTTTCAATTATTTCTGGTGATGCAACTCTTTCTGCATCAAAAGGACCTCCAGGAGCAGCATGTATCATTAAAAAAGTAATAATGATTACAACTAATAAAACAGGAATGTAAGTTAATAATCTTCTGAAGATTAATTGAATCAAAATATTATTCCAGGCTTAGAAATTGATATGGATTTGTATCTAATATATTGTTTTGCCAATTTTTAACTCTATCGCTTAAAAGATATGTTCTAGTGTAAGTATATAAAGGAATAACTGGTAGTTCATCTATTAGTATCTTTTCCGCTTTTTCATAGAGTTCATATCTTTTTTGAGTTGATATTTCAGAAGATGCATCTTTTAAAGTTTTATCAAACTCATAATTACTCCAGCCAGTTTTGTTATTACCTCTATCAGTGACCATCATATCGAGAAATGTAAAAGGATCTGGATAGTCGCCTATCCAGCCAGCTCTAGAAATATCAAATTCTCCTAAAGTTTCTCTCTCTAAATATACTTTCCAATCAACATTTGTCAGAACCACGTTGAGACCTAAATTATTTTTCCACATTTCTTGAATTGCTTGAGCAATTTTCTGATGTCCTTCAGAAGTGTTATAAAGAACCTCTAAAGGAGCATTACTTGTATCATATCCAGAATATTCAAGAAATAATTTTGCTTTGACAGGGTCAAATTTTAATTCAGTTTTTGGGTTATAACTTTTATCATCTGGAGGAGTAAAAGAATAAGATACTTTTTGATTACCTTTTAAAATGCTTTTGACAATAAGATCTCTATCTATTGAAAGAGATAAAGCTTTTCTAAAATTAGCGTTATTTAAAGGATATTTTCTAGTATTAATCCTATAGTAATAAGTACCAAAATAATTATGTTCTATTAGTTGGTTTGGTCTTTCTTCTCTATATTTTTTTATTTTTTCTGTAGGGACAGTATTTGCTAAATGAATACCTCCGGATCTAAACAACCTATCCTGAGTTAACTCATTATCAATAGGGAAAAATTCTATCCCATTGATTTTATTTGAAGAATTACCCCAATAAAGTTCATTTCTAGATACTTTAAGAGATTTATTAATTTCCCAAGAAACTAATTTAAAAGGACCATTACCTACAAAGTTTTCTAGTCTAGTCCATTGATTATTTCTATTTGTCATTCCTCCGAATTTTTCAACAGTTTCTGGATGCACTGGCCAAGTTGAGTAATGAGTCAATATGTTAAGGAAATAAGGAGTTGCATTTTCTAGTGTTATGACAAGTTGATTATCAATCGCTGAAATTCCTACTTTATTAAAGTCATCTTCAATTCCTTTGTGAAACTTTTCTGCATTTTTAATTACGTAAAGCATATCTGCATACTGTGCTCCTAAATCAGGAGAAAGAATTCTTTTCCAAGAATAAACAAAGTCACTAGGCTGAACCTTCTCTCCATTAGTCCATCTAGCATTGGGATTAAAAATAAAGGTATAAACTAAACCATCATTACTAATAGTCCAGTCTGAAGCTACTCCTGGAAGAACTCCATTATTTTTTGGATTAAAAACTACTAATCCCTCCAATAAAGCTAGAAGTATTTTATGCTCTGGAACTCCTGTAACTATATGGGGGTCTATTCCAGAAGGTTCAGTTCCATTGCCCAAAAGTAAAATTCCTTTTTCCGAAAAAATATCTACTTTTGTTTTACCATCTTCGCCCCCTGAGCAATTCAGAAGAAATAATAATAAAATAAATAGAATTCTCATCAGTAAATTCTCTTGGATAGATTAAGGTAAACAAATCTTCCAAGTGGATCATAATATGAAGGATAAGTGTTTGCATTTCCTGGAACATAATTTATAGATCTTCCATTTAAAGGAGGATTTTTATCGAGGATATTATTAATTCCAAAACTAAAATTAATATTATTTGCAAACTCAATTGAAAAGTTTGTATCTAAATAATAATAATTATTAAAATCTATAGGATTTGAAGAATTTGAGTCATCAACACCGTCAATGTACCTCATTATTAAGCTGGTTGAGGTATCGAATTTTGAAACTTCATAAATAAAATCTAAGGAAAATATATTTTGTATTTCAGGAGAAGGAAGACCACAATTGTTCTCATATTTTCCCTTACAATCTTCAACTGGTAATGACGATCTAAGTTGAATATCGTTTTCAAGTAAAAACGATAAAAAATTATTTAATCTTATTTGACCAAATTCAACAGAAAATGTTTTAAAAAGATTAAAATCTATTCCTGAAATCTTCTGGCTAGAGACATTCAAAAGAGGAGAGGCTATTTTACCTGCGCCTTCATAAAATGTTCCGGTTGTTGGATTTCTTTCTATCAAGTTACAGAAATAATTATCTCCGGTATCCAAACATCTATTCAATATGAAAGAAGCATCAGCAGATCCAATCTTGTCTTTAAGAGAGATTGAGTAAAAATCTAATTCTAATTCAATTTGATCAGAAAATAAGAGACTAAGACTATTAGTGATTGCAGTTTCAGGACGTAAATTTAAGTTTCCACCAATTAGCGAATTTATTTGATCTTCGGTATTGGATATATTTCCATATAATAACTCTGTTACTCCAGTTCTAGCGCATTCAATAATGGATCTTGAGGGAGTAGAACCTGAACAAGGATCAGCATCTAAAAAAGTTTGATTTACTTTTGATGGGCTATAAAGATCATTTATGTCAGGCATTTTTATGGCTTTCTGATGAGATACTTTAAGTGTGAATTTTTCATTGATAAGCTGCACAAGCCCAAAATCATAGGTTAGTGCATTTTCTTTCAAAGAATAATCTGAATATCTCATACTTATATTTAGGTTTGTATTTGTAACCATTGGTAAATATAACTCTGTAAAGAATTCTTTTACCTCCAAATCACCAAATAAATTTGAGTGCGGGTATTGTTGACCTGCCCCATCAGAAAAATCCTCGGCATTTTTTTTCAAATTTAAATCCCGATACTCAACGCCAAAAGCTAAATTTAATGAAGGTAGTATCGAGTTTGAGATGTTGTATGATTTTGAGGACACAAATCTGAATTGATCTTCAGTCAATTTAGCATTTACTTTTAAATTAGTAGATATGTAATTTAAAGCTTCTTGAGTAACGCCTAATGCTGCAGAACTTTTTACTTCTCCGTCACTGATTGTAAAAATATTCCATGGTTTACAAGTGTTACCTGAAATACAGATCGCATTTGATGCAGAGCCCGATACTTTAAGAGCATTTATTGCCCTAGCTTTAGAAATATCATTGAAATAAGTAAAATCAGCCTTAGTTTTAGAATGTTGAACGCTAAAATTATAAAGCCAATCATTTAGCATTTCTCCTTCTACATCGAATACAAATCTGTCAGTTGCATGTTTAAAATTTTGTTGTCTAGGATTACCTTCAATATTTCTTCTGCTTATATATAAAGGAGCAGTATCTGAGGAATTTAAGCCATTATTTGAACAAATTGTGGTGAATTGTTGATCTGATAAAAAGGGATTATTACAAGGTAAATCTACAGACAGTCTAAAAATTCCAGAATAATCTAATTGTCCAATTGTTTGATGAGAGGATTTAAAATAATCAACATTAAATTTATGTTTTTCAAGATTTTCAAAAGTTAATAGCAATCCAATATCATTCTTATTATCAGGACGCAGTAGATTGTTTTTAGTCGCAAAATTATATTTTGTTGTGCCTTCAACAAAGGAATTACCTTCTACATAAAAGGTTTTTCCACCTATTCTATTTTCACTAAATTTTCCTTCAGAAGATGTGCTGGATCCTCTACAAATTTCATTGCCGCTTAATGCACAAACACTAATATCTCTTTGAGACCAATTAACTTCGTCAACAGATCTATAATTAAAAAAAGAAGTTAGATAAATTTTTGGAAATATCTCATATCCCAAAGAAAGTTGTAAAGCATTTTTATGTCCATCAGAAACAGAATTTGGAGATAAAATATAATTATTTGATGTATGAATAGATCTTAAATTTGAGTCATCATTTTGGTGGTTATAGAAAGAATGCTGAAAAGAAAGATTAATACCTGAAAACTTTCTGTCTATCTGAAAATTAATAACCCCACCTATTGCATCTGAGCCATAAATGGTAGATTTACCACCAGTTAAAATGTCTACTTTTTTAATAAGAGAAAGTGGAATTTGACTTAAATCTTGTTCAGAAGTTCCATTCATTGGAGTTCCAGGAGAAAGTCTTTTTCCATTTAGCAAAATTAATGTTCTTGTCCCACCCAAGCCTCTTAAGCTAACTGAAGCAGTTCCTGAGGCTTTGTTTGAATGAAAAGATGAATTACTAGGATTAATTTGAGGTAAATGACTAAGAAAATTTTCAATGTGAAAAGTTCCTCTACTTTTAATATCTTCTTGATCAAAAGAGGATATTGGATTTGCAATTAATAACGATGATTTCTTTATTACGCTTCCAGTTACATATACATTTTCTGTAACTTCGGCATTTAAAAATCCAAAAGAAATAATAATCAAAAAAAATATAAATGAATGTCTCATAGAAAAAAATGATTATATTTGATTTAAATAACGATAAAAAATCTTTTTTTCTAATTGAAATGTTAAAATTTGAATTAATGTTATTTCTTAAAGACAAAAAAATTCTTATTGTTGGTGTTGCTAATAAATTCTCAATAGCTGCAGGCATTGCTAAATCTATGGCTGACCAAGGAGCTGATTTATTTTTATCTTACCAAAGTGAAAGACTTTTAAAAAAAGTTACTCAAGTAGGTGATCCTTTGGGTTGTCAAAACTATTTTGAATGTGATGTTGGAGACGATAATTCAATAGAAGAGCTCATAAAAGAAGTTGAAAACAAATGGGGATATTTAGATGGAATAGTTCATGCAGTTGGTTTTGCTCCTGCCAACGAACTCGATGGAAACTTTGTTGATGTTGCAACTAGAGAAGGATTTAAAATTGCACATGATATAAGTGTATTTAGTTTTACAGCTCTTGCTCAAAAAGCTAAACATTTAATGAAAGACAGAAATGGAGCATTACTTACCCTTTCATACCTTGGAGCTCAGAGAACTCTACCCAATTACAACGTAATGGGAGTTGCAAAAGCTGCACTAGAATCAACTACAAGATATCTTGCTAATAGTATGGGTGCTGATCAAATAAGAGTAAATGCAATATCTGCTGGCCCTGTAAAAACTCTAGCAGCTTCAGGCGTAAAAAGTTTTAAAAAAATGCTTTCTTATAATGAATCTAGAGCACCTCTAAGGCGAAACATAACTGCTGAAGAAGTAGGAAATGCTGCTGCTTTTCTTTGCTCAGACCTAGCCAGTGGTATAACAGGCGAGATACTTTATGTTGATGCAGGCTTCAATATTACTGCTATGGGAGATTTATCTGAAGTTAATTAATAAATGAATTTGACTCAAGTTCTTTAAAAAAAGTATCCAGATAAGATCTAGCATCCAAGGCCTGTAAAGAATTTTTTGCCGCCTCAATGTCTTCTTTCTTTGCCAAGTCATTAGAATTTTTAATTTTAGTTAATCTAACAATATAAACATCTCCATTATCTTGAGTAGATATAAAGACCGGCATATTTAAATCAACTTTAAATAAATCATTCAACAGGTTGTCTGGAAGAAGACTGCTATTTCTTTTAATCAAAGAATACGAATTAAACGAAGAGAGATCATTATTATTAGCCTTATCTTCGTATTTTTTTAATTCATCAATGATGGTTTCTTGAGCTTGTTCCAGTTGGAGTATTTTTATAATTTCTGATTCTGCAGCAGATTGAGATAATAATGTTTCCTCCGATAAATCTAAAACTTCGTAAAGAAGGAAATTTCCTTTATCGTCTTCATAAGGACCAAAAAATTCAGAACTGGGAGAAATTTGGCTAAACAACTCCTCTGAAATATCAAAAGGAATAAGATCTTCTGGTAGGTTTTTTAATTCAAATAAATTTGTTTTTTTTGTCTTTAAATTGAGCTCCGATTTCAGCACATCTAGTTTTAAACCTAGAAAATTATCTTCAATATTTATCAGAACATCATTAAGTTTTTCTTGGGATTTATTTGAAAGTATCATTTCTTTTATTTCATCATCAGATAAGGAAAGATCATTTTTTTCCGTGATTTTTAAAATATGAACTGATCCTGGCATTTCAATAATCTTAGATATTTCATTTACAGACAATTTTTTTATTTCCTCCTCAAATTCGATTGGAAGTATCGTTCCGTCTGTATAACCTAAATCTCCACCATTACTATTGCTTCCAAAATCATCAGAATATTCTTCTGCAAGGGTTTCAAAAGAAAATTGATCTTCAAGTTTTTCAAGAATATTACTTGCTAAATTTAAATTATCATTTTTTTCTTCTTTAGATGAATGACTAAGTTGAATATGACTTACTCTTGTTTGTGAATTTTGGCCATTATTTTCAAGAAGTTCTCTTTCGTAGGAAATTTCTTCTTTACTAACTTCTAATGAGTCTTTAAATGAA
>CEPW01143372.1_pt1 | contig 11373 bp, 7 predicted proteins | sample 356211 | NCBI WGS metagenome assembly CEPW01 (sample SAMEA2620021, study PRJEB7988) | marine metagenome | biome: marine biome (ENVO:00000447); feature: deep chlorophyll maximum layer (ENVO:xxxxxxxx); material: "saline water (ENVO:00002010), including plankton (ENVO:xxxxxxxx)" | depth 25 m
AAAAGGGGGGGCACTGTCGGGGCTTTCTCTTTCGTCAACAAAGAAGGGCAAAAAAAAGATATGGTCAAGTGTATTTAAAAAGGTCCCCTAACGAAAAAAAAATCTCTCTCTCTCTTTCTCTCTCTGTTTGGTGGTGTTTAAAAATGAGTGTTTGTGTTGGGGAAAAAAAGAAAGGAGCTTTTGAAACATGGTGTGTACACGGTATTAGAGTACTACGCTCTCCTTTTTTGGACGTTCAAAAACTCTCGACGACGATGCGGACGACGGCGTCGGCGGGGACGAGGAGCACCATCGTTGCGACTTTGACGACGACTTTGACGACGACGACGAGAGGAAGGAGGAGAGGAGAACGGCGCAAAAGAATTGGCGATGTTTTTTGTTTTGCAAAGCGAAGTTTTGGAAGCGATGAAGAAGAAGATGAAGAAGAAGAAGAAGAAGACCAATCTTTGATGCGGTCTCGATATCCTGGACAAAGACGTTTCGATGACGCGTTTGGAAACGACGATGTCCTCCCCAAAGTCGATTCTTGGGACGACATTTTTGACGTTTCGAATGGTGATGATGACAATGATTATGTTTCCGTGAGAGGGCCACCAAAAACGTGTTCGGAAGCGGCGATTGAAGCGAGGAACGTGTTGAGATCGCTGCGAGAAAATCGAGATGGACTGCCGAGTAAGAGAGTGCGCGTGGAACTGCCGCTGCCGAGAGAGGATAAAGGAGATGAAATCGTTTGGCTGGGTTTGCATGGGCAGGCTGTCGACTGGAGGGGAGGTATTTCCGAAAGACTCGCAAAGACGAAAGTCGTCGTCGAGAATATGCTGTCTGGATACGGGTTTCAATACTTAGGATTATTAGATAAAGACGCGGATGGAATGGGTTTGTGGACCGCGACGGAAGACATGACTGTCGTTGCGCATCCGAGCGATACGACCATGCAGTTCTTCGTGAACTTGTTGCGAGGCGAGTATGGCAAGAGAGTCGTGAACGACCAAGCACATTTTTTAGTCGTAGTCAATGGGTTTTGGTCCGGAAACGGAGAGAAAGTTGGACAACCGTGGCAGTTCCAACTGCGCAAAGAAGCGAAAGAGTATTTAACGAACGGCTGGTGGGAGAAAGTGTACTCGTGTCGACGTACCAGATCCGCCGCCGGCATCGAAGGCACTTTAGTTCGAAGATATCCCGAGCCGTGGATGCTATTCGACGCTCGAGGCGTTCACTTATTAAAGCAATGGCAAGATGAACCGTCCAACCGTGAGATCGCGGAAACGTTGAATAACAGCGTCGGGCAACGCGAAGCCGTCGGGTTTAATAAGGATGCAAGCGAAACCTCCAGAGAAGCTGACGTCATCACCTAGCACTTAAAATATCTTGTAAAATATCTCGTTATAGTCACTTCATTCACATTACAAAAAAGAAATCCCCTCACATAAAAGAATAGCCCGCGTTCCACTTTGAACGGCGGCATGGGATGCGTCTCTTCCACGCCTTCTCCGGTGCTGGACGCGAACGAACAGCACGAACTCGCCTCTCTTCGGCAATTTCAATCCACCGCCTCGCAAGAATACAACGACTCGTGGACGTTTAAGGAATTGGACGACGTCGATAAAAAAGTGAGCAAGAAAGACATAACCGCGTTTTGGGAAACCATCGGCTCCGCCTTCTACGGCGGGTCGAAAGAGTGCTGGGAAGCGTTAGATGTGGCACTGAGGAAGACGGAGGACATCGCGTTCGCTCGAGAGATTTTGAACGCGTGCGGCTTGAAAGTGTGTCATAAAAACGCGCTCGTGTGTTTCGATGAACTTGGCTTTTTGTATACAATACCTCCTTATGCTGCTGGAAAGATAGGAGAAGAGGAACAGGAGGAGGAGGAGGAGGAGGAGGAGGCTTCTGTGCCAGGTTAGAAACGGTGGAAACGAGGCGATTCCCCGCCGTGTATACAAGTATATAGCATGTATTAGCAGTTGTTGTACACATATAATGAGAAGCTATAGCTAATAGTTCATTAGAAACGACGCGCTTTCGTTCGCTTTGAGATACGCGGAGAGGCGATTGGTGGTCGCCACGGCATCTTGGCAGGACGTGTTCGGTTTGAACTGGCAGAAGAGTTCAAAGTCTGCACCGAAGCATGCGATGCGGACACCGGAAGAGTCGGATTCATACCGAACGCGGTGGTGTTTCAACGTAGTATCGCATTTGTGCTTGTTGTCTTCTTGTTCAGTGGAAGTTTTGTTGTCGTTCTCTTTCTGGGACGCGGTATTATTATTGATATCGTCGCTCCCATCGCTGGCCTCGCTGGCACTTCGCCCATTCCCCGAGAATATGCGATGAGACACTGGAGAGAGATTGTTGCTTTCTGCAGTTCTATCACTACCGTTCAAATTCAAACCACCAAAGTTGAAAAATCCAGTTCGAAACTCCGAGGAGGACTGCGGCGATAAAGAGGAGGTGCTTCCTCCGGATTCTAACGCTTCATCCGTCGCCTTGTTTCTTACGATATCTTCCAACATTTCATCGCGAAACTTTCGATTCGTATTTTCGTAGTGTGCCGCGGCGTGCATTCTCGCGTACTCCCGGATGATGCGTACAGGTTTTTCGTCGTCGGCGTCTTCGTCCTCATCAGCTATCTGGTACTGACCGAGCTCCGGTTTCGCATAAACGAAATGTTCGAGCTTTTCGATTGCGGCTTTTGCCGTTTCAGTGAGCAAAGCGTCCGATTCACTCTCTTCCTCGTCATCGTCTGATAGCGAGGGTCCAGATGCGACTGCTTGTACTAATGCTGGTCGAATGGTCTTTGCAATATCACTCTCGCGTTCGTGTGTCGCTAAAAATATGTCGGGCAATAAATTTTGGGAATGCAGTTGCGCGAAAAGCTCCTCCATGCTTTCGTGTGCGCGAGAGGCAGCATCTTCAGATTTTGAAACGATGGAGACGTACACAATTTCGTCATCCAACTTCTGTTTTACTTTAGCGTCGTCGTACTCGACCTCTTTACCTATGAGTTCGTCTTCGTTCAAACGCATTTTCATCGTTCTCACCAAGACGAACTTTGCCCCTTCCGCGCCGCTCGGTAAACATACGGACATGTCGTAGGCGTCTTCGCAAAAGGAGCTTTTGAACCTCTGAAGTGCCGTGTCTTGCGTGTTTATCATCGATGATGATGATGACGACGGTACTGGTGGTGGTGGTGGTGGTGGCTTGACGACAATACCTCCTCCGGCTAAAACCATCTCCTCGCCGAAACTCGCGTTGCGTTGATGACGTCCGTTTTCCTTTTGCGGCGATGATGAGGGATTCGCAACTGCTGCTGCTGTTTTAATAGTTTCATGTTCCATCTTCTTGTTCTTGTTGTTCTTCTTCTTTTTAAGGCTTTTATATCTATCTATCGTCCTCACGTGATGCATCAAATACCACACATCCTCCGCATTGGGTCGTTTTGATTCCAACGACGTGTTTGCATTGAATCCTTCGAAAACTCCTCGCGAACGCGTTTTAGGGGACGCGTATGCGACTATACCTTTTCGTTCAGTGTATATGGCAGCAAAACATGTCTTTGAATAATCACCACATCTCTCCAGCGCAATTCTAAGCACCTCTGTCATCGCCTCTCTTCTTTCTTTTTTCATCGCCAACGCTCGAAAAACTCTTCCACTCGTACACGCGAACACGTCTCTCCACTCGCCACTCTCCGCCACAGATTTTAAAAACACGTCCTCCTGTTCTTGGAAAAATGCTTTCCTGGGATCGAATCGGTGGTTACTTCTTCTCAAATTCATCTCAATCGCATTTCCAAATAGAAACACAAACGCTTTGGAAATCAGGTCGAGTTTTACTCTTAACGTGTGTTCCGTTTCGAGAGCATCGCGAGAGACGGCGGCGAAGCGCAACGCGCCTTTCCTCAGAACGGCTAAACGAATGTTACATTTCTTCGTTCTCTTTTCCACGTAGTGTAACTGTCCGGTTCTGTTCTTCTTCACACTCGCAAATCTATCCTTAATGCGCTTCTTCCCATCCTTCTCATCGTCGATATCTTCTCGTTCGCTTACATCCTCCTCCGTACTTTTAACTGTCTCGTCGTCATCTTCGTCCTCTGCTATCGCACATATCGCGCTCAACGCGCCAACAACCGTCGACAGCTTCAAAACGTCTCCGAATCTCGTCCACACCGGTTTCCCGCTGCTCGTAAACGCCAGATAATGCGTCTTCGTTTCCATCCTTCGCGTCTCTCGAATGCCCCCCCACCAAAAGTGTTCGTCTTCCAACGCGTCGCGTCGCATTCCGTCCAATCTCGGTTCGTCGAAGCTCCAATACACCGGCGAAGACGGAGAGGATGAAGAAGACGACGACACCGACGGCGACGACGACTCGATCATCTCTTTGTCTCTCTCCGTGCGTCTGGAGAGTCTACGCGTGTGGAAGCGCCATCTCTTTCTTTCTCTCTCTCTTTAAAAATGGGGGGGAAATTTCGAAAAACGAAAGTCCTCAAAACGCATATGCGTGCTTAAAGAGAGAGCGGGAGAGAGAGAGAAAGAGAGAGAGAAAGAGAAAGAAAGAGATGACATCGGATCCGTCGAGCGCAGTCGTCAACGTCCAGTTTAAATGGGGCAAAGAACTCTACTCCGTGGATGTGGACACGTCCCTCCCGGGTTTAGCGTTAAAGACGCAACTGTTTTCACTGACGAATGTCCCTCCAGATCGGATTAAAATCATGGGTTTAAAAGGCGGGAAAACGATCAACGACGACACGGATTTGAGTCAATGCGGGTTAGAGGAACTCGCGAAGAAAGGGAAGAAGTTAATGGTGATGGGCTCCGCTCAGGCGGTGGAGAAAGCACCGACGGAGGAGATTAAATTTGTAGAGGATCTCCCGGAAGAAGAGCAGCACGGGGCGCAGTTAGGGGAACGGTTTCGCCCCGGTCTGCAGAACTTAGGAAACACGTGTTACATGAACTCGTGCGTGCAGTGCTTGGGACACGTCGGGGAATTGATAAAATGTCTGGAAAATTTTGATGAAAACGCGGCGAGTACGAGCAGTGGGGGTGACGCGTCTGCGATGAACGTCTCCGGCGAAGGTTCGATGGCGTTGACGAAAGCTGCGAGAGATTTGTTTATTGAATTGAAAACGTCCAAAGTGGTGGTGACACCGTTGAGATTTTTGATGGTATTGAGGCAAGTGTTCCCGCAATTTGCAGATAGAGACGAGAGGAGCGGGGTTTGGAGTCAACAAGACGCGGAGGAGTGTTGGTCTGCAATCGTGAATTCGCTCGCCAACGCGTGTCCAAAAGTGAAGAACATTTTTGGAATCACACTAGAGACGGAGTTAAAATGCGAGGCGACGGGAGAGTCGAGAAGTGAATTGGATACGGTGAACTATTTGAAGTGTAACATTTCGATCGAAGTGAACCATTTGGCGGATGGCTTTCGTTTGCAATTGAGCGAAACGAGGGAAATTGGGAACAACGTTTTCGAAGGCCAAGCGAAAATTTCCAAGTTGCCGTCGCATTTGGTCGTGCAAATCGCGCGGATGTATTTCAAGGTGGACATTCAGCAAAAAGCAAAGATTTTGAGAGCGGTGACGTTTTCGAACACATTGGATGTGTACGAGTTTTGTAGCGACGAGTACAAGAAGGTGTTGGATAAAGGGAGGAAGTTGAGAGCGAAGGCTATTGAGATGAACGTGGACGAAGTGTTCGGGGATAGTTCAGATCCGGACGCGTATATTACGGGTCACTACGAGTTAGTTTCCGTATTGACGCATAAAGGACGGTCGGCGGATAGTGGGCATTACACTGCCTGGGCTAAGAATTTCATCATGGACGAAAAGACGAAGAAACCAGTGGATTCGTGGACATTGTTTGACGACGAGACGCCGCACGCGAAGAAAGAGGAGGACATTTTAGCGTTGAAAGGAGGCGGCGATCATCACATGGCTTACATGTTGGTATACAAAGCGATTTATGCTAAAGAACCGGTGGTGCCCGAGTCAACTAAAGTTGTCGAAGGAGAGGGCAACGGCGGCGAAGACGTGAAGATGGAATAAACTATAACTACAATATTTTTCCAAAAAACATCATCTACATGGTATGGTACCTATACATTTTACTACAATACAACAGTTTCGTACAAGTTGCCGCACTTTTCTGTCGGCGGCAGAAATCGCAAATAATGCTCTTGCTCGTGTTCCTCGACGTTGGAGAAGAGCCTTTGGTCGCATCGACACAGATGACACCGTTTGATTTGTACAACACTCTTTTTGCGTTTTCTCCCGAGACTTCTTCTTTTGAAAATCGTCAGATGGTGCACAGTATCCATCCACTGTGGTAAATACACTCTCTCCGTGACTTTAAACTGGTCGTCGAGAACTCTGAACATTTCCAAATCGCCGGTGTTCATTAAGTCTTCGCCGATTATAGCGACGTACTCACCTCGAAACGCCTTTAACGAAGTCGAGCCCATGTCTGAATCCGGCGGACAATAACACATGAACAACCCATTCGCGTGTTTATATTTTTTTATGGCATCCAAATGTGGCATTTTCTCCACCGTGTTGCTTACGCTAAACCCCAACCCTTCATCTACTTCATTGTCTATGAGATGGTATTCGTTGCCGTCTTCCGGCATCGAATCAGTCGCGGTGATGTGAATGCCAAATCGAAGCATAGCTCTCGCCCAAACGCCTTTCCCGGCGCCAACTTCGAGCCATTCGAATTGATGTGTTCTCGGTTTTTCATCAACTCGTTTCAACGCTTTCAACGCTGCTATCGTCGGAGTCGCGTAAGCATATAAGTACGTGCTCCATCTTCTCGCATTGTCCGTGAGGGTGTTATACGTCGTGTGTTCCAATAACAGATCTAACGAGTTTACTCTTATGTCTGTCCTTTTCTTTCTTATGTTGCGACGATACGTGGCGATGGTTTCTTCGTTTAGCTCTTCTCTAACACTATCCAGTATCGCGACGGCTTCTATAAACTTTGCTATTTGTATTCGAAATAAAGATATTACCTCGTCCTCGTCCTCGCTATTGAAAAAATCAAACCTTCTGTCGATGTCGTCCAATCTTTCGAGCCAACGCCAGCCTTGATTCAACGGGGAGGATATTTTTGCGCGATTTCGATACGCAATCGCTTTCTCTATACCATCTGAATACCCACAAAAGGAACAATAGCAGATGAAATCAACGTAGCCTTTTGGCCTGTGTCTGGCTATGTATTCATCAAATTCGTTTATGAGTCGCACGCGTTGTCGCAAACTTACCGCTTGAAGATTATTATTAGCGTCGTTTTTCTTCCTCTTCTTCCTCTGAGTAATAATACTCGATTTTCCACTCATCCTCGACATGGCCAACTCCATCGCATCCAATCCATTTTTTCCGCCGCATTCTTCTTGTTCGTCGTCATTATTGTCATCCTCATCGTATTCATACAAAATCTCCTTCATCCTCTCCAACATTATTTTGTATATCACTTCTTTTCTTTGTTGTCTCGAAAAGTTCGTTAAGATATCGGTCGCCCAATCGCAACGATTCGCGTGGCTCACGCACACTCTCGCGCACGCGAATACGGATAAAATCGGTTCTACATCTTCGTAAAAGTTCACTTTCGCCATCATTTTCTGCGTTTTCTGTGACAGAGTCCGTTCGTAGTCTTCGAACACGCGCGCAGAAGAGGAAGAGGAAGAGGAAGAGGACGTCTTCGTCCTTCGGCTCTTCAATTGGAAACTTTTCGATTCGAGCGGATTCGTTTTTTGGACGTCGTGGTCGTCGTGACCGCCGACAAAGTAAAAACCTCCTCTCGCGACGTGCGGCCAAAACACGCGCAGCGTCGCGATGACGTCGTCGTCCATCAACATCGGTTAACGACGCGGGTGTGGTGAACTCGTTTTTTTTTTGGACTCTTCTTTTTACAAGGAAAGTTTAGAGCTCTTTGTAACCCTAAATGTAATGTAAATTGCAATTTATATACTAAACTAAATAGGGTTTAGTTAGAAAAAAAAAGCAAAAGGGCGTGTGGCATAGTGGATATTGCGTCGGTCTACGAATCCGTAAAGAACCGAAGATCGCGAGTTCGATCCTCGCCTCGCTCATCATTTTTTTTGCTGAAAACAGAAGTTCGACGAGCGACGCGCCGTAGAATAGGACTCTTAAATATTATTTTGGTGGTACAGTACGCTGTGAGTAACATATACATGTATTAATTACACTTTTCGAAACCGTCCCAACTGTCTTTTGCCTTTTTGCACCGGCGCGTTGCGTCTTCGGGTCGCGGCGTGAATACGAGCGGCCAACGGTAACTGCTTCTTCTTCGCCTTCTCTTTATTCGAAGCGCCGCCGGTTTTCTTCAAACGTCTGGCGGTTGACGAACCGAATTCGTTGTCTTCTCGTCCGGCTAACACGGTGGCCAAGCGAGACGCTTTGTCGTGCGCGCGACGAATACCGATGGCGGCTAACGCGTCCGGGTTGACGCGACGCTCTGAAGCCCGATCGGCTTTACGCATGACTAAGCGCGTTAAATCTGTTTCAGCCGCGTTCTTGACTTTTTTAGCGCCCATCTTTTCCAAGTTTTCGTCTATTTTCGATTGCGTGCGCAATGCTTTGATCTTTTTAAAATCTTCGTCGCCGAATATTTTCTCCTGTTCGATTGGATTTTCTTCTTCCATTAAGCGCAATTGCTCTTCTTCTTCCAGTTTTTCTTCGTGCTCGGCGACTTTCTTCGCTTTCAAAACGGCTATTTTATGGCGTCTTTTCAGTTCTGCTAATGTGAGTTTACCGTTCGCGCGCAATTTTTTCTTCACGGGGAGGATATCGTTTTGTTCCAGTTCGTTTTCCGATAGTTCAATGTCCTCGCCGTCCTCTTCATTTGAATTCTCTTCAACATCAACGGCATCCCCCTCTTCATCGCTACTAACATCACTATTATCATCACTATTATTATCAAACTCAGTCATGTTTTCAATCTCCGCTACCAACCGCTTTCGTTTAATACGCTCTAACTGCAACAACTCCGCACCGTCTACACGTTCGCTCACCTCTTTTGTGCCGAACGCTTTCACGTTCTTTTCTAAATCGGCACCTTTACCTCTATCTTTCTTCTCCAACAAACTTGGCGCGAGTTCTCGAAACAAAGCAATCAACGCTCTTGCTGCAGTCGCTACGGGTTTGTCTCGTGCTTTCTTGTATTGGGACAAATCGCGAAGCAATTCTTCCGTCATGACTAAAGGAGTGCGATTGCAAATTTCACGAACGGAGTTTATGCCGACAGCGACAACTTCTGGTCGCGCTTTATCGTGGACAAATTGCGTGACGAGTTGTCTCAATAACGGTTCTATGGCGTCTGGTGGAACGAGTTCGTGGCACGCCGTGGCCGCCGCGGCGAGAAGTTTGGTGACCTGCGTTGTAAAAAAGAATTTAGTAGTATTAATATTCGTTAGTAATAAGAGAAAATCGATAAGGAGAAGAAGCAAACACAAAACTACGCTAATGAGTTCGTTTTGTTTTGCTGCGCCTGTTCGCGTGTGTCATCATATTTGGCGTCAAATACTAAGCGGTGGTTTTTGTATGCGTCATGTTATGAATGCGCTCCGCCGAATTTTTTGCTTCATTCGCCATGACATGCGCACACATGCACAGCAAAAACAGTATGTAAACGAAAGAAAAGAAACAAAACGTACATCTCTCTGGTTCGGTTGAATATATCTCTGTAAGAACGGATAGAAGTTCAACAAAATCAGCTGGTGCAAACCGACAACTCTGGAGACGACTTGCAAGAGAAACATTTTGGTCTCAAACGCTTGTGCGCCTTCTTTGAGCTTTTTAAAGAGCATCTCGGCGAAACCTTGCGGGTCGTCGATGAGTTGCATTGCGGCAAATCGAGCTTCGCCGTTATTGCCTTCAGCTTTGATTTGTTGCTTTCGGACGGATGCGATCATTCGTTTCAGTTTAGCTTGTTTTTTGCGCTTGGAAGATGCGAGGCCCTATTTTTGCGCGACAAGAGAGAGAGAGATGAAAAGAAGTCAGTTAGTTCGAGATCCAAACAAAGAAAACGCTCGGAATAAAAAATAAGTAACAAACATGTCCACAAATACGTAAACAGATGTGCAAACACGCCTCTGCGATCTTGGTGATTAGTTTGTCGTCACGGGGATCTTTCACCCTCGAGAGTAGCAAATATTGAATCTTAATCTTCATCGGCGATGTTTAGTCTCGTTTTGTTTCGTTTTGCGTGCGCGTACGCGTGAAAAGAGAGAGATATGAAAAAAACGCGATAGAGAAAAGTCTTCTTCTCATCGCTCGACTTACCTTATGATACGCTTTAAACACGTCGTCTTTACTCACGAGCTGCTTCCCGCCTTGATTCGTGTTCATATTCGTATTACCTTCGGCGACGTCGTCCTCTTCCTCGTCACTTTCCCCTCCTTCCTCTGCTGCTCTCTCCGCCGCTTCGTCTTGTCCGAGGAAAAACTTCAACCCAGCCACCAATATCTTCGGGTGTTCGTGATAGCACGCTTCAACAACTAAGTTCACGCTCTTCGCGTCGTTCCAAATGTTTCTTCGGTACAATTCGGTCACGATCGCCAACGCTTTCTTCGCCGCGACTGGATTTTCGTCTCTCACCGCGTCTCGCAAAAACTGCCGAACCACTCGATTATACGCCTCGTTCTTCTTCTTCTTATTCGCCAGTTTCACGTCTGCGACTACGTGTTTGAACACGAGCGACCTCAGCTGTTTATCTGGACATCGGAACAGTTTGAAAAAGAGAGGGAGCGCCGCGTTCACGCGCACAAAATTTCGGTTTCTCAGCACTATCAAAGCCGCCACCATCCGCCGTCTCAAACTGGCATCCAATCTCGCGCAGTTTGCATCGACCAGCGACACGAGCATCCCGGGAAACCAGCTGGATTCGTTCTCGTACGTGCCGTGCGTGTGTGCTAAAAACGTCACCAAGTCTCCGAAGTTCTCGTGGTCTTTATTCGCTCCCGTCGTTGTCGTCGTCCCCAACAAAGCGTTGTTGGAAAAGACGGCGTGCACCGCTTTGAAGTGTTCCAATTGCATGAGGAAATCGTCGCGGTAGCCATCCGGGTCGCGCTTGCATCGAGACTGGAGCTCGAGCAAATCTATTTTACCCATGCGCGGGCGTCGTCTTTCTTCGTCTTCGTCTTTGTCTTCTTCTTCTTCTCTGCGGTCGCGATGCGCGCGTTGTGTCGTCGTCTTCGGTCGCTTTACGCAGAAGACAAAAATCCATTCTTTCTTTTGGAAATGATACCCTAAATAATGAACACGTCTTCTCCAAGAGCTTTCTCCCGCTTTGCCTTCACAGACGACGACTTGTTCCGACTCTTTCGAAGAAGAAGAAGAAGAAGAAGAAGAAGAAGAAGAAGAAG
>CEPW01031221.1_pt1 | contig 11346 bp, 10 predicted proteins | sample 356211 | NCBI WGS metagenome assembly CEPW01 (sample SAMEA2620021, study PRJEB7988) | marine metagenome | biome: marine biome (ENVO:00000447); feature: deep chlorophyll maximum layer (ENVO:xxxxxxxx); material: "saline water (ENVO:00002010), including plankton (ENVO:xxxxxxxx)" | depth 25 m
AACGGCTGTTTGAATAGGAACATGTAATGTTCCTGCACCAATAGTAACTCCCAATATATAAACTAAAGAAAATGACAAAAATCCATTTATTTGAGACAGCATCATGTAACCAATTCCCATTATTGGAACCCCAACTAAAATCACCGCTCTTGGTCCAAATCTATCAATCAAATACCCATCGATGGGTCCAAGTATTCCATTTTCTAATCTAGCTAACGAAAAAACTGAAGAGATTCTTGTTCTACTCCAACCAAACTCTTTTGATAAGGGTAAGAACAAATTACCAAATCCATGGTAATTAATTCCAGAAGAAATTGACATCGCAAATGTTCCTGCAATAACAATATACCAGCCATAAAAAATATTATTCTTTTTAGTCTTTCCCAAACTTAAGTCTCTTTAAAAGATTTTCAACTAATTTAGGTAATAAAATTGAAGTTGATCCTCTTAGTATAACATTAGAAATCGAACTTATAGGAGTTGGATTGGTATTTGCTTCAATAACAATCCCTCCCTTTTTCTTTATATACTTTGGGAAACTAGCTGATGGATTAACTAAATTCGATGTTCCGACTACCATAATAAAATCAGATTTATTTATTACATTAATACATTTACTTAATACAGATTTTGGAATAGGTTCACCAAATAAAACAGTATCAAATTTTATTATTCCTCCACATTCGCACAAAGGAGGTAAAGTAGTTGTAGGTACAGAATCTCTTGGGAATTTCTTTTCACATTTAATACATCTGCATTTATATCTACTTCCATGTATTTCCGTAATATTATTGCTTCCCGCTTTTGTATGAAGTTCATCTACATTTTGTGTAATTATATGTTTTAAATATCCTAATTTTTCTAATTTTGCTAATGCTAAATGCGCATTATTTGGTACAGCTTTTTCGACTGATTGTCTAAAATTAGTTCTCTTAATATTATCTCTAGAATTTAATTGATCCTCCCACCATAACCTTGGATCATTTATGAAATTCTTATAATTACCAAAATAAGATGCTTTTGTTGATTTAGAATCATTTTTTCTAAAAGTTGGAATGCCGCTGTCTGCAGATATTCCTGCGCCAGATAATACAATAGGATACTTCGCATTAATTAAGTAATCAATTACCTCATTTATTGATTTATTAATATCAATGCTAATCATAGTCACCCATAACTATATCATTTGTATGTATGCCCATTTTTTTTACTACACTAAAATCTAGTCCTGTAATTAAGCATTGATTATAGTCTAAAATAAACTTAGCTAAATACTCTTGATTCTTAAAATCCAATTCTGAAAAAGCGTCATCAAGTAAAATAATTGGTTCTTCATTTGATTGTTTTATTAATTCACACTCTGCTAATTTAATTCCCAAAACTAATAACCTAGCCTGGCCACGTGAAGCAAAATTTTGGGCAATACCTCCATCAATAGTGATAAGAATATCATCTCTGTGGGGGCCAATAGTAGATCTGCCGTAGGATATATCTTTTATTTCTGATTGAAGTAGTTGTGATTTGAAATGGTCTCTAATTAATTCAATGCCAAATTGAAAGTTATCATCAAAATCAATACTAGGTAAATACTGAATTTCTCCTTTATGTTCAGAATTAAATATTTTGACAAATATATCATTTGAAATACTATTTAATTGCTGTAAAGATTGATATCTGTTCTGAATTATAAAGGATCCTATATCTATCATTTTTTCATTCCAATAACCCAACTCCTCTTTATTAGCCTCATTAAATTTAATTCTTTTCAATAATGCATTTCTAGAATTTATAACATTGTTGTAAGTTAATAATTCCGAAGTATAATTTGATGTTAATTGAGTATTTAATAAATCCATATATTTTCTTCTTTCACTAGGGGATCCAAAAATAACATCCATATCATTAACACTAAAACACACTGATTTTAAATTCCCTACAAATTCAGATAATTTAGTATTGGCACCATTTATATTCCCATTTTTCGAAAGTCTTAAAGATTCATCAAGATTTAATACAACCTGTAATTCTTTGATCTGATTAATACTGGTAATCGTGCCTTTTATTTGAGCAAAATCTCCTGACCCAATTATATTTTTATTTATTGTATCTCGGTCATGCCTTGCTCTGAATGATCTGCCAATAGATAAAAAATATATAGCTTCAATCAATGAACTTTTACCAACACCATTTCTCCCAATTAAAGTTGTTACACCTTGATTTAAATTGGTTTCATAGTTTGTTAAATTTCTGAAGTTTCTAATTTTTATATTTTCTAACATTTATTTATAGTTAAACTAATTTTTATATTATTTTATATATCAATCTAAATATAAGTATTTATTTTTTTATATGATAAGTTATAATACTCTTCTGTTAACAAAGAGGAAAGTAAATGACTCACGTAAAATTAAGAGACGGCGAATCTATTGACGGAATGTTAAAAAGATTTCAGTCTATGATGCAAAGATCAGGGATTATGAGAGAATTAAGAGATAGGCAATATTTCCGATCTCGACAAGAAAATAGAAGATTAGAAGCCCAGAGAAATGCTCGAAGATCAAACAAAAGAATCTACCGAAGTTATTAAATTCAAAATTTACCTACTAATATCTTAGATAAATCAAATGGTTCTTCAAGATATAATCCATGATATTAATAAGTCTAGGGGACTTGTTAATTACTTAGAACAATTAGAAAAATCATACATTTCAGATTTGGAATGTAAGTCATTCCTTATTCCGATACTCTCCAAATTGATTAGTGAAACTTCTAAAAGTGACATACTAATTATTTCATCCTCAGAAAATTCTTGTACGGAAATTTTAAATTGGATCAACAATTTAACAGGTGATTTTGAAAACAATTTATTTTTTCCTCAAAAAAAAGAACACAATAATTCATCGAAAAATAAAGAAAGATTTGAATTTATATCTCATTTTCGCAAAACTTCCTCAAATAAAATAATAACTTCTACTCTTAATTCTGCGTTAGAATCATTGCCATCACCATCAACATTAAAATCCAAATCTATCAAACTTAACAAACAGGATTCGATTAACCTAAATTCTTTATCTCAAAAATTAACTTCAATAGGTTTTGAAAATAAAAACCATCAAATTGAATTCAAAGGAGAATACACTATTAGAGGGGGAATTCTCGATATTTTTAGTTATGACTATGAGAATCCCATTAGAATTGAATTATTTGGAAACAACATAGAATCAATCAGAGAATTTGATCTAAACACACAAATCAGTTTAAATGAATTAAAGCAAGTTAATATCGAAGCTATAAATTTTAATTTAGACTCTGATTATGATAACCAAACTTCTCTTTTTGAATTTTTAAATCCACAAACGATAATTATACTAGACAATCCTGATCTGATATTTCAAAATCTTGAAGACCACATCTCTAATAATATTGCACTTAATAATACTACAGAAAAATATATCAATGAATTTTCTGTTAAAGAAATCAAATCACTAATCTATAAATTCAAAACAATAAATATTACTCCTTGGAAAACAAAACAAACAATAAATGCAGAATCTTTATTTGAAATTTCAAGCATACCAGTAATTTCTTCTGCAATTCAAAATAACAAACATTTTACTCCGTTAAATGACTTCAAGGGTAAAATAATAATACAAACCAGTTATATAAATCGAACTAAAGAATTAATTAACAATACAAAATTAATATCACAAAACATTGAAGTTCAATATACTCCCCCGTATAAATCAACTCCGGGATTTATTTATAAAAATACTATGCTGATCGGTGATAGAGAATTATATGGAACAAAATACGCACCTACACATTTCAAAAACATAACTAAAGAAATTATTATTAATGATGAAGTTAAACCCGGTGATTATGTCGTTCATTATGATCATGGAATAGGGAAGTTTATTGATTTTGGGAAACCACCTAAAACAAAAACCAAAGAAGATTTTATGATAATAGAATATTCTAATGAAGATAAACTATATGTCCCACTTGGACAAATACACAAAATATCACCATACATAGCCCCCACAAACAAAACTCCCAAACTTAATTCACTGGGTAGTGAAAAATGGACAAAATCAAAACAAAAAGCACAGGAATCAGCTTTAAAATGGGCAAGAGAATTATTAACAATTTATGCAGAAAGAGAGTTAAGTTCTGGTATTAAATTTAATAAAGACAGTGACTGGGAAAAAGATTTAGAAGGAAGCTTCCCATTTAAAGAAACCCCTGATCAATTGTCAGCAATAAATTTAGTTAAAAATAAAATGGAAAATAAAAATCCGATGGATGTTTTAATTTGCGGAGATGTTGGGTTTGGGAAAACTGAAGTAGCCATAAGAGCTGCATTTAAAGCTGTATGCAATGGCAAACAAGTAGCAGTCATTGCGCCTACTACAATATTAACTCAGCAGCACTATGAAACTTTTAGAAATAGAATGTCAGCTTTTCCGGTTAGCATAGAATATTTGAGTAGATTCAAATCTAACAAAGATCAAAAAGTAATTATTGAAAATATAAATAGTGGTAGCTTAGATATATGCATCGGGACACACAGGTTAATACAAAATGATATTAAATTTAAAAATATAGGATTACTGATTATTGACGAAGAACAAAGATTTGGAGTTAAACAAAAAGAAAATATAAAATCAAAATACCCTAATATCGATATTATAACTATGACAGCAACTCCAATACCTAGAACTCTATATATGGCAATTTCAGGAATAAAAGATTTATATAGTATAAATACACCGCCAGAACAAAGACTTCCAGTAGAAACAATAATTAATGAATATGATGAAAATTTAATTAAGGAATCCATAACACGAGAATTAAACAGAGGAGGTCAAATATTTTTCTTACATAACAGAGTTGAAACTATTCACATTATTTTGAAACAACTTAAAAATTTAATTCCCAATGCAAATATAAGCCTAGCACATGGACAAATGAACGAATTCGAATTAGAAAAAACAATGATAGATTTTGCTAACAAAAAAATTGACATATTATGCTGTACAACGATTATTGAGTCAGGTTTAGATCTACCGAATGTTAATACATTAATAGTGAACAATGCTCATAGATTTGGGTTATCACAACTATATCAACTAAGAGGTAGAGTAGGAAGAAGTGAAAAGCAAGGATTTAGTTACTTTTTAATTCCTAAATATGCTCGCCTTACTTTTGAGTCTCAAAAAAGACTACAAGCGCTTGAAGAATCTGTTGAACTTGGCTCAGGATATAAAATTGCAATGAGAGACTTGGAAATTAGGGGAGCTGGTAATATTTTAGGCAAGGAACAAAGTGGATACGTAATATCTATAGGGTTACATCTTTATTCAAAACTAATTTCTGAAGCCAAAAATATGTTAATTAAAAATGAAAAACCTTTAATAAATGATTTTAATTTAGATTACGAAATACCAAATATACAATTAAATCTCCATCTTGAATTTGGAGACGATTATATTTCTGAACAAAAAATTAAATTTGAATTATATAAACGTTTAAATTTATGCCAGAGTATCCATGAAGTAGATATTGTAAAAAAACAAATTATAGACAGATATGGAAAGCTAAATCCCGAAGGAGAAAATGTTATTTATAATTCTTTAATACAAATTTTAGCTAAAAATAGCAGTATAAAATCAATAATCAAAAAAAGAGATAATATTCATATAGAATTTAATAAACTATCACTTGATAAAAGCCTTATCATTACCAAATTAGATAACGAAATTTCATTTAAATCAAACAAAGTAATAATTAATATTAATGAAAATTGGAAAGACAAACTTATGCAACTTCTTACAAAATTAAGCAAATCTGATGAGTAATATTTTATCAATACTACCTTTGTTCAGCGCATTTACCTGGGCAATCTCAGGAACAATACTCAAAAAATATAAAATTAAAAACTTATATCTTTTTCCTGCATTTGAAAGCTGTATTTCATTTTTAGTTTTATCATTTATGAACTTTTACTTACAAAGATGGGATGTCTTTTTCTCTTATGACACAAATATATATATTTTACTTATTTCAGGATATACACTCAGTGCTTTAGGAATGATGATTTATATACAGGCAATTCAAAGAACTGAGCTAGGCATAGTCTTTACTCTTGCAACAAGCATACAAGTCCTCATCATCGCAATTTTAGACAAATATATAAATCTATTGCAATTCAGTTCCCTATTCACGATTGGAGCTATCAGTATAATATTAGGAGTTATTGCTATAAATTATCATCAATTAAAATCTTTCTCAAAAAAACAACAAAGTACAAATAGTTTAATTGGATTAATTGCTAGTTTATTATGTGGAACTTTTTGGGCCTTAAATGCATTCATAGCTGACCGAGCATTAAATGACTCTTCAGTAATAGATGCAACAATGATTCGAACAATATTAACATTTATATATTTTGTTCCCATTAATTTCTTTCAATATAATCAAATAAAACTAACAACTTCAAAGTCAGAAATAAAATACCTAATTATTGCAGCCCTATTTGTAACAATCTCCATGTTAATCTGGAATAGTTCATTAAAAGTGAACACAGGATCTTGGACAACAGTACTATCAAGCTCAGCACCGATATTTGCTCTAACTATGGGTTATATATTCTTAAAAGAAAAATTGAAATCTAATGAATTAACTGGAATATTTATTTGTTTAATTGGAGTTTTGTTAATTATATTGAGCGAATAACAATCTAATAAAATCTTCCAAATTAGTCACTTTCAAATTTTCATAATTCACATGACTATTTTCTCTATCCAGTAATACTGGAGTCATTCCAGCATTACTTGCTCCTTCAACATCAGATAAAATCTGATCTCCCACATATATAGCTTCTTCAGGTTTTATATTTAGCTTAGATAAAGCTAAATTAAATATTTGAGGATCGGGTTTTTCAACATTTGCTTCTTTTGAAGTTACACAAATATCCATATATTCAGACAATTTAAACTCATCAAGAAGTTCAGTTCCTAATTTGTCCATATTTGAAATTAATCCTAATTTAAAATTTAATGATTTTAATTTTATTAGTGAATCAATAACATCAGAATATAAAACCATAGAGTATGGTACTTGTTGTAATTCTTTAAATATTTTTTTACACAAATCTAAATTAACATCGAGTCCATCTCCGGACAAAACTAATTGCTCGTATCTAGCAAAAAAATTTTCTTTTTCAATTTGATTCATAGATCTCACAGGTTTAACCGCATTTTGTTCAGCCATAAATTTATCAGCAAGAAAATATCCTTTTGAAACACCCTGTTGAGTTAAAAACAAATTATATTTTTTGACAACCTGCGATTGAATTAAAAACCTTGGAGGCTCAAAACCTGCCAACGTGCCATATAAATCAAATAATACTGCTTTAATTTTCATTCAAATATGATATCACTAATTAAAAATTAATCATTAACTATAAAATATGAAATCTGGAAAGCTTCCAAATAAAATTCTATCAAATTTACTTGAAAGTTTAAAAAACACTGACGAGAGAGTAATTGTCGGTCCATCCGTGGGAGAAGACGCATCTGCTATAGATATGGGAGATAAATATATACTCGTAAAAACTGACCCTATTACATTTACATCAGATAACCTAGGTTGGTATTTGGTTAATATCAACTCAAATGACATTTTTACTATGGGAGGAACACCCAAATGGTTACTCACAACATTACTATTCAACCCTGAAGTTAAAAAATCAAAAATCAAAGAAATTTTTGAAGATATCAAGAAATCCTGCTCGATAATGAATATTGCCTTAGTGGGTGGTCACACGGAAATAACACCTGAAGTTAATTCGCCAATTGCAATAGGTTGCTTAATTGGCGAAGTTGATAAAAATATTTTACTAAGAACATCGGGAGCAAATATAAATGATGATATATTAATTACAAAACATATTGGATTAGAAGGAACTTCTATATTAGCTAATCATCTTAAAAACAAAAAGTCAGACATTGATCCAAATATAATCAATACTGCAATTAAATTCATACATGAACCTGGTATAAGCGTTATGAAAGAATCTCAAATTGCAATAAAAAATAAAATGGCTACTAGCATGCATGACCCTACTGAAGGAGGTCTTATAACAGGACTAGAAGAAGTTGCTATAGCTTCTAAAAACGGAATGCTTATTGATGTAAATAAAATACCTGTAAAAACTGAAACAGCGATTATTTGTAATAAATTAAATATTGACCCACTTGGCCTAATATCATCAGGAAGCCTTGTAATCACATGTAATCCTAGTAATACTTCCAATTTAATTAAGTTAATATCTAATTTGAAAATCAATGTTTCAAAAATAGGTAAAATAACTGAACAAAATAAAGGATTAAAAATAATAAAAGATAATAAAATAACTGATTTTCCAAAATTCGAAAGGGATGAAATTGCTAGATACTTTGAATCAAACTAACTTACCACAAAAATCTGATGTGGTAATAATAGGAGGAGGAATCATTGGATCTTGCATTGCCATGTACCTTACCCAACAAGGATTCGACTCAATAACATTGCTTGAAATGAATTCACTTTCTTCCGGATCGACTCATAAGTCAGGCGCAATGATAAGAGAGTTCTATCAAAACGATTTTTTAATAGAAATGGCAAAAGAATCAAAGCACCTATTCGAACAAACTGAAATAAAAATAAATAACAATGGCAGAATTTACTTGTTTTCAGAAGAAAATAAAGAATCGGTAGAAAAAAATGTTAAATTAAACCAAAAATTAGGAGTTAAACTTGAAATTTTATCTGAGCAACAAATTCAAAATTTCATTCCTGATATAAAAATGAACAATGTAAAAATAGGATTTTATGAACCTAATGCCGGTTATGTTGACTCTGTTGAATCAACGTATTATTTTGCAAATCAAGCACTTAAAAATGGTGTGGCAATTTATACACATACTAAAGTGGAATCTATTCAATTAGCAAAAAACAAAATAACATCTGTTATAACCAATAAAGGGAACATACAAACTTCGAAAGTAATTAATGCTACAGGTGCATGGGCTAATTACATAAACAAATCAGTTGACGAAAGCTTGCCTATATTTGCTCTCAGAGTTCAACAAGCTCTATTAAAATCATCTTCATATTTCCAACCTGTAAATCAATGCTTAATGGATTATGTAAATGGCACTTACATGAGACCCGATAAAGATAATATTTATATAATAGGAGAAGAACTAGGATTTGAAAATAGTGATATTGTATCGCCTGATTATTATAATCAATCTTCTGATTATGATGTAATTAAAAACTATAAATCTAAAATTGAAGACCGCTTACCAAATTTTAAAGAATCTATTTTAAAAAGTGGTCATGCAGCATTGTATGACATGACACCTGATGCAAATCCAATAATAGGTAAATCCCATAAAGTAGAAGGATTGTATTATGCTACAGGATTTAGTGGCCATGGATTTAAATTAGCACCTATAGTAGGTAAATTACTATCAGAGTTAGTAGCTGATCAAAAAACCAATTCTTTAATTGATCGATTCAATCTTAGTAGGTTCACAATTAACAAACTTATTATGCCCCAATATCCATTTAAAAATATTGTCAATTAAAATATAAAAAATCCGATATAGACAATAGGTTGGTATTCTTCTATAATTTTGTATCTATCTAAATATAAATGTTATTTAGAGCCGAGGTGGTGGAATTGGTAGACACGCAGTGTTGAGGGCGCTGTAGCCTAAAGGCTGTAGGAGTTCGAGTCTCCTCCTCGGCATTATGCGAAATTTTATGGCGACGTGGCCAAGCGGTCTAAGGCAGGGGTCTGCAAAACCCTTATTCGGCGGTTCGAATCCGCCCGTCGCCTCCAAGCCCGGGTGGCGGAATGGTAGACGCGGCAGACTTAAAATCTGTTGAACTTAGGTTCGTGCGAGTTCGAGTCTCGCCCTGGGCATTCCCTTTAAATTAAGTGTTTCAATTCAAATATTGTTTTAAAACTTTAATCCTATTACAATCAATATATAATCATTATCTATAGGAGATTACTATAAAAATTCTAATAACAGGAGCAACAGGTGCCACTGGTAAACTTCTAGTCAATCAACTTCTACAGAACGGACATGTAGTTAAAGCTTTTGTACGAAGCGATAAAAAATTTTCAAAAGAAATTGTAAATAACAAAAATTTACATATAATCACATCAACAGTTTTAGATATAAGTGATGAAGAATTAGAAAAGCATACAGAAGGATGTGATGCGATTGTGTCAACACTGGGACATAATCTTAGCTTTAAAGGTATGTTTGGAAATCCCAGAAGACTTGTAGCAGATTCTATCGAAAGATTATGCAAAGTCATTGAAAAGAAAAGAATTAATAAGCCTGTAAAAATGATTTTGATGAATACGGTGGGATGTAAAAATGAGGACTTAAAAGAAAAGATTTCTTTTGCCGAGCATTGCGTATTCTTTTTATTACGCCATCTATTACCTCCCCATTCTGATAATGAAAAAGCTGCAAATTATCTAAGAACTTCGATAGCTCAAAACCATCGATATATTGAATGGGTAACACTGCGTCCTGATAGTCTAATTAATGATGAAAATATAAGTCCGTACACTACTCATCCTTCTCCAATACACTCGCTTTTCAAACCTGGAAAAACTAGCAGGATAAATGTGGCTCATTTTATCTCAGACCTAATATCAAATGAAACTATATGGGCTAAATGGAAAGGTCAAATGCCAGTAATTTATAATAAAGAAAATTAAATTATAACCATTAAGTCAAAAAAATTTATGGTAAAATATTTATATCGTTGAGAAAATCAGCCGAGGCGATTGGGCCTGTGACTCTGATTGGCAACCTTAAATTTGTTAAGGTGCCCCAAAATCATACGAGGCTTTTTTAAAAGCAAACGAATTGAATTTTGGATCTCTCTGTATGGGGAGATTTTTTTTTGGAAAAATCTTCTCTTTTATTAATTATTAATAAAGGAGTCTTAAATGATAAATTTAATTAAAAAAATATATAGGTATATATTAAGGAAAATACTATGGGAAATTATAAAAAGGAAAAAAATTACTGCTACCATAATCTTTCCTGATCTTATTCCTGTTAAAAAAATTAATGATGATGATGCTACAAAATTTTCTTGAGCAACATTCTGAGCAATAAAACTTGTAATACATTTGTATACATTTGATGAACCCACTAAATTTTGTCTTCAGTTTTAGAAGACATTTGTATACATTAATACTAATTGGATAAATGCTGAAACATACTTAAAATCTGTTGAACTTAGGTTCGTGCGAGTTCGAGTCTC
>CEPW01065965.1_pt1 | contig 11330 bp, 12 predicted proteins | sample 356211 | NCBI WGS metagenome assembly CEPW01 (sample SAMEA2620021, study PRJEB7988) | marine metagenome | biome: marine biome (ENVO:00000447); feature: deep chlorophyll maximum layer (ENVO:xxxxxxxx); material: "saline water (ENVO:00002010), including plankton (ENVO:xxxxxxxx)" | depth 25 m
ACTATTTAAAGCTATATTGTAAATATGTCCAATTAACCCATAACCAGTAATATCTACACATGAGCTTGCATTATATTCAAGCATGATATCTTTAGCATATTTGTTTAGCATTGCCATTGATTCAATCGAATCAATTATAAGTGCATTATTTGATTCAAGTTTTTCATTCATTATGAGATTGTTTATTATTCCGGTACCAAGAGGCTTGGTAAGTATGATAGCTTCCTGTTCATTAGCATTACTGTTTGTTATTATTTTTTTGCATTCTGTAATTCCTATGGCCGCAATACCATATTTTGGTTCAGAGTCATAGATTGTATGACCTCCTAGAATATTTAAACCAGCTTCATCACATTTTGACTTTGACCCATTTAATATTTCTTTAATTATTTTTTTTGGAAAAGTTTTTGGAAATGCGGCAATATTTAATCCTATAATGGGGTCTACTCCCATAGCATATATATCACTCATTGAATTTGATGCTGCAATTTCTCCATAAGAATATGGAGAGTCTACATTTGGAGGAAAAAAATCAACAGTCATTACCAGGCATTGGTTGTCATTAATTTTGTACACAGCTGCATCATCCTTGTCAGATGAATCTACAAGAATATTAGGATTGTTTTTCCCTACATTGAATAAGCTTAAGATTTGACCCAAATCTTCTATAGAAAACTTAGAGCCTCAGCCCCCTGAGTTTGTATATTTAGTTAATTTAAATTGATTCTTATTTGACATATTATTTATATATCTATTTTTAAACTATATTAGGCTACAATAAGTTTGAATGCCAATAAAGGCTTTGGTATGTTATCTTTAATAATTTATTAACATTTGTATCTTAGATTAATACGAATAATGGTTAATATATGATTAAACGAACTATAGATTTAAGTTTTATTGTAATTGGATTTATATTATTAATGCCAATATTATTTATTGTTGTTATTTTTGTCCTCTTATTTTTACTGTTTGAAGATGGACCGCCATTTTTTTACACGCAAGATAGACTAGGAGAAAATAAGAAAATATTCAAATTGTTTAAATTTAGATCAATGATTAAAGAAGCTGAACAAACTACTGGAGCAGTTTGGGCTGTCAAAAACAGCGATCCAAGATTAACAAAAACAGGTAAGTTCATACGAAAATATGCAATTGATGAAATACCACAACTTATAAATATATTTAAAGGAGACATTAGTTTGGTTGGACCAAGACCTGAAAGACCAGAATTATATGAAGAATTTGAAAAGATGAATATTCCGTATTATCTTAGGCTTAATGCTCCTCAAGGATTAACTGGATTAGCTCAGTTATTGGGTTCTTACGATACTTTACCTAAAAACAAATTAAGATATGACTTGTTGTATATCAAAAATCAAACAATAATGTTGGATATAAAGATAATTATTTTCTCAGTTTTAGTTACATTAATTGGGAATTGGCAATCTGATTCAAGAAAGTGGGTAAAAAAATATTTTTAATGTAAAAACACCCTAATATGTATTATTTTAAGCATATTACATTTATAAAATAACTATAAATCTTAGAAGGAAAACAATGTCACGTAAATTTAATATTGGAGATGTGAAAATTACTCAAGACTCTGAGTGTTTTGTTGTAGCGGAAATTGGCGCCAATCACATGGGTAAAATTGATATTGCAGAAAAAATGATTTTATCTGCCAAAGAATCAGGTGCTAATGCAGTAAAATTTCAAAAAAGGAATAATCAAGAATTATTTACTCAAGAAATGTTTGATATGCCCTATATAAATTCAAATAGTTTTGCAGAAACTTACGGTGAACATAGAGAATATTTGGAATTTGGTAACGAGGAATATAAACACTTAATTGACTTTGCCCGTCATCATGAAATCATGTTTTTCGCAACTCCATTTGATTTTCAAAGTGTAGACTTTTTAGAAAAATTTAATTTACCCGCGTATAAAACTGCTTCTGCTGATATAACTAATACTCCTTTTTTAGAATATATTGCCTCTACTGGCAGACCAATGATTGTTAGCACAGGAGGAGCAAGTTTGGATGATGTTAAAAGAGCTTACGATAAAATTAGTAAATATAATAACCAATTATCAATCTTACAATGTAGCTCAGTTTACCCTGCAGAACCATCGGATATGAATCTTTCTGTTATTAACACTTATTTGGCAGAATTTGAAAATAATATAATTGGCCTTTCAGATCATCAAAGTGGAATAGCATTAGCATTGGTAGGTTACGTTTTAGGAGCAAGAATTATTGAAAAACACTTTACTCTTAATAGATCTATGAAAGGAACTGACCAACCTTTTTCGTTAGAACCAATTGGATTAAAGAAGTTAATCAGGGATTTACATCGCTCTAAACTAGCTATGGGAACAGGAGAAAAAAAACTATTAGAAAATGAAAAGCCTGCAATGTTTAAACTTCGAAAAAAATTGGTTGCATCAAAAGACTTGCGAGAAGGAACAGTTTTAAAAAAAGAAGATATTGCTATAAAAATCCCAGGTGATGGGACTCCTCCTCATGAATTAGATTATTTTATAGGTAAAAAAATAAATATAGCTATTTCTAAAGATGAAGATTTAAATAAAAACCAAATTAGTTAGATATGAACAGCAATTTTATAAATGAAAAGAATTTTAAAATCTTTGGTTCTGAAGAAATGAATGAGGTTGCCAAAAATATCAGAGTTGTAGTTTTTGATTTTGATGGAGTTTTTACTGATAATAGTGTTTACACATCAGAGGACGGTAAAGAAATTATCAAAAATTCTAAGTATGATAGTATGGGAATATCTAAAGCCAATAGAAGGCAAAATTTCGAATTAGAGAAAGTTCCTTATATTGTTTTTTCTAGCGAAACAAATCAAACAGTTAGTGCTAGATGTCAAAAAATAAAAATTGACCATCATATTTCAGGTGATAAATTTCAAGATTTAAAGACCAATATTAAAACTAAAGATTTTGAAATTAATCAAATTGCTTTTGTGGGTAACGATATCAATGATCTTGGATGTTTATTAAATGTTGGATTACCTGTTATTGTTCCTGACTCAAGTAATGATGTTATAGATAAAATTAAAGAACAAAATACCAATGTATTCGTTACCCAAAATTATGGTGGCAAGGGAGTTGTTAGGGAAGTGATAGATTATTTTGAAAAAATCAAAATTCCTCCTATATTATAAATTGTAATTGAGAAACACTATGTCAAATTTTTTTTCGTTAAAAGACAAAATTATTTTTATTACAGGAGGTTCAGGTAATTTAGGGACTGATTTCACTAACACTTTATTAGATGCCAAAGCAAAGATTGTTGTTTTAGATATAAATAATTTTGACAAAATTAAACAATCAGAAAATTTGAAGTATTTTAGTGTAGATATAACCAAAAAAGAAGAAATTAAAGAAGTTCTTGAAATTGTTAAAAAAGAATGGGGAATTCCGTATGGGTTGATTAATAATGCAGGAATTGATTCTCCTCCAAATTCTAATGTAGACTCTAATGTTAGTTTTGAAAATTATTCTGAAGATGATTGGAACCGAGTGATGGATGTTAACCTTAAGGGAGCTTTCTTTTGCTCTCAGATCATTGGAAATGAAATGGCGCAAAATAAAACAGGGTCAATCGTTAATATAAATTCTCTTTATGGAAATTTGTCTCCAGACCAAAGATTGTATTCTCATTTTTCAGATAATGACCAAAGCTTTTTTAAACCTTTTGTATATGGAGCATCTAAAGCAGGATTAGCAAATCTCACAAAATACTTGTCAACTTATTGGGCTTCAAATAATGTTAGAGTAAATTCAATGACTTTAGGTGGTGTTTATAATAATCAAGATAAGGAATTTGTATCAAAATATATTGATAAAGTCCCTATGGGCCGAATGGCTGATGTTAAGGATTTCAGAGGTGCTTTGATCTTTTTGTTATCTGATAGCTCGAGTTATGTTACAGGAACAGATATTGTTATTGATGGAGGATTTAGCGCATGGTGAATAACGGTGTGATAGCTCTGATTCCTGCCAGATCAGGATCTAAGAGAATAGTTAACAAAAATATCAAATATTTGGAAAACCATCCTTTAATTGCTTATACAATTTCATCTGCCATCAATTCAGAAGTGTTTGATTCTGTAATGGTTTCAACAGATTCCACAGAAATAGCAAATATTTCTAAATATTATGGTGCGGAAATACCTTTTTTTAGGCCCAAAGAATATGCAAAAGATAATTCACCAGATTTTGAATGGCTTGATTTTACAATAAAAAAACTTGATGAGTTAAAAAAAAATTATTTATATGTTTGTATTTTGAGACCAACTAGTCCGTTTCGTAATGAATTAACCTTACAAAGAGCATGGAAAGAATTTATAACAAAAGAAAAATCTATTGATTCAATTCGAGCAGTTGAACTATGTGGTCAACATCCTTACAAAATGTGGAATTATGACGGAGAATATATAAAACCGTTAATGAATAATATTATATCTGATGAATATGGACAGCCATTTCACAGTATGCAATATTCTTCCTTGCCTGAAATATATGTACAAAATGCAAGTTTAGAGATTGTAAAAAAAAGTTCTGTTTACGATACAGGTACTATTTCTGGTAGTAAAATTGCTCCTTTTTTTACAAATAATTATGAAGGTATTGATGTTAATACACCAACAGATTGGATTGTTGCAGAAACATTAATACACAATAAATTGGCATTATTACCAAATATAGAAATCAAACCATATCAAAATTCAGGGAAATTATAATGAATAATAAATTAAGCTATATTTCTAAAAAAGAAATTACTCGTATAACTTCTTTAGAAATAGACAAGATAAACAAAACTGAATTGATATCAATAATATCCAGAATTAATACTTTGTATATGATAAATAAAGCTGGATCTGGCCACATAGGCACGTCATTTAGTAGTATGGATTTATTAAGTTATATTTTCTCAGAGTTTGAAATTACAAACCAACAAAATCAAAATTTATTTTTTTCATCTAAAGGTCATGACGCTCCTGCGATATATTCAATAATGACAATTTTTGATCTTTTAGATTTTGAAAAGATTCATCAATTAAGAATGCTTGATGGATTACCTGGTCACCCAGATGTAGATACTCCTGGAATAATAACAAATACCGGATCTTTGGGAATGGGTGTGTCAAAAGCTAAAGGGTTTATAAAATCTGCAAGAATGAAAGGAATTAATAGAAATATTTTAGTTTTATTAGGTGATGGAGAGCTTCAAGAGGGTCAAATTTGGGAATCTTTGCGGTCAGCCAGTAATGAATCAATGTCAGAAATGTATATTATTGTGGATAATAACAAAATCCAATCAGATAACTGGGTAAATTTGACTTCTGATAATGGAGATTTACGTTTGAAATTTGAATCATTTGGTTGTCATGTAGAAGAAATTGATGGTCACAATCTGTCAGAAATATATTCTACTTTTGAAAATCTGAAATCTGTAGATGACAAACCAAAAATTATTATTGCTAATACTATAAAAGGTTATGGAGTTTCATTTATGCATGCAGATGAAAAAATAAGAGAACCAGATTATGAATATCCTTATCACAGTGGTGCATTAAGTTACGAGGATTATTGTAAAGCTCTTCTAGAATTAAAAAAATCATTAAATTCAAAATTAGAAAATTTTGGAGAAAGAGAAATTGTTTTTGAAAATTATACTAAGATTAATGAGAGTTCGAATTCAATCAATGTTAGCTTATTAGAGAACTATTCAAAATTATTGTTAGAAAATGCTGATAATTCAAAAATAGTTGTTATGGATGGAGATCTTATGAAAGATCATGGACTAACTGAATTTAAAAGAAAATTTCCATCAAAATATATAGAATGCGGCATATCTGAGCAAGACATGGTTTCTCAGGCAGGAACTTTAGCACTTGAGTCATATATCCCAATTGTTCATTCATTTGCTTCTTTTTTAACAACAAGAGCTAACGAACAAATTTATAACAATGCTACTGAAAAATCTAAAATAGTTTATGTTTCAGGATTATGTGGATTATTACCGTCAGGTCCAGGACATTCCCATCAAAGTGTAAGAGATATAGGATTGATGGGAAATATACCTGGAATGGATGTTTTTCATCCTGCGTCTGTAAATGATCTTAAATTCATAATCAAATATGCACTTGATATATCAACAAGAAGCACATTTATTAGAATTACAAGTATTCCGTTCAAAGAATTATCATTTATGACTTTTGATAATGAATTAAGTTATGGACAAGGATATATTGTTCAAAAAGGCCACGATTTGGCTATTTTTTCTTACAATCCTTATATGCTAGATGAATGTATTAGAGCTTCACAATTATTAGAAGAACATAATATAAGTGCTAAGGTTATAAATTTGCCGTGGTTAAATTATATAGATAAACATTGGTTTTATAATGTTACAAAAGGTATAGATAAAATTTTTACAGTTGAAGATCATATGATATTCACAGGCTTGGGAAGTTACATAAATACTCAGACAAATGACAAGAATATAACAAATATAGGTATAACTGAAATTCCGGTTAATGGATCAAATAATGATGCTTTAAAGTATCATCGTTTAACAGCAAAAGATTTGGTTAAGAAAATATTAGCAAAAATAAATAATGAAAGATAAAAAACCTATATTAATACAATCAGATTTTGATAATACTATTACCATAGGTAATGTTAGTGAACAAATACATGATAAATTTGGTCCGGACAATTGGGATACCATATATCAAAATTATAGATCAGGAAAAATTTCCGTAGAAGAAAGTAATATTTACAGTTTTCAATTTTTAAATTTTACTGAAAAACAATTAAATGAATTTGTTATCAATAATGTGAAATTTCGCAAGGGTTTTAAGCAATTTTATGATTTTATATTAAGCAAAAAAATTGATTATAAAATTGTTAGCAGTGGTGTGGATTTTTATATCAAATCATCCCTGAAATCTATTGGAATAGATTACAACTCTGTTCCGATATATTCGGGAATTTCAGAATTTGTTAATGATGGAATACAAATCAAATATACAGATCCATTTGGAAATCATATAAGCTCTGAGTTTAAAAATAGTTTTACAGAATATCATAAAAATAATTATTCCAAAATCATATATTTAGGTGATAGCTTAACTGATCTAAATTCTTCTTTTAAATCAGATTATGTTTTTGCTACAAGTAAACTTTACGATTATTATGTGAATAATGATTTACTTTGTTTTTATTTTGATAATTATGAAGATGTGCTTTCTAAAATAAACGAATTAATAAATTAGCTGAATCCCTTATCCCACAATGGTGAGTTTTCGTTTAGTAAATCTTTATTAAAGTTTACTTTCTGATTTTTTTTCTGTCTATTCTCATAAGATGTTGGTAATAAGGTTTTGTATATAAACCCAAGTAATTTCCTGTGAAAAGGCTTTTCCTTAATTTTAATGTTATATTTTTTATATATTTTGTTTAAATCATCTTGCCACAATGATTTGTATTTTATAGTTACACTATCTTTGTGTATTGGGTGGTGAAATAAATTTATTCTGCAAAACTTTACGTTTCCACCATTCGCGATAGCCTGTATTACATATTCTACATCTGATGCTAATCCAGTTGGATGTAAGCCTATTAGAGGTAATGAGCTAGTTCTAATAATAAACCCTTGTCCACAAGCACCGAATTTTGAAATATCGTGTTTATTTTCTCCGTAATTTGAGTTTTCAGGTATATAAAACGGATATTTTTCGTTTTCTCTTTCTCTTATACCGCCACATACCAAAAAGTCAATTGATAAATTTTTATCCAAAATATCAACAGCTTCATTTAATTGTTGTTTACGAATTATATCGTCGTCTGAAACTGTTCTGATATATCTACCTTCAGAAATCATTATCCCTTTATTTATTGCATGTCCTGGACTTTTATCTTTTTCTTTAATGGTTTTATTAATAAGTGGATTATTTATGTTACTTTCACCACCATTTACTAATATAAGTTCATCTTCTTTTGTTAGTATTTTTTTTAAGTTATCTAATGCAATTTGAACTAAATCTGGTCTATCTTTAGTAATCAATATAAAACTGATTCGTTTTTCATATATTGAATTAGAAGTTTTATAATTCATTTTGCTTATACTATTCAATTGTTTCAGTTAATCCATTTAATAAATTTATTTTAGATTTAAAATCAAGTAATTTTCAAGTTATTATTTATATTCAAACATTGTCATTAATGATTTATTTGTATAATGTATTTAAACGTAAAGATTGATTTTATATTTTGATTTATATAAGTTTATTATAATGATTATATCTATTAATTAAACTCTTTCTTCAGTGTAGTTTTATTGATTGTATATTTTATAAAATCAATGTAGATATTTCTTTGGATGAAATAATATGAACGTAAAAAATATTGTAAGAAAATCTTATGTATTAAGAAAAAAAATAATCGATATTATTTATAAATCCGGGAAAGGGCATTTGGGTGGTGCATTATCATGCATAGATTTGATTTTAGCGCTTTATTACGGAGGTTTTATATTTTTCGATAATCAATCTAAGCAAAACTCTAATTTCATATTAAGCAAAGGTCATGCTGCAGTAGCATTATATGTTCTTTTAAATGACATAGGCTTTATTGATGATCATTTATTAATGCAAATGAATCAAGGTAGCATTATTGGCGAACACCCTGATCATGAAATACCAGGGATAGATGTAATTTCAGGATCATTAGGCCATGGTTTGGGAATAGGAATAGGCAGAAGTATAGCTAATAAGTTAGATAATTCTGAAATTATAAATTATGTATTGATGGGAGATGGCGAATGTTCTGAGGGTTCAGTATGGGAGGCTGTAAATTTTGCCGGGAAAATTAATTTAGATAATATAATAGCAATTGTCGATGATAATGGTTTGGGAATACTTGAACAGCAAACTAGATTAAAGCCCGAAACAAATAATCAAATCTGGGAAGGATTTGGATGGCATGTAATTAATATTGATGGGCATGATATTTTTTCAATAACTGAAGTTTTAAATCAATTGATTTCATATAAGATTGAAAAACCAATAGTGATTATAGCAAATACTATTAAAGGTAAAGGAATTTCCTTTATGGAAAACAAATTGGAATGGCATCATGGTAGTTTAAATGAAGAATTATATAACAAAGCTGTAAGAGAATTAGAAATTTATGCAAATTGAAAAAGATATAAGAGATTCTTTTTTCAGTGGAATCTACAAAGTGATGAAAGAAGATAATAATTCCGTAATTTTAACTGCAGATCATGGAGCTTTTTATTTGACCAAAATTTCTCAAGATTTTCCAGATCGTTATATAAATGTTGGTATTTCTGAACAAAATATGGTTAATGTAGCATCAGGATTAGCTTTGAATGGTAAATCTGTATATATATATTCAATAAATAATTTTATGATTTTACGTGCTTTAGAACAAATTAATATTAATTTATGTGCAATGAATTTGAATGTTAATATAGTAGGAACAGGAGCGGGATTTACATATAGTACTGACGGATTTACCCATCATGGATTGCAGGATATGGCTATTGCTATGAGGCTCCCCAATATGCAAATTTATAATTCTTCTGATAGAATTAATACCTATCACATGGCAACTGAAATAAGTATCAAGCCAGGACCTAAATATTTTAGGATCGAAAAAGGTGTTTTAGACGATATTTATAATACTGAATTTGAATTCAATGATGGTTTTGGTGCATTTAATATAGATCAAAATACTAAAAGTGTAATTATTTCTTCTGGATATATGTCTCAAAATTCAAAAAAAGTAGCAGAATTATTGTCGTCTAAAGATCATAAAATTGGATTTATTGATATTTTTAGAGTTAAACCAATTGATTTTTCATTATTAAATAAATTGGTTAACAAAATAAAAAATATTATTTTAGTAGAAGAAAATTTTTATTCAGGATCCCTTGGAGAATTGATATCTTCAAAACTGCTAAATAAAAAAGGTACAAGATTTCTACATATAGCTGTTGATGAAGATATTGATTTTTATTATGGAAATCGAGATCAATTACTTAAGAGAAATAATCTTGATTTTGATTCTTTAAATCAAAAAATTAGTGTATTTTTAGATATATGAATTTCCAGGATCAATATATTTTATTTATAAAAGGTAAATTATGAAAAGTGGATTAGTAATTAAGAATGTAGATTTTCAAACATTTGCTGATTCTTTTGGTACTGATATTTCAGATCTAAAAAAAGTATGTGAAGAAAAATTACATGCTATAGATACAGAGTATGAAATTTATAGTGACTTAAAGAGAAAAAACAATAAAGGCATAAATTGGATATAAATTTATCAAATAAAACAGCATTGGTAACAGGTGGATCTCACGGAATAGGGAAATCTATTGCAAAATCTTTGTTAGAGCATAATTGTGACGTGATATTTTTTGGGAGAACTAAAAAAAATGTTGATGAAACTATTAAAGATTTAAGTAATGATCTTAGTAAAAGAAATGCAAAAAATAAAGTAAATGGATTTCAGTTTGATATTTTGGAATCTTCTTTTGAAGATCTAGAGGATAGAATTAAATTGGAATTTGGATTTATTGATATATTAATTAACAATGTTGGCGGTGGTGGTAGATGGGGTGATTCAGATATTCTTCTTACTGATGATGAAGTTTGGGATCAAGTTTATTATAAAAATTTTATTATTGCTAAGGATTTGATAAAAATGCTTTTGCCATCTATGATGAAAAATGAGTGGGGTAGAGTAATTACAATTACATCATCTTTAGCTAAACAAGCAGGCGGCAGGCCGTGGTTTAATGTAGCAAAGATGTCTCAAACAGTTTTAATGAAAAATTTGGCTAAAAATAGTTTGTATTCTTCTAAGGGTGTCACCTTTAATTCAGTCGCACCTGGAGCAATTGATATCCCTAATACTGGATGGGATGAAATTAAAAAAACAAATCCAAAAAAATACCAAGAATTTATTAAATCAAATTCTCCTATAGGGAGATTAGGTAAGCCAGAAGAAGTAGCCAATGTAGTGACTTTTTTATGTTCTCAGTATGCTTCATTAGTAAATGGAGCTTCAATAGCAGTTGATGGAGGAGAAAGTTCCTCGTATTAATTTAAAGGTTTGTTGGTGTGGAAAATGTCAATATTAACTTAACTGAAACCAACTTTTTTTGTATAAATTGAATTTGTTTTTTTACAATTCATTTTCTTTGTACCATTTTATGGTTTTTTCTAAACCTTTTTTAATTGGGGTATTTAACTTAAAGTTGA
>CEPW01019107.1_pt1 | contig 11240 bp, 9 predicted proteins | sample 356211 | NCBI WGS metagenome assembly CEPW01 (sample SAMEA2620021, study PRJEB7988) | marine metagenome | biome: marine biome (ENVO:00000447); feature: deep chlorophyll maximum layer (ENVO:xxxxxxxx); material: "saline water (ENVO:00002010), including plankton (ENVO:xxxxxxxx)" | depth 25 m
CGCCAGCTTCGACCACTTGCGCTCGAGATCAGCAGGAGAAATCTCCCTCTGAAAGTCGAGGTCGAGGTAATAACGCGCCGCCACCCAGCGACCTGCCACCAGATCCTTCACGAAGTCGAGTGCGGTCTGCTCGATCGGCAGGACCGTGTCAACCCATTTCCAGGCCAGCAGTTTGCCGTCATCATCAAGCACGAGGATGAGCGGTAGTTCACGGGTGCCGCTGTTGGTCATCGCCACGGTTTCCACCGTGGTGTCGTCCAGGCCGGGGTTGATCTCGACCACCCGGAAGGATTCGATCACCGGAGCGCTCTGCAATCGCTTACTGATGGCGTCCACGCTGGTCGCCGACTTCAGGGGAGAGGCCAACAGGTTGTAAATCCCTTGCGCACTCCTCGTCTGGATGGCTTGAAGCAATGCGCTTGCGGATGCATTGGCTTTGGCAGGGGTGAGGCTGGTCCTCGCCGCATCCTGCACTTGTGCGAGTTGAACGTCCGCTTTGACGCCTGCCGCGGGGATCATCTCCACACTGCAGGTGGCCATGGCAGCGGCCAGAAGACAGGAGGTGAACTTCACGGCAATCGTCAGAACGATCGCGGTCAGTCTGCCGGAGTTCTCAGGCTCTGGGGCGTTAGCAGCGGCAGCATCCTCAACTGCGCCATGACCAGATGCAACTCGATGCTGACCACGCGGCACTCCGGGCCTGGTGCGGTGCAGGCAACGGCCGTGTGTCCGGGATTGATTCCGATGGCTGGCCAGGCGGCACCAGCGATCGACACGCGCATCCTGTCGCCGGGCTGGAGGGTGGCTTGCAGAGCCTGAAGTTCAACCTCCCGTTCGCAAAGCCTGAGGGCTTCCTGTCCGCGGATTCTCAAGATGCCTGTCGACAGCTGCTCCACAGTTGCCGCGCCAGCCGGCAGTCGCGACAGTGCCACGCACAGGTCGAACCCCGGTTGATCGGCGCAGACCTTCAGTCGCAGCCTCGGCTTGCCGCTGAGGTTGAGTTCGTCTGACAGGGGAGAGCCGGTGAACACCGCCACATCACTGCGTCGATCCAGGGAAGTCCGATCGCAGGGACCGGCGCTGGGACTGAGATGCCCACCGATGGCCGGCACCGGTCGCCAGGGGTCATGCACGATCACCACCCTGCCGGGATGCTCAGTTGCGGCGGTGAGAATCTGACCTTCTTCGGGGTCCAGGCAGGCGAGGCCACCACTGCAGAGATGCCAGGGTTCCCCTGCTGTCGTGGTGGTCGAGGGGTGATCCAGCTCTTCAGGACCGCACCATTTTTCGCTGACCTGATCCCACAGCCGCAGATCGATGCCTTTGAGAGCGGCATCATGCTGAGCCTGTGCCGCCTGCACGCTTGGGGAAATCAGATTCCTCTGGAAGAACTTCAGCAGTAGGACGCTGCTTTCAGGCCACCACTGCAGATGGGTGGCAGGACCGATATGAAGTTCCGGTCGACCGCCCGCCGCTTGCGCACGTTCCGCCAGATCGATCAGACCGCGGAGGTGGGGATCCCACCATCCGCCGAGTAACAGCATGGGTTGTTGAAGCCAGCGCTCCGGTACGGAATGGCGTGTCCAGCCGCTGTCCTGTTCCGTCGCTTTGGTCAGCCAGCGCAGGGCCATGCCCTCCGGGTCATGGCGTTTGAGCAGTGAGAGGCCCTCACGCAGATAGCTGCCGTTTTCAAGGCTGCTGCGCATCTCTTGCCAGCCGGCATGATCTCGTCGCCGTTTCGCCTGGAGACAGGCAAGCTGCAACCCCCAGCCCAGCCCAAGGTGCCACCAGTGGGCATTGCCTTCGCAGCTCCAGTGATCCCGTTCGTTGAGGCCGCACATTGCCGGTGCAAGACAGTCGGGTGGCGGGCAGTCCATCGGGGCCAGCAGTTGTGTCAGCCCCTGATAAGAGAAGCCGTACATGCCAATACGACCATTGACATCTCGCCTTTGCCTCAGCCAGGTCAGGGTGTCGGCTGTGTCCTGCGCCTCCTGCGTGAATCCCCGGAAAACGCCTTCCGATCCCCCTTGTCCGCGCACATCCTGAACAACCACCAGAAAGCCGTGACTGCACCACCACTCGGGGTGAGGAAGAGTGACGGTTGACGCGATCGCCCTTCCGTAGGGCTGTCTCATCAACAGCGCCGGCCAGGGACCATCTCCAGGGGGGTGCCACACCCGCGAGACGAGCTCAACCCCGTCGCGGGTGATCAGTGACGCATCAGCGAACATCCGGACAGTTCAGTCCGATCACGTAGGTCGCCACGATTTCGGCTTCCGTTTTGTTCAGATTGCGCTGGCCCGCAATCACTGCAATCGATGCGCTCGACAATGCAGATTCACCTCGGGCGTTGATCGATTTGAATTGCTGGCAGAGAGCCCGGGCCTCAGCAGGATTGCGTTTGACGCTCTCCAGCAGGGACGACTGGGCTTGGCTCGCAGGGGTTGCCGCCATCAGGGTTGAGACAGCAGCAACGGCCACGAATGTGAGGTTGTGGTGGAATCGCATCGGAACCTCTGTCCGAATCTCACCTCATTTGAAACGGGTGAGACGGCCCTGGCTGGTCGGGACGGTCAGTTCGTGTTTTGCCTCTCCCTGGCCACGAGGATCCAGCGTCGAGCCAGGGCCAGATCCACCACCGGAGGTCGGCCGCTGCGCAACTGCCGTTCCAGTCGTCCGGTTCGTGTGACCAGTTCCTGGGGAGACGATCCGGCGATCGCTGCCACGGTGGCCAGTCCGGCATGCATCAGCAGGGCGGCATCCTGAGGTGCCAGATCCAGTGCACAGCCAAGTTCGGCCATGCCCTTCAGGCGCCTCAGATTGCGTGCTGAGGCACGTCCGCTGCCTGCCAGCCGACTGATCTGCAGCTCGTCGAGAGCCTTCACTTTTCCCCAGGTGGTGATGCCGGAGGCAAGCAGCTGGGTCTGTTCATCGCGCAGGCCCTGGGGAAGATCCTGCAGGGGGGCATCGGGTCTCATTCAGCGCGGAAGTCGCGTACGGTCTCGCCGAGAATCACGGGTCTTGATCCCCCCTCACCGGCGGGTTGCAACTGACGCAGCCGAACCGTTACCTCAGGACTGATGCGGCCACCGGGACGCACGTTTCCTGCGAGTTGCTTCAGGGTGGGTTCAATGGCTTCCTCTGGAAAATCAGCCTCAGCCTGGGCAACAAGAAGGTCATCACCGTTGTCAAACACCACCGGTGCATGCAGCGCTCCTTCCACCTTGATCGTGGGTGTGTAGCTGAGCCCAAAGGCCCAGCAGCTGACCGACAACAGCAGCGTGAAGCTGCTGACTCCCACCAGCCGGAAACGAATTCCCCAGCGGGCGATGAAGGCAATCAGGGTCAGCACGAACAGCGCCACGCCGCCCTTGGCCAGCCAGATGGTGGCGGTGGAGAGCAATTCCTCTAGCGGCATGGGCTGGTGTCCTCGGAAGGTGGTCCTTATATTGCGTCGACTTCCGGCGTATTGACGGGCATCGATGCGTGGAGGTCTTCCCAGCATGCGGCGTAACAGGCTTGTCCTGTCAGTTCTTGGTGGGTCACTTGTCGGTGGGTTGGCTCTCTGGATTGCCGCAGATCGCTGGGTGGGTTCGCAGTTTGAACGTCTTCGCCCGGATCTTGAGGCTCAGATTTCCACCCCCCTCGGCCATCCCGTCAGCGTGGGCCGCTATCGCGGTCTGGGTCTGCAGGGAATTGCACTGGGACCTGTTCAACTCAGCAAAGGACCCCTTGATCAGTCGAGTGCCCGGATTGAGCGCCTCAGCATTGGTCTCGACCCTCTGGCCAGCCTGCAGCGGCTGAGGCCGGTGCTCACGGTGCGGATTAGGGGAGCCGATCTTGATCTGCGCCGGAATGCCGATGGCGCTTACTGGGTGCCAGGTCCGTTCCCAGAGGGCAATGCCCCTCCCCGCCTGGATGTCAATGTGCGTTTCACCGATCCGGCCAGGATTCGGATCGCTCCAGCAGGACTCAGCCTGACCGCCTCTGGCTGGAGCGATCTCCGTCTGGATGAGCACAAGGCGAAGGTCGCCGTGCAGCTCGCTCTTCCGGAAAGGGGCCGCATCAGCATTCAGGGTCGGGGCCGATGGGTGCGCCCTGAGTTTGAGCTCACCACAAGGCTGGAGCGCCTTCAGCTCGCTCGCTATCAGGGCCTCCTGCCTCTGACGCTCCCACTTGAGATGCAGGGGCAACTGGGAGGCAACCTACGCCTGGGGTGGCGTCAGGGACGAGCGACCTGCAGCGGTGGTTTGTCACTGCAGAGAGCGGCTTTCAGTGGCCAAGCACTGGAGCACACGCTCGAGTCACCGCAGCTGCAGGTCAGTTGTCGGGGCGACATGCTCAGGGTCCCGAAAAGTCGATGGATTTACGGGCCTTACCGGGCCTCCCTTGGGGGAAGCGTGCGTCTCAACCGCTCCCTGGATCTCAAAGGTGCCCTGAAGCACCTCAAGCAGGAGCGCACCCTGGCCTTTGAGCTGGATGGAGACTGGCATCAACCGAACTTGCGCGTTCAGGGGCTCTGGGCCTTGCCTGATTCCGCTCCTCTGGGTGGACCGCTTCGTCTGGCCGCTCAGTTCAGTGCCGATTGGCGAGACAGCAAGGCATGGTCGGCCAACCTCGATCGGCTGGCTCTGAAATCCCCCGGCCTGGATGTGAAGGCCCAAGGTGCCCTGCACCCTCAGCTGGAGATTGCGACCCAGCAGCTGGAGCTTTCGGGGGCTGCCTGGAAGCAACTTCCGCTTGTTTCGTCGCTGCTCGGGACGGCATCTCCTCTGAAGGGAAAGCTGCAATTGAGTGGTGCGTCACGCAAGCCGGAGTTGTCACTGGACATGGCTCAGGCCAGCAATCCCTTGCTGCAGTCGTGGTCGCTTCGGGCCGGCTGGACTGCGCAATCAGGACTGCTGAAGCTTGAGCGGTTCCAAAGTCCTGATTTCAATGCCACAGGGCAGTTGCCGCTCAGTCTTGGTGCAGGCGGTCTGAAGAGTGGGCAACTGGAGGCCGATCTGAGCCTGGAGTCTTACCCCCTCAAGCGACTGGGGCCACTTCTGGGCACCGAGATGGATGGAACAATCGCTGCGTCGGGCCGGGTTTTCGGTCCCCTCGATGCGCTGCAGCCCGATCTGCGCCTTGCGCTGAATCATCCGCGGGCGGGGGCTTTGCGCCTGATGGAGGATTGGAGTGGAACGTTCGAAGGGCGTTCCGGCGGTGGTGGCGTGCTGTCGATGACCTCCCTCGGAGCTGTCATTGCAGGCTCCCTTGAGGCTCGCCTCGGTGCCAACTGGCTTCCCACTGATGTGCTGCTGAGACGACACAGGGGAAACCTGCAGCTGACGGGAACGCCGGCTGCCTATCGATGGACAGCCAGTGATCTCACGGTCGACGGACTGGAGCTGGCAATGCCACCACGGCAGCGCTGGGAAGGCATCTACGGCCGCTTGAGCGGAAACGGCACACTTGGACTGCAACCTCTCGCCATGACGGCGGATCTGAGCATCAGTCGTCCTGGACTGATGGGTTTGCAGCTTCGGCAGATCCTTCTCAGAGGCAGATATGCGGATCGTCGTTATGCGATGACCGGAGAACTGTTGCCACCTGATACCGGCCAGATCACCTTGGAGGCTGGAGGCCGGCTTGATGGTCCGTTCAAGGGCCAGGCAGTGGCAAGAGGGCTCAGCGCACGCTGGCTCAGCAACAGTGCCCTCAGCCTGCCCCAGCTCAATCAGGATGCTCCGGAGCAGCCGGGTTCGTCATCCGATCTGGGCACCCTGCTGATGAACACCTTCGGCGGCAACCTTGATGGGCAACTGCAGGCCCTTCGAAACGCCAGGAATGCCTTGCTGCAGGCGCGGCTTCAGAACCGCGACAGAGAAACCTTCCACCTTGAGGATCTCCGCGGACAGGTGGATGCGGTGATTGATCTGAACGGCCCCCGGTTCAATCGTCTCAATCTCGATCTCAATGCCCGAGGTCATCTCTGGATTGAGGGTGATGATGCGGATTACGCCCTGCAGGTGAAACCCTTCACCGCCCGGATTGAAGGTCCGATTCAGGGTGGTGAGGGGCAGTTCTCCCTGGCGCATCTTCCCTTCAGCCTGTTGGCTCTGGTTGCGCCTGTGCCGAGGTCCCTTTCGGGGGCCATCGGCATGAGCGGTACCTATCGACTCAGTGGTGCCAAGGCACAAATCAGCAGTGAGCTTGTGCTTGAGGATGCGCGGGTTGGCCCCAATCCGATCGCCTTCCAACGCGGCGAGGTGCTGCTCAGTGATCAGGCGCTCAAGCTTGACCTGGCGCTTGTCTCAGAGACCTCGAGCGAGCCGGTGACCGTCACCGGCCGGATTCCCTTCGCTCCTGATCAACCGCTCGATGTTCGCGTCGTGAGTCTTGGAGATGGCCTGAAGTTTCTGACCGGGCTGACCAACGACACCGTGGCCTGGAACAAGGGTGAGGTTGACCTGCGCCTCCTGCTCGGCGGCACGCTTCTGACGCCGAAGGCCAATGGCTACATCGTGATCAAAGACGCTGCTTTCGAGACACAGGGTCAGACCTTGGCCAAGGTCAATGGGTCGATGCTCTTCGACTTCGACCGCCTTGAAGTGCAGTCGCTCAAAGGTCGTTTTGCATCTGGTGGTCAGCTGAATGGAAGTGGTGCGCTCGCGCTGCTGCGTCCCGAACCCGAGCCCAAACCCCTGCGTCTTCAGCTTGAGAAGGTCCGCCTGAAGCTCCCCAACGCCGATGTGGAGGTCGGTGCTGACCTGATGATCACAGGCGCTGTGGTCAAACCTGACTTCGGCGGGATTGTTCAGCTCAGCAACGGATCGATTCGGCCCAATCGCTCCGTTCTCTCTCGGGCTCGAAACAAGCAATCGCAGAAAGCTGACTCATCGGTGGCCGTTTCTGCTGAAGAACTGCTGGAGGAAAAGTGGGACTTCAAGGAGCCGTTGATTCTTCGTGGTGCGGATGTGGAGGCCGCGACCAGTCGCTCGATCAAGTCATCGCTCCCGAAGCTGCCTTTTATCGGATTCCGCGATCTTCGCCTCACGCTCGGTCCCAAGCTCAAGGTCGAGGTGCAGCCGCTGGCAGCTTTCACCACGGCAGGCCTTCTCAATGTCAACGGTGCGCTTGATCCAAGCCTTGAACTGAGAGGCGTTGTGCAGTTGCTGTCCGGTCGTGTGTCGCTGTTCACCACGACCTTCAGCCTCGATCGCCAATCGCCGAACGTCGCAGTGTTCACACCTGCCCTCGGATTGATTCCCTACGTGGATGTGGCCATGGTCACAAGGGTCTCCGACAACGTGACCATCAGCAGCGACAACAACGCATTCACAACTTCGATCTTTGATTCCAATGGCCTGGGCAATCTCGGCGCCGGAGGTCAGCTGCGGCTGATCAAAGTGATGCTCTCTGCCAGCGGACCGGCTGATCGGCTTGCCCAGAACCTCAGTCTGCGCAGCACACCTGCTCTCCCTGAGCCGCAGTTGTTGGCACTGATCGGTGGAAATTCGCTTGCCGGCCTCTCGGGAGCTGGTGCCGGCGCAGCGTTGGCAGCGGTGTTGGGCCAGTCTCTCCTGTCCCCTGTTCTGGGCACGTTGACCGACGCCTTCAATCAGCGACTGCAGTTCGCCCTTTATCCGACCTACGTCACACCGATTGTTCAGAATGACGAGGAGCGTGTTTCGGGTCAGGTTCCACCTCGTCTTGCCCTCGTGACCGATGTGGGCGTTTCTCTTACGGATCGCTTCGACTTCTCTGTGTTGGCTGCTCCCGACCGCAATGACATCCCCGCACAGGGAACGGTCTCTTATCAGATCAACCCGAACATGAGTCTGTCCGGATCGGTCGACTCCCAGGGCACCTGGCAGAGCCAGCTTCAGTTGTTCATGCGGTTCTGATCCATGGCCGATCCATGTGTTCTGGGGGTGGATCTCGGTGGAACAGCCATCAAACTCGGTCTGTTCAGCCTTCAAGGGGAGTTGCTGTCGGAGCATCAGCGTCCAACTCCTCAACCCGCCACGCCCGGATCGGTGTGTGTGGAGATTGTCGATGCGATCAATTGTCTTGACCCTGACGGCCGAGCTGCCGTGGTCGGCATCGGTTTGCCGGGTCCGATGGATGCCGAAGCCAGGGTGGCCCGTATCTGCATCAATCTGCCCGGCTGGGAGGAGGTTCCTCTTGCCGCATGGCTGGAACCACGCCTCAAGCGCAGCGTCACCCTCGCCAATGACGGAAACTGCGCCCTGGTGGGCGAGGCCTGGAAAGGTGCGGCAGCTGGCTGCAGTGATGTGCTGCTGCTCACTCTCGGAACCGGAGTGGGTGGCGGGGTGATGGTTGGCGGCCAGTTGTTCACAGGCCACAACGGAGCCGCAGCGGAGCCGGGGCTGATCACGTTGTTTCCCGATGGGCCTGATTGCAACAGTGGCAACAGGGGGTCTCTGGAACAGTTCGCGAGCATCTCCGGGTTGAAACGACTCAGTGGCGTCGAACCGTCCTCACTGGCCATGGCCGCATCCTGTGGTGATGCCAAGGCTCTGGCCCATTGGGAGCGATATGGCCAACTGCTGGGAACCGGGATCAGCTCGCTCGTCTATCTGTTCACTCCTCAGCTGGTGCTGGTCGGGGGAGGTCTTGCTGGCGCCAGTGAATATTTCCTTCCTGCCGTGCGTCGAGAGGTCAGCACCCGTGTGCAGGCGGTGAGTCGCGAGGGGCTTCAGATCAAGGCGTGTGCTCTGGGTAACGGAGCGGGGCGTCTGGGCGCTGCATGCCTTGCGATACAGCGGTTGCTTGAAGCACCGTCGCCCCAGGCGGGATGATGGGAGCCGTTTTGTCATGTTGCCCGTGCAGGCTGTTCCAGACCCTTCCCCGGAGCTCCTGTCTTTGGCGGCGGGCCTGCGCCGTGCCGCCACGGATCTGGGCCTGACGAGCAACGGCCAGCGCAGGGAAGCTCTGTTGGCGATGGCGGAATCACTGCGAGCCCACACCGCTGCCATCGTTGCCGCGAATCGGGCGGATCGTGACAACGCCGAGAAGAGCGGCCTGGCTCCGGCACTCATGGCTCGCCTTAAGCTCGATGAATCCAAACTGGATGGTGCCATTGCAGGCGTGCGTCAGCTGGCTGAGCTAACTGACCCCCTCGGCCGACGCCAGTTGCACCGCGAGCTTGACGACGGTCTGGTGCTTGAACGCGTCAGCGTCCCTCTGGGTGTGGTGGGGGTGATCTTTGAGGCACGTCCTGATGCCGTGATCCAGATCGCCTCGCTGGCAATCCGATCCGGTAACGGCGCGATTCTCAAGGGCGGGCGTGAAGCCGAATGCACCAACAAGGCCGTGATGGCAGCACTGCGAGAGGGACTGGCCTCCTCGTCGGTCTCCCCCGATGCCCTCGCGCTGCTCACCACCCGGGAAGACAGCCTTGCACTGCTGAAGCTGGAGGGGCTGGTGGATCTCATCATTCCAAGGGGCAGCAACGAGCTGGTCCGTTTCATTCAGGACAACACCCGCATTCCCGTGCTTGGTCATGCCGATGGGGTCTGTCATCTGTACGTGGATGCCGAGGCGGATCCCGATCAGGCTGTGACCATCGCCCTCGACAGCAAGGTGCAGTATCCGGCTGCTTGCAATGCGATTGAGACGTTGCTGGTTCACGCCGACATTGCTGGCAGCTTCCTGGAGAAGGCCATTCCCGCTTTTCAGGCAGAGGGCGTGAAGCTGCTTGGCGATCCCGGCGCCTGTGCCTTCGGAATCCGCGAGGCCGCGGCTGATGAAGACTGGAGTACGGAATATCTCGCACTGACCCTGTCCGTTCGCATCGTTGATGGTCTCGATGCGGCGCTCGACCATATCCGTCGTTACGGCTCACGCCATACCGAGGCGATCGCCACACGCAACGTCTCGACCGCTGAGCGATTCCTGCGCTCAGTGGACAGTGCCGGTGTCTACCACAACTGTTCCACGCGATTTGCCGACGGCTTCCGCTACGGCTTCGGTGCGGAGGTGGGAATCAGCACCCAGACTCTGCCTCCGCGGGGGCCTGTCGGTCTAGAGGGACTGGTGACCTACCGCTACCGGCTGCGCGGTGATGGTCATATTGCTGCCGACTACGCCTCCGGTGCGCGTTGCTTCACCCACAGGGACCTGCCGGAATGAGCCACAGCTCCTATCCGCTTGACATCATCAGGGTCGATAATCTGCGCCTCTGGGCCCATGTGGGGGTGCTTGATCATGAGCGTCAACATGGCCAGTGGTTCCGTGTTGACCTTGCGCTGCATCTTGATCTGAGTGAATCAGCCCAGGCTGATTCACTTGCCGCAACAGCTGACTACAGCCTTGGTGTGCAGGCTCTGCAGCGTCTTGCCGCCGAGATCAACTGCCATACCCTCGAACGGTTCAGTGAGCGCATGTTCGAGGTGCTAGAGGGTCTCTATGGCCCATTGCCAATGCATCTTCAGCTGAGTAAGTGTGATGCTCCCATTCCAGGGTTCACAGGTACCGTGAGCCTTGAACGCTGGCGCCGGAAGCCGTTCTGACATGCCCTCCACGGAGCCTCCATCCACGCGGCGTCCGCTGGTTCTTGTTCATGGGCTTTGGGATACGCCTCATCTTTTTCGGCGTCTGGTTGATCGTCTGGATGTGCATGACGTTCCGCTGCTCGTTCCCCATCTTCCGCATCGTCTCGGCGCTGTTCCCCTCCGGACCCTGGCGCAACAGCTCGACGATCACATCCGCCGTTGCTGGGGTGACGACACGGAGGTGGATCTGCTTGGCTTTTCGATGGGTGGCATCATCGGACGTGTCTGGTTGCAGCAGTTGGGTGGGGCACGACGCACCCATCGCTTCGTCAGTGTTGGCAGTCCGCAGCGGGGCACACTCACGGCGCAGTGGATCCCTTCCTGGTTGTTTGCCGGCCTTGCTGATATGAAACGAGGCAGCCCCCTGCTGCGTGCTCTCAATGCAGACGTGCAGTCGCTCAAGCGACTGGATTGCGTCAGTTATTACTGCCGCTGGGATCTGATGGTTGTTCCGGGATGGCAGGCCCACTTGCCTGTTGGGAGCATGAGCAATGTTCCGGTGCTGACCCACCAGCAGCTGATGTCGCATCCGCTCGCGTTGGAAGCACTTGTGAAAACGCTTCTGATTGACTGATTGACTCGCGGCCACTGACAGTTTCTGTGTCGCTGTGCACACTTCGGAAGTAGTCAGTCCATTGCCGCGCATGTGCTTTTCTGCCTCGGCAAGTTTCACGGCAT
>CEPW01070182.1_pt1 | contig 11208 bp, 8 predicted proteins | sample 356211 | NCBI WGS metagenome assembly CEPW01 (sample SAMEA2620021, study PRJEB7988) | marine metagenome | biome: marine biome (ENVO:00000447); feature: deep chlorophyll maximum layer (ENVO:xxxxxxxx); material: "saline water (ENVO:00002010), including plankton (ENVO:xxxxxxxx)" | depth 25 m
ATGTCGATCGCGTGTTCGCGTGCGTTGGTTTCTCTCTCTCTCTCTGTGTGTGTGTGTGTGTGTCTTCTTCTTCTTCTTCTTCTTGGTCTTTGTCTTTGTCTTCTTCTCGGGGAACGCGCTGACCACCACTCGCGGGGGGCTTCTTCGTCTTCGATGGACAGATGCTCGTCGACGATATCGGAGACGTGACGATAACGAACGATGGCGCGACGATTTTGAAGCTTTTGGAGGTGGAACATCCGGCGGCGAAGATTCTCGTCGAACTCGCGGAGTTGCAAGATCGAGAAGTTGGAGACGGAACGACATCCGTGGTCGTGCTCGCGGCAGAGTTATTACGAAGGGCGAACGATTTAGTGACGCAGAAAATTCATCCGACCTCGGTCATTGCCGGATACCGGTTGGCCGCGAAGGAGTGCGTGAAGTATTGCGAGAAGCACATGTCGAGAAACGTCGAAGAGTTAGGCGTGGAAACGATTAAGAACGTAGCAAAAACGAGCATGAGTTCCAAAATTGTAGGGATGGATTCAGATTTCTTCGCAGGTTTAGTCGTGAGCGCGTGCGAGAAGGTGAAGACGTACGACGATATGGGCGACGTGAAGTATCCGATAAATCGAGTGAACATTTTGAAAGCGCATGGAAAGTCGGCGAAAGAGAGTGAGGTTTTAGACGGGTACGCGTTGAATTTAGGCCGGTCGGCACAAGGCATGCCGACACACGTGTCGAACGCGAAAATCGCGTGCTTAGATTTCAACTTGCAAAAGACGAAAATGTTGTTTGGGATTCAAGTTTTAGTCAACGATCCGAAAGAGTTGGAAAGAATTAGAGAGGAAGAGTCTGCGATTACCGCGAGAAGGATTCAGATGGTTTTGGAAGCGGGCGCGAATGTCATATTTTGCTCAAAAGGTATCGACGATATGGCATTGAAGTATTTTGTAGAAGCTGGGGCGATTGCGTGTCGAAGAGTGCCGAAAGAAGATTTGAAACGCGTCGCTCGAGCGACTGGCGCAACGGTTTTGAGCTCTTTATCAGACATGGATGGGAACGAATCCTTCGACCCGTCGCATTTAGGCGAAGCGAAAGAAGTCTGCGAAACAAGGGTCAGTGATGACGAAATGATTTTAGTTAAAGATTGCAAATCCTCCGAAGCGTGCACCATGCTCTTGAGAGGCGCCAACGACTACTTCTTGGATGAAATCGATCGGTCTTTACACGACGCCTTATGCGTCGTCAAACGTTGCTTAGAATCTGGTTCAGTCGTTCCCGGAGGTGGAGCCGTTGAATCCGCCTTATCCGTTCATCTCGAACAAAAATCTGTCTCGTTGAGTTCGCGCGAACAACTCGCGGTTGCAGAATTCGCCGAAGCGTTGTTGTGCGTCCCGAAAACCTTGGCCGTCAACGCGGCCAAGGATTCCACCGATTTAGTCGCAAAATTACGAGCTTACCACTTTGCCTCTCAATCTGGCAAAGAGGAGGACAAGCATTACGCCGGCTATGGTTTAGACTTACACAAAGGCGAGTTGAGGGATAACATCCAAGCCGGCGTTCTCGAACCGACGATGAGTAAGTGTAAGTCGTTCAAGTTTGCCACGGAAGCCGCGATTACGATTTTAAGAATTGACGATATGATTAAACTCGATAAGGAGGAAGGAGACGGGAGAGATGGGTTTTAGGGTGATAACTTTTGACGAAATATGAGAGAGAATAGCGTCTTTCGCAACAGTGCTAGAAATAAGATGTATGTATAAAAAGAAATACGCATCACGTGGTACCACACCTTTTTAGATAGAACACGAATTCTCCATAAGCAAAGAAGGTCACAAAAATCCCCCTTTTGTATATCTGTTAAGTTGCGTGTACTCGTCCGTGCGTTCGGTATCAATCCCGAGATAACAATAGCGTTGCAATGCGATGACCGCAAATCTACTGTTTTTCGCGCTCTATGTTGTTCTCTCGCGTCTGTCTCGCACCATTTTGTGCGTCGAAATGGAAGAACGTTTGGAATCGCGACGTCAGCTCCCAGAAGAAATGGATACACATACCCCTTCACAGAAGGTCACAAAAAAGAACACTTTATGTGTCCTGGGGGACGAAAAAGGCGACACGACACACATGCAGCTCTTGCTCGACCAATCTGCGAAAGATGGGCATCGCGTGAAGATTTTCAAATCCGAGAAAGATGTGTTGAGGGGAATTTCCGAATGCACTTCGATATTCGCGTTTCAACGCGGGGACATCGAGAGGGAATTGAGAAATGAAATTATGACATTAAACGAGGACGTGAGAGTAAATCACATCCAAGGAACGGATGCGCTGACGTCGAAGAAAGAGTTGATGGAGCTTGGTTTAGAGTTTGTACCGGAAAGGATGGTAGTTGGTGATGGCGCCGTAATAATAAGGAAGAAGCCGACGCACGGCGGCGCGAAGGTATTTTTGAGCGAGAATGAAGGGAGTGACATGAGTACGAAGAATAACGAATATTTGTATCAGAAATATATCGACAACGCGTTACGAATAGATGGAATGCCGTTTGATTATGGCGTATACGTGTTTCTCTCGGAAACATGTTCAGATGGCAAAACGAAAGAGGGGAAACTGAGCTACGATGTGTGGGACGATGTCATGCTCCGTTTCGCGACGAATGGTAAGTTTGTAGAGTCGACATATACGAACGCGTGGAGCGTTCCGAGTTTAGTGAACATTTCATCATCATCGGATTCGGATGAGAAATATTTTCAAGCCAAAACGGCGTTTGCGAGGTACCTCGGCGAGGAAAAATCGAAAGCACTTTTCGGATCGATCGAACGTCACATTGACGACGCGTTCAAAGCCGCTCGGCCATATTTGTCGAACGTGTTCACAACTTCCGCGTTTAGTTTGTTGCGATTTGATTTTGTCATCGATGAGCAGCTTTACCCATGGTTGATTGAAGTTAACGCGTCTCCGAATATCAAGCCGTCGTCTCCTGGGCAAGAGGCGATGCTGGTTCGTATGCTCGACGTCGTGTCCAAAAAATTGTTCGCTTCGGAGGAAGACATCGTGTTACCGAACGAATTGGTACGAGAGACTGACATCACTAAGAGGCGACAAACGAGAACCTTGGCACAATCAGAATACACGGACACGGATTGTGTTGTGAGCGATTGGTCGACGTACAAGCCTTTGAATTGCTTGGATCCGTGCTCCGCCGCGACGCACACGCAGGTTCGCACACGAGACATCACAACACATACACGTGGCAACGGGACGGCGTGCCCACATGTAATCGAAAGCCGCGTTGTAAACTGCCCAAACGCATGTCCTCCACCAGTGCCGCCCTTCTCACCACCGCCGCCGCCACCCCAATGGAATTATACAGACGCGAACGGCGTTCCAATCGTGTTCGGCCCTGACTCATCGACTAGCAATTATAAAAATAGTGTAGGAATAGTCTTAGTAGCGGTAGTATGCATAGTCTTGATGATGTAATGAATGCACGCATGTGTTATGCTGATGGTAGGTACCGTCGTAGTAGCAACTCCTTATATTTACAAAAATGCACAAACTCTCAATATTCTCCTCAATCGCTCCCCCACGAACGAACGAAGTTATATTTATATTTATATTTATATTTACATCGCATGCGGCCAATGTCTCGACCCTTGCTGCGTTCCTGGTTTTTCGTCTCTTCTTTCTTTCCAAGTGGTGTACAAAGTCTTCTCGCGATGGTCGTTGGACCACGCAAACTCGAATTTACCGACCAAAATGCGATCACCATCGCCGGCGCCGGCTTCCTTCAGCGCCTTTTCAATGCCGCTCATTTTCAATACTCTCGCGAATCGTTTATAGCTTTCAAAGTAATCCCAGTTGGTCATTTGACAGAACCGCTCGACGGCAGTGCCTTTGACGATGAACGCGTATAGAGTATCTTCGATTGTAAAATCTTCAATGCGTGCACCATCTGCGGCTCTTTTCGCTCTCGATGTTTCAATCTCAATCGACTCTTCGCTCTCCAATTGTCTCGGACCCAGTGCTTTGTGCGTCTCGGCAACTTTGGACATCAATTCATCCACGCCTTCCTTTGAAACTGCGCTGATTTCAAAGCAATCTATGCCTTCGAGTTTTAACGTCTCTTTTAATTTTTTCGCATTCGCTCTCGCCTCTTCGCTCACGTCAATTTTATTCAAAGCGACTAACCGAGGTTTGTCCAACATCGCTTCGTCGAAGAGCACCAGCTCGCTCACGATCGCATCGTGAGCGTGTAAACAATCCTTATCGGAACAATCAACCACGTGTAACAAAAGTCGCGTTCTTTCCGCGTGTCTCAAAAACTCAAAACCTAACCCTAAACCTTCGCTGGCGCCTTCCAACAAACCCGGCACGTCCGCAAAGACCATTCGCGTGTAATCCCTTTCGACTAAGCCTAAATTCGGAACGATGGTCGTGAATGGATAATCTGCAATTTTCGGTCGAGCAGCTGAAACCGCAGCCAACAACGAAGATTTACCCGCATTTGGTGCACCAATCACTCCAACGTCCGCGACTAATTTCAACTCCAATTCGATCCACATCTCTTGACCTTCCTCGCCGAGTTCGGCTAGCATCGGTACTTTGTTTTTACTCGTTTTAAATGACGCGTTGCCTCTCCCACCCCGTCCACCGGCGATTATGGTCTTTGATTCTCCATGTCTTAACAGTTCGCACAAAATCTCTCTTGTTTGCGAATCTCTCACGATAGTCCCAGCGGGCACATTAATCTCCAAGTGATCACCGTTTGCACCGTTACATTTCGACCCCGCACCATGTTTCCCACCCTTCGCTCGGTGATGCACTTTCTTTCGAAATATTTGCAACGAGTGCATGTTTTCATCCGCGGTAAACGCCACATCACCACCAATCCCGCCGTTCCCACCGCTCGGCCCACCGTTCGGTACAAACTTCTCCCTCCTAAATGCAATCACCCCGTTCCCTCCGTTCCCCGATTTCACGTAAATCTTCGCCGTATCGAAATACCGCATCTCCGACGGCATTCCTTTAACCCGTCCAAGTTTTTTCATCCTTTCTTTTTCGTAATCGTAATCGTCTTCGAACTCAGCGCCTAACTGGTACATTTTTCCACCCGGAGTGAACACGTTGATATCGTCGTCGTCGTATTCTACGTCTTCATCAAAGCTCTCTTCATCGTCGTCGTCGTCGTCATCATCATCATGGGCTACAAATTCGCCCCAAGAAGAAGAAGAAGAAGAAGAAGAAGAAGAATCCTCGTCGTTGTCAACGACGTCGTCGATATCTTCTCCAAACTTTACCATTCTCCCGTTTTTCACCTCTTTCTCCTCCTCCTCTCGCGTTTCGTCCCATTCGAAGTACGCTTGGAAGGTACGAGACTTTGCGCTCTCTTCCGCGTAAAACTGCGCGCGCGTTCGCATGGTTTCCGCTTTTTCATCCGCAGCGGCTTCTAAGCCTTCGAACCAATTCGTCGTCGAGCCAGACGAGGAAGCCGCCGCCGCCGCGTTCTCGGAAGATGATGACCGCGACGACGATTTCTTTCTCGATGCCATCACCGCCGCCGGCAAAGTCCCCGAAGTGTTCTTCTTCTTCTTCTTCTTCTTCTTCGCATCATCCGACGACGCTTTCCCTCGACGCGCCGTCGCGGAGGAACTACGAACATCGCGTCGACGACAAATCGCACCGGTTCTCGAGGGAACCGCAAGTGCGGTGATGCGACCGCTGCTCGAAAGAAGAGAAGACGCGCGCATGGTCAAACAAAGTCAAAGAGAGTGAAGAATTGGTGACTTTTTACAACATATTACTGATGCAAAAATGATTCAATTTTCCCAAAAAAGCTTTGAGAAGGGGCGACAAAAAATGAGCAGGCTTTTGCTCCTTTACACGAAGCGCATTAATACTACAAACGAGAGGCGGTGTTGTTGTCTCCTCGAGCTCTCTACTGTGTTCTGTTCACATCTTCTTCTTCTTTTTTTCGCTCCCTTTAGCTTTCCGGGGTTTGATGCTCATCAATTGCGGGCTGTGCGTCACCGCTTCGGCCCATCCAAAGGACGGGTGTCGTTCCCACCACCCGTCGGAGTCTTCCCAAACGTCCCAGTTGTCGCTCCCGTCGCTGGAGTGACCGTATTTACGTACTCGTCCGTCTGGCCAGTGTTCTTCTCCCCAGTCTTTGGTGAATTTATGGCCGTCGCGGTCATTCCAGGTGGAGCCTTCGCGTTCGCCTTGGCGACCGTGGGAGGCGTAGGAACCCCATCGTTCGGACCAACGTTCACCCCAGGAACGACCGCTGCCGCCGTCTTCGCCGATGTCTCGATCTGCCCACGAGTCGTTCGTTTTCATGCACCCGCCTTTGCCATCCCATTTTTCTTTCCAGTTATGGTTCCATCGAGACGCGTGGCCGTCTTCCGGGATTTTGTTTTTACCGATGCACGATTTCTTGAAACATTCGCGGTCGACGACGCCATCGCCCCAGTAAGCTTCTCGCCAGTCCTCGTGCCATTCTGCACCATTCGCGTCTGCACCCCATTTGTTTGCGGAACGTTCGATTTTTTTGCTCGCATCCGTGAAGAAACCTCGAGAGACGTCAGAACAGGAGATTTCAGACCACGATTCTTGCCAGACATTGCCGTGTCCGTCGCGGCCGGATTTTATGGCGCCGAGTTCTTTGTAATCGAACGCGTCCGCGGAAGACCACCACTTCTCTTCCCATTCCACGGAACCGTCGGCGGATTGTCCTCTCACTAACGTCCATTCGCATATGCGTCCATTTTCGAGTTCACTTGTGCCGGCTTCTCGCCACCATCGCGTGCCATCAGATAGTTCTCCGTGCACTTCGCCGTCCGCGCCTAATTCTCTCACGGCCGTGGCGAATTCCGCTTCCGTCGGCGCTCTTTGATCAACTTCCTCTTCTTTTTCTTGCGTGGCTGTTTGACTTTCAAACGCCAACGCCAACTCTTTCGTGCCTTTCGCTTGCATTTGAGATTGAAAATCTAAATTAAGCGTTTGCGGCACGCCGCGTTCGGCGACTTGTACTGCCTGTTCGATTCTGTTTTGCGTTTTCTTCTGTAATTTAGCCACTGGAGCGCCATCTTTGTCTGTCGTATTCCTCTCCGGAGGTGTCCAAGTCCAAAAATCCAACCCGGTCGCGTCGTTATTCGTATCGTCGTCTATATCGATCGAATGGTTAATAGAGTGCGCTTTCTTTTGCGCGTTGCGTAAGGTCCCCGCTCCCATTCCAGAAACTCCAGAAGACGTCGCATTCGCTGCCGATATATCGCTCACCTCTTTCGAATCAATTTTTGCGTTTCCCTTTGTCGTCGTCGGCAGGCCTTCGTCCGATACCTTCTTCGCTCTGCCTATCTCAATCGGCGAGGTCACCGCCGATTGAGCCTGCGCCGCGCTCAACGCCGCCTTTGCTCGTTCGACGGTACCAATCGGAGACGCCGCGCGTTCGAACAAATCAATCACCTTGGCTGATTTTCTCGATTTTTCTTCTTGTTCTTTCGTCCTTGTTGTTTCGAGTGCGGCGTTCGGTAGTACCGCTTTTGCCGTTCTCCTCGGCGCCGCCGTCGCGCGACGGTCTCGTGTCTCCTCCACATCTCCTCCCATTCGTCGCGATTGTGCTCCTGGAGAAGACGACGAAGGCCTCCTCTCAACTGGTGGTGTCCCCGGCGCGTCATCATCCACGCCGTAAATCACGCTTTTCCGCGTCGGCGGTGCCACGTCTCCGGAATCGAACAACGCGTTGTTCTTCGTCGTCGTCGTCGTGTTCTTGTTGCTCCTCGCGTTGTTGTTCCTTCTGTGTCTCGTCGGTGATGATGAACGTCGTCCCAATGCAAAGAAAAACTTCGTCGTCCTCGTCGTCCTCGTCGTCGTCTTCCTCCTCTTCCAACGACGTCCTCCTCGACTCGAAGAAAAAAAAGAGAAGACTCTGGGTGTTGTCGTCGTCTCGCGACGACACAGTTGGTGGCTCTGCGCAATGCGCATCTCTCTCTCTGTCTGTCTTTTTAATAAGCGCGTTTTTGTTCGAAAGGGAAAGAAGAAAGCGCTTTTTAGGGAATACTTTTGGACATGAATTGGATGCCGAAAGAAGCATTGGATTTTCGCGGTCTGATTGAGACCAATTCTTCCAAATTCCCTAAATATGATACCCTAAACTAGTAGTTTAAACCCTATTTTAGGGGTGTTGTGTAGTTTAGGGTATCATATTTAGGGAATGTAAAAGAACTGGTCTGAGCCCCACCACACATCACTCTTCAGTGTGCATGCAAAACGCTCTGCTGCTGCTGTCGAACCCCCACAGTCGTCGGGCCGCTGCTGCTCTTGGAAGAAGGCGTTTCGTCGTCGCATTATCGTCGCGTAGTAGTGCTTCTCGTTTTTTTCCATCTCGACACCAGTCGCGACGACGACAACCCGGGGCTTTAGCGTCTCGAAAGAGAGAACATCATCATCATCATCATCAGTCGTTGACGTCGACGAGACGACTTTGGTGTCCGGTCGTGGGAAGACGTTCGGTGCGCACGTCCGCACTCCCGGTCGCGGGACCACCAACGACGACAACAACAGCAATAACTACTACTACTACTACTACTACTACTACTACTACTACGCTCCAAGCGACGCAACCCGCCGTCATGGTCTCCGTCGCGTGGGTCATCGGCGCGGCATCTGTCGTTGATTTTGGCATTCAACTCGTCGGATGGGCGATATCGAGCGCGTTGAAAACGGAGAAGTATTACGATTTGTGTGGCTCTGGCGCGTTTGCTGCGGTGGCGGTATCGACGTGGGCGTCCGGCGAGGGGTTCGGCGTACCACGAGCGACGTGGGCGACGTGTGCGGTGGTCGCGTGGGCCGTGCGCTTAGGCGCTTTTCTCGTCACCCGAGTGCATAAAGATGGCGGCGACGCGCGGTTCGACGGGATTAAAGAAGACCCGAAGACGTTCGGGATCTATTGGTTCGTGCAAGGCGTTTGGGTGTTGGTGACGACAATGCCGGTGATATTGATCAATGCAAACGCAGCGACGCAAGGACCGTGGAGAGCGTTAGATTGGATCGGATTTGTGATTTTCGCCGCCGGGTTCACCATCGAAACAATCGCCGATCGACAAAAAAGGTCATTCAAAGCGGACGCGAAGAATAAGGGAAGGTACATCGATAGCGGTTTGTGGAGTATTTCGAGGCACCCGAACTATTTCGGCGAGATTACTTTGTGGACGGGTATGAGTCTGGTCGGGCTATCCGGCGTAGCGAAATACGGACCGGGCGAAATCATCGGGTGCGTCCTGTCGCCATTGATGGTGGCGTTTTTAATCACGCAATTGAGTGGTATTCCATTGTTAGAGAAGAGCGCGGACGAGAGATGGGGCAAAGAAGAGGCGTATCAAAAGTATAAAAGAGAGACGCCAGTTTTGGTACCTTTTTTCAAATAAAAAGTGCTACTGCACAAACTACACTACCGGTACCTATGCTTATTATGGTTCATTTAAATACACGCTACGGTTGTTTTGCTATTTTATTAGGATGTAAACTCCCTCTTTCTCCTTCGCGACTCTTTTTCAAGTTTCGAACGCGATTTTTGTGCCTTTTCGAAGACGTGTGCCAGTACCAATCGCGATCGCCGCGGAAAATTCTATTGCCGCACGCTTCGCACGTACGTTCGATCCAAGCGTTGTTTTCTTGAACATCGTTCGTTCTTTTAGACGATGGTAATTTTTTCACGTCGTCGAACTCGTTCGTGACGAATTCCATCGCTCGAGAAACTATTTCGTCTTCCCAAAACGTTTTCGCGTTCGATGACGCGGCTGATGCTAATAATTCATGCATTTTCGTCGCGTCTATTTCAATCGCCGGCGCTGCACGAAACTCGCTCGATTCTACCATGTTTGTAAACTGTTTGCGTTGGCGTCGGGCTAAACGTTTCGTTCGCGCGCGCATCTTCTCAAATCGTGTTTCTACGTCATCGTTTTCGTCGAGAAACTCTCGAACACCGATGGCTTGCGCCACGCCTTTATTAGATTTCGCGACAGTTGGGAAAGCTTCGATGAACGTTTCAATCTCCTCCTCGACTCCGTTCGCGCGCATTTGTTCCAATCGTCTGTCGAGTGTTTTTTCGAGCGCTTCGTTCTCTGCGACGATGTGTATCACCCTCGTTACTTGTGGTGCAAACGTCAATCGTTGGTCTTCGTCTGCTTTGCATTGAAATATCGTTGAAGGCAACAAACTTTCCTCGCCGTTTGCCTTCTCGGCCATTTGCAAATACCTTCTCACGCGTCTCGCGTCTTTTGGATGCACACGAGCAGCTGCTTTTGGATCTAATTTCCTCAGTTTCTCGTGCATTGCAACTCTCTCATCCATAGAAAGTTTATCCGCGTCCGCATTTTCCTCTTGTTCGTTCTCAGTTACGACAGACGCGTCGGATATCGACTCGTCGGCGTCATCGTCGGCGACTGTTGACGCCGACGCCGACGGTAAAAACGTCTTCGACAACGCCGCTTTCGCGTAATACGGCGTACCGCCAACGCAAAGAATAACGCTCCAATCCGTGTCGTCATCGTCTTTTCCCGTCTTTTCTTCTTCTTCTTCTTCTTCTTCCTTCCACGCCTTTTCCACGACATCCAGAAACGCCTTCCGAAACCACCGCACGCCTTTCCTCGACGTCTTCCTTTTCTCTTCTTCGTCTTCTTCGCTTTTTAAAAGAGTCGTCTCGTCCACCACGCCGAGCAGTTCGTGTCTCACGCCTTCCCTCTCCTTTTCCGTCGCTCGCGCCGTCGCGATCGGCAGCGATGCGTGCATTTGCAGCGCGTCCATGTTGACGACGACGACATCCAAAGTCTTCTTCGTCGTCGTCGTCGTCGTCCTCGTTGTTGATGACGATGATGATGATGATGATGATGATGATGATTTCAAACGACGCGCCAAGTCGATGGAGAGCTTCGTTTTCCCGGTGCCCGTGGCGCCGACGATGAAGACCACTCTTCTCCTCCTCCTCCTCCTCCTTCTTCTTCTTCCGTTATTCTTTTTGCTGCTCCTCTCGCGTTCGTCGTCGTCGATGCCATCCTCATCCTCCATATATACCAATGACACAGAACTTTCATCCCTCTCTTCTTTTCTTCTTTTATACAAACCCTAAACCCTATGTGAAAAGGGATCCGTCTTCTTCTCTTTTCCCCTCTTCCTTTTTTGCTCTCTTCTCGTTAGACAAAAGACGTGCGCGCGCGCTCGAGCCGG
>CEPW01008909.1_pt1 | contig 11206 bp, 8 predicted proteins | sample 356211 | NCBI WGS metagenome assembly CEPW01 (sample SAMEA2620021, study PRJEB7988) | marine metagenome | biome: marine biome (ENVO:00000447); feature: deep chlorophyll maximum layer (ENVO:xxxxxxxx); material: "saline water (ENVO:00002010), including plankton (ENVO:xxxxxxxx)" | depth 25 m
CAAGTCGGCTTTTTTTCCAAAAAAAGAATCGACATGTGCACTCGTTGCACACCTCCTCGAGATACATACTGTAGTACGTCTTTGTTTATATACATAGGTATTTTTAAAATCAGTTGGTATCGCCCCATCTAACGTTCCAGCGACTGGCCAAATAATGCGCGCCGATTGGACCTCTGGAACCGTACGGGTACAATTCTGGAGGGATGTTTTCGGACTCGATGGTTTCCAACAATGGCGTGAATAACTTCCACGCGGCTTCTAACTCGTCGTTACGGATGAACAATCTCTTATCGCCGTGAATGACATCCAGGATGAGACGTTCGTAGGCGTCCGGTAACTCGCCGACGGAGTATTTTGATTTGTACGTCAAATCTAAAACCGAGCGGTCCATTTTATGCCCTAAACCTGGAACTTTGTTGTTGATTTTCAAGTAAATAGCCTCGTCCGGTTGAATGCGAATGACCAATTCGTTGCACTGCGCGTTGGAGGAATTTCCCGTGGTACCTCCACCACCACTCGATTTCTTATCGGCGTAAATGTTCCCGGGCGCGTGTCGAAACTGAATTCGAATTTCGCACCCTCTCTTATGTAAAGCTTTTCCTGCTTTCATCAAAAAAGGAACACCGTCCCACCTCGCGTTATCGATGAACAGCGCGATCGCCGCGAACGTGGCACAGTTCGATCCTTTCGGGACGGTCTCGTCGTCCAAATACGCCGGAAACACGTTCGAGCCGCTCGTTTTCCCTTTGTATTGTCCCAATACGACGTTATCGATATCGATTTCTCGGATCGATCGAATTACTTTAACTTTCTCGTCACGAATATCTTCCGCGTCCAACGACGCCGGCTCCTCCATTGCAAACAACGCCATAATTTGTAACAAGTGGTTTTGCATGATATCTCGAATGATGCCATAGTTATCGAAATAGCCGCCTCTGCCTTCGGTACCGAAATTCTCGGAGAAGTTAATCTGCACGTTCCGAATGTAATTTCTATTCCACAGCGGTTGAAACATGATGTTCGAAAATCTCAGAACAGTTAGATTTTCAATCAACTCCTTCCCTAAGTAGTGATCAATTCTATACGTTTGCTTCTCGCTCAACTCCGCCGCCAACGCTTTCGTCAACGCTCTCGAACTTTCCAAATCTCTCCCGAACGGTTTCTCCACGATCACTCTCGTCTCTCCGGTTTTCGATTGCACGTTTCTGGAACTCATTTGTGCTACCGGGACAAAAATCGAAGGTGGGATGGACAAATAAAACACTCGCATCGCTCTCTTCCCCTCTTCCGTCTTTAACATCTCCGCGTCCAACTTTTGAAAATCTGCGTCTACGTCGTAGTTCCCGTGCACGTATTCGCATCGACTCAAGAACACTTCCATGAAGTCATCGCAGTCCGCGTTGGCTTCTATTCTGCATCCTAGGCTCATTCGTATTTTTTCTCGAAATTCTTCCGAGGACATTTTCGATCGCGCGTACCCGAACACCGAAAACGACTTTGGCAGCCTCCCTTCGTAAAACAGCGCCAGGAGCGACGGGTAAATTTTTTTCTTCGCGAGATCGCCGGATGCGCCAAAGACGCAGATCGTCAGGTGTTCGTGGTTCTCTCCCGAGGGCCAGTGGTCCACGCCGGCGTCTTTGGCCGTCGCCTCTTCATCTTTTCTCGAGGCTTGGAAGTCTTTCGAGCGACGTCGCCGTCGTCTGTGCGTCGTCTTAGTCGTCGTCGTCATCCTTTTCGATGTCGCCGTCGTCGTCGAGAAGGACGCTTTTTGGTCGTTGCCGGAACACCTTTGTTGTTGTTGTTTCTGGTGGTGCGATGGAAACCACCGCGATCTCATCGAAACCACGGCAGATCTGCCCCTGAGGGTCTTCGATCGCGCCCCCATGATCGAGGACGATCTCACGGTGGTCGGGGGACATCGCGAGGCGCTTGTTGGTGTCGCCGCCGCGACCGCGCTGCGCATGATTCGATTGACTGTTACGAATGTACTACTAATCTGTCGTCTCCAATTCTCGGTATTATTATTTTTTGGTGGTACTTTTTGTGAAGCAAACAGCGCTTTTTTTCCCTCTTTTTTTTTTTTTGATTTTTGAGTGAAAAAGGGAGGACAAAAAAAGATGGACAGAAGAGGAGGATTAATAAGAGGACTTTTTCTTCTTCTTCTTCCCAAAAGGTCTTCTTTTTCAAAAGTCCAAGGTTTGTTTTTGTAACGCTTCGTTTTTTTTTTTTCTCTTCAAAATTCTTCTTCAAAATTCTTTGTAGTTGAGTTGTTGTACGAACTCAAAGCACAGTGTCGTCGTCGTCGTAGTATAGTATCCGCTCGATACTCAAACGAAAACGATGAAGGGCACGATACACAGTTTGTGTCCGATGGACCCGATCGAAGCCGGCGAGACGTACCGAATGGAAAAGTATAAAGATTTAGAGTTTCGAGCGAGAGTAGTCAAAGGGGCGAAAGACGATCCAGAGATTCAACGCGCACTAAAACAGATTCGAAAGTTAACGGTGGAGCTGTCCGATATCGCGAAGAAAGAGAAAGAGGAGGAAGAAAAGAACGCGACGATGAGAGAGGCGAAAGTGGTGAGGGTAAAGGAGAAGAGAGAGTGGTGGAAGGACGGAGAATACGACGCGGAAAGAGCGGACAAGGCGAACGATCTCGGTTCGCGGTGTTTGAAAATGGCAAAGGAAAACAAAAATAAACGTAATAATTCTGCTCAAAGAATAGAGTACGAACACGCGTTCGAGGCGTACACGGAAGCTATCAGGTTAGAACCGAAGAAAGCGGTGTATTTTGCAAACAGAGCGTTTTGTGCGTTGAAGTTGGAGAGATACGCAATCGCCGCGGAGGATTGTGACATCGCGTTGAAACTCGATTCGAAATACGAAAAAGCTTTGCTTAGAGGCGCCAAGGCGCATTTGAAATTAAACAACGAAACGAAAGCGATTGAAATGTACGAGTTTATTTTAAAACACATCGATCGAACGCACAAAGAAGCCACGAAAGAACGAGAAGAGGCAAAGGCAAAGTTGAAGAGTAAAACGGAACGCGCTAATAAAATGAACGAGGCGACGTGCAAGGGCGAACTGAGAAAACCTCTCTTTGAAGAGACAGAATTTTTGAAAGAAAGCTCGGAGAAGAACGCAGAAAACTTAATCGCGAGTGAAGAAATGTTGCGACAAATTATCGCGCAATCGTCGACGTCCCCTTTTGAGAATAACGCGCGACTTGAGTATGTTGAAAATTGCATAAAGTGTCAACGCGTCTTATTCGCCCTAGACGAGTGCGAGAACAAACTTCCCAGAGACTCTGTCGATCGTTTGTACCTTCTCGCTGAGTGTAAGTGGAGGTTAAATGATGTGATTGGCGCGTTGAGGTGTTTAGAACCATCCAGCACGGAGCACGAGTGCGACGAGGAACATTTGAAACACTCGCAAAAATGCAAGACGCTTGCGACTCGATTGCGAGAACTCGAAACGATTTCAGAATCCATCGAAAGTTTAGTAGATCGGGAAGATTATCAGTTGTGCGTGGAAAAGTGCGATTACGTACTGGAAAAAGTATCCATGGGTCGACAGCCAACGCGGTTTCGCGCGAACATCCTTGTTATTCGCGCGTCGAGTTTGGTAGAAATTTTAAAATATTCGCGCGGCGGCGCTTCATCGGGAACAAGTAGTAGCGACGACGACGCGTTATCCTCAGATTCGGATTCAACATCATCATCTTTTCTAAATGAACATGGATTTAAATATACAACAACGAATACCGCTGACGAGGAAAAAGAAAAACTCGACCTATCTCGACTGGCAAAGACGGCGCTGAAAAGTGCCAAGGAGGCGTTACTTTTACATGCCAACAACGTCGAAGCGCACGTAATCTCGCACGAAATTTATCTCCTGGCCAACAAACGCATGAAAGCGTTTGAATGCATCCGTTTAGCGCAAATGCTTTCACCGGAAGATGCGTTTATCGCTCGAAAAGTGCAAAAATTGGCCAAGCTCGTTTCCGCGATGAACACAAAAGCGGGGAGAAAGAAAAACGGACGCTATGGCTCCGACGTCGATTTGAACAACGACGACGACGATAACGATGACGATACCGGTGGCGAATCATCCAAAACTCCCAAGCTGTATAAACTATTGGACTGTCGCCAGACTGCTCGCCCGAAACAAATCGCCAAAGCGTACAAAGCGCAAGCCATGAAGTGGCATCCGGATAAACAATACTCGAAAGACGAAACCGCGAAACTCCAAGCGGAAACCAGGTTCAAGCAAATCGCGTTCGCGTTTTCCATTCTCAGCGATAAGAGGAAACGCATGGAATACGACGAGGATAACACGAAATTCGATCAGATGTGTGTGTAGATGTGTGTTGTGATGAGAAGAAAAATAGCTTGGCAATTTTTTTCGTACTCTTTTGCTTTAGGTCGCACCACCCCCCCAAAACAGCTCTTCAGTACACATCAAAACGACGTCACAAAATCCAAAAGACAGAAGGAAAGCACAATGGGCGCAACGCCCAGAGCAGGAGGAGGAATGGCGCGTCGAGGTAATAAAAATCGGAGCAAAAGAAGTCGTTCGTGCAGACTCGCGATGTGTGTTTCTCTTTTCGTCCTTCTCGCCGAGTTTCTTTTGAAGAAAGAAGGAAAAACAGACGATGGAAACGCTGATGGATTAATGATGCGCTTGGTCGGAAGTTTTATCGTGCCTTTTTCTTCGTCGACGACGTCCTCGTCGACCGACGGTCACGAGAGAGATACCACTGCTCCTCGAAAAAATGATATAGCGATGGATGCGAGCGTTTCAGAATCGACGTTAACGGAAATCTCCTCCTCGGGAGGGGCCGAATCAGATGAGGAAGATGAGTTGCACACAAGGGGAGGAGGAGGAGGAGAAGAAGAAGAAGCGACGACGGCCGGAGTCGTGGGAATGACGAGGAAAGGACGAAGAAGAAGCCGTTCGCGATCTAAAGGAGGGAGTAGTACTAGTGTCACTAGTTTAGGAAGTAGCAGTTATAGTAACGATAACAACGAGGAAGGAGGAGACGACACGGGTGAGGATGAGGGTACAGAGACCAACTCGAATACGTTTCTCCCGACCGCGGACCATCGCGCGGGTATGGCAGCTAAAGAAGCCATGGACTTGAATAAATTGAAAGAGTCGTTCGATATCGTCCTTCCACAGTTGTGGATACCGAAAACGCCGGAATGGAAGAAAGCGAACGTGAAGAGAATTTTAGTAACAAAGATGGAAAATAGCAATAAATACCATCCGAGCGGCAAGAACAATCCGGAAGTGTTACCGGCGGAAGATTTGCACGAGAAACAGTTCACATCCTGCGCGGTGGTTGGAAACGGTGGTAGTAACCTAAATGCCAACTATGGCGACGCCATCGACGCTCACGACGCCGTCTTCCGTTTCAACGATGGTCCAACCGTCGGATTCGAAAACAAAGTCGGTTCGAAAACCACCTTCCGAGTTATTAACAACGCGTGGACTCGAACGTGGTTGCGACGTAAACCAAGAGGTGCTTCCGAAGACGCTTTGCTCCTTTTCGGTGCCGGTGCGGCTAAAAGCATGGACGCTTTGTACAAAAAATGGGGCAGCGAAGAAAGCATTTACTTCATGGCGCCCGAGTTTGCCGGCGCGGCTCGAGGCCAGTACAAAAAAGCCTACCTCGCCTTTGCCGACCTCAAAGCCGTCTCGGTCAAAGGCCGCAACTCTCCGCCAACTGGCGTGGAAGGTTTATACTTCGCTATGCTTACCTGCGAATCCGTCGATTTATACGGTTTCGGCATCGAACCCGACCCATCGACTCCGTACCACTACCACGATAAAGTCAAAGGCGTCGAAGCCGCGCACTCGTTCGGGTTCCAGGCGGTCTTTTTGAGAATGTTAGAACACGGTGGGCACATGACCGTTTGTTTAGGGAAGAAAGGTGTGGACCCGCCCTCGTGTTACGGTGGTCGTCCCGGCGAAGGGTAGCAACCGTTAGCGTCTTTTAGCGCGAAGAAGAAAGGGTTTGCGTTTGAATTCTTTTTGTTTTCGTCGTCGTCGTCGTCGTCGTCCATACATATTTTTTTGTGTGTGGGTGACCACCACCTTTACCGATTTTGTGTGAAAATGCTCCTCCTTTTCCTCCTTTTCCTTCTCTTTTTCCTTCTCTTTTTTGCTCTTTTTGCTCTTCCATCTTCTTCTTCCCGCTCTTTTTTTCTCTTTTTTTTTCCTCCTCTTCTTTTTTTTTTGCGCCGCAACAGCGCTCTCTCATCACGAAAAATAATTGCCTCTCTCCATCCACCAAATACTGCGCGGGCTTTTGCTTTTCTTCTTTTCCTTTCGTCGCAAAAAACGAAAGAGGGAGGAGCTCGGTGGTCTCTCTTTTGTCTCGGAAACGGGTAGGGCAGATTTGATTCCTCTTCGAAGCGTTTTCGAACCGCACCGTTCGTCCGCGTTCACGGTTTGAAGAAGAAGAAGAAGACGAATCCGAAGAAGAAGACAATTACGTCGATTGATTGATTCGTCTCGGATCGGATTCTCTTTCTTCTCTCTCTCTCGCTCGTTCCGGAAAGCGTCTTTTTCTCCCGACACTCGCGTGGATCGCGGCGAGGTCGCGACTGCGTGCTCACGGAACGCGTCTCTTTTCTGTCTCAGAGAGTTGCGCGTGGTATCTATCGTCCGTCTTGGAAGAGAAACAACACCGCGAATCGAAGGCTTTGGAAGACGACGACGACGCGAGAGAAGAGAAGTAAAAACAAAAAATGACACGAAACGGCGGCGTCCGACCGGCGGAGAAAGCCGCGCAGGAGAAGGAAAAAGAACAAGCGGCGAAGGAAACGGCGGGAAAAATGGAATTAGGCGACGTGGACGAGGAATATTACCCAAGCGACGCGCGGCCGGCTGAAAAAGGCGAACTTTTGCTCTCCAGAACACTCGCCTTGAGATGCCCGAAAGGTTTTGCGTTTATCAAATCGAGCGAGTTTGAACAGTTTAAAGAGAACTGGCAAGAGATGAAAGGGAAGAAGAAAAGTCAAGGGTCGATGGCGAACGGAGGCGTGGACCCGATGTCGTGGCGGTCTGGGATTTTCGATCGACACAAAGTCGCCGTGCCGTATTCGGGAGGAGGACACGCCGCTCCGGTTGCGCCAGTTGCGCCCGTTCCGAAACAGGCAGTTTCTACGCCAGCTGTACCACCAGCAAAGAAAGAGGTGGATCCTGCCATCCTTGAAAAAATGGAGACGATTAAGGCGACGCCGGTGTTGGAGGTCCCATTAGCCGGTGGCGATAAGCCGGATGAAGAGTGCACAGAGGAAGAGTTAGCAGAGAGGAAAAAACAACGAAAAGCAATTAAAAAAAGAGAAAAAGAAATAGCAAAACAGGAGTTGAGAAAGAAATTGGAGGACATTGCAAATGCAAAGAAACGGGTCGAGGAAATTGAGAGTCAGAAGAAGGAGTCTCGGGAAAGAAAACAGCAACAATTACGAGCGGGCGGCGCGCCAAAACCAGGCGGGTACGGGTTCAATCAGTACGATAACATGTTCAACGACATGTTACCGCCTACGGATAGTTACGTCGCGAAAAGGCCGGACCCGTACGCGAACAGATCGGCGAAGCCAAACTTGCAACTAGGTTCCAACCGCACGCACAAGAGAATGCGCGATGGACGTGTCATTACGAATCGACGGATGTTGAGAGAAGCGCAAATTGAGGACGAACGGCAAAAGAGGAAAAACGCGCTCATGAGGTCGTGCAGAGACGTTTTGAACCACGTGAAAAGAAACAAATTTCACTGGATTTTCGCACAACCTGTGGACGCGGTAAAGCTTGGTATTCCCGACTATTACGAGATTGTAAAGAACCCGATGGATCTCGGTAAGGTGAAGGAGAAATTGGACGGGAAGAAGTACCCGTGGCCGACAGACTTTGCTGATGACATGCGATTAATTTTCGATAACTGTGCCTTGTATAACGGAACGACGACGGATGCAGGACAAATGGGTGAAACCGTCCGCGCAGCGTTCGAGGAAGGGTGGGTAAAATACAACGTGGAACAAAAAATGAGCGACGAGGACGACGCTCGCACGAAGGAAGACATTGAAATCGCAAACACCCCAGAAGATCCGATTAGACAAGAAGAGGTCTTCGCGGAAGAACAGGCGAAAATGCTTGCAGAAATGAAGCGCGAATTGGCAGAATTAAAGAGACAAAAGGCTGGAGGACCTCCCCGAGACTCTCGCGAAGGATTGGACGGATTATTTGACGACGATTTTGACGCGAATATATACGACGACGATCCAGACGAGTACGCCCTCGCAAAACGTGCCCGGAGTGGTGGTGGTGGTAAACCAAGAAGTCGAGCCGGTAGCGGCAGCGGTCAACCGAAACCCAAAAGACCACGCGCGACTCCGCAAAGCAAAGTTACGAAAGATCGTGCGTACATTGAGCTCGACCAAGAGCCATTACCGACGAGAGAGATGACTTTTGACGAGAAGCACGCGTTGACGATGTCATTGCAAGAGCTTCCGGAGAGCAAACAAGAGATGGTGATTACGATTGTTCAAGAAGGACAAGCCGCGATGGGTAAAGCCGAGGGCGATGAGATTGAAATCAACATCGAAGAGCTCGATTCGAAGACGCTTTGGAGACTTCGAAGGTACTGTGATTCGCAGTTGAAGTCGAAGAAGAGCAAGAAGTCGGCATCGGCAATGGATTTGGTGAAGGAAGCGAAAGCACGAGAAGCAGCAGCCATGCGAGAACTCGAAGCGTGCGAAGCGACCTTGAAGAAAAACCCGAAGAAGAAAGCGTCGAATGCCGATTTGCCGGCCGCAGCGGGAGGTTCGAGCGAGAAACCCGCAAAATCGGACTCGTCTGATTCAGATTCTGATTCAGATTCAGATTCTTCGTCTTCAGAAGGCGGCGACTCGAATCCCGAGAAGGGCAAAGCCGCTGGTAGTGCCGGGAACGACGACGGGACTTCGAACATCCATCCAGTCTCTCGAGTCGAGCAGTCGACAAATCAGCTCTTACAACCCGCTGTGGATGAGTTGGGCATCAAACGCGACCAGAAGCAACCCGTCGCCGCGGTGCAAAATCCGGAAGGTTGGTCCGATCTCAACAAGAAGGATGACACTGCAAATACCGGTGCTGCGGCAGGTGCGCCTGGTGCTGCGGCGGTGGAGGCGAGCGCACCCATAGAAGCCGTCGATGCTGTTCCGGACGATTTATGGTCTGACTTTGAAGCCGCGGCGACGCAAAAGAAAGATATTGAAGCGAATCGAAACGCGGAAATTGAGAAGCGCGAAAAAGAAATCGCCGAAGCTGAACAAAAGTTGAAAGACGAACAAGCGCAAAAGGAGAAGGAAGAGCAAGAAAAGATCCAGAAACAAAAAGAAGAAGAAGAGGCGAAGATTTTAGCCGAGGAAGAGGAGCGAGAAAAAGCGAGAGCGGCGGCCAGAGCGGAATTGCAAGCGGAGACGAAACAAACGATCAACATCGAAGAACAGAGAGAAGCGATGAAGGAATTTGGAGGGGAAGGCATGGTGAGCGGCATGGAAAAGCACGCCGCTCAGATTAAAGAGGCGCTTGGAAACAATGGTAATAATGGAGAGCAGGCGTGATTTGAAGAACAATAACAGAGTTTTTTTTACACACATAACAACAACATTTAGTAGCAAAACGAAACGAAAAAGAATTTGAACGAAAATGAAACAAAGAACGAAAACAACCTCGAAACGACACGCAGAGACGATTTTAAAGAAGTATTTAGTTGTCAATAAAAAAGAAACATACGACATTGTCTCAAATACGATGGCTAAGATTGTCGTGCAGTACGCGTATACGTTGTTGTGTACACAATATAATCAACACAATAATATATATCTCGTTTCTTCTTCCTAACAAAATATTTAAAACGACGACAATATCAAGCGCGTGTGTTGAACGCCAAATGATGACTCTCCCGACCTCCGCTCTCTTTTTCTCTCTCGCTTATTCATGTTTGCTAAAACACTTTGTTCTACAAAAATTCTCTCCTTTCGTTCTCCTTCTCTTTATCTCTCTCCTACTTTTCTCTCTCTCTCTCTCTCGATGAAGAAAAATGGCGAACTTACAAGGCGGAAGTCAAGTAGATGGCGAGTGCACCAGAACCGATGACACCGGCGAGCGTGGCCGCCCAGTACAATAAGTTACCTTCGTACTTGTCGCCGTCCGACTTGAATTCATCCGGGGAGTAGATCGGGGAGTATTCGTCGACGTTCGCCTTGCCGTTGCGGAGACCCAAGGAGTACACGTAGCCTGACTTGCCGTCACGTCTCTTCGGGGCGGAACCGGCTTCGGTGGAACCCTTGTAGCCGACGCCCGCTTGGCCCCCCTTGGATTTGGTACCCTGTTAATTACGCGGAGAGAGATGATGCGACGGTAAGTCACACGGTTTTCGAGTAAAGGTGTGGTGGTCCGGAAAGGAATCGCGAGACGAAATCCTTCCCCGCCCCTTTGTCCTTCCACAGTGATGCGATCGTCTTTTGTCCTCCTCGATAAGGACCTACACAAAGGCGAAGCGTATCAAAAAAAAGACAAAAAAACAAATAATAATATTTCTCGAATTCCGTCGCGCGTCCGAGAGTGCACGGGGTTGAACCCCTGCGCGCGACGCGCGAGAGAACGCGACGCGGTGCGCTTCGCGCGAAACGAATATCTTCGAACGCATCGAGACCTCGCGCCCGGGTCGGAGGACGCGAAAGAACACCCCTCTTCGTTCATTTTCCGTTACCAAATTTTATTTGCTCTCAAAGACATCGGCCCCGCGAGTACACACCACAGGCGTACAAAAAAGAGAGAAAAAAAGAGAGAAAAATCTCGACTCGGAATTCGTACCCTCTTCGGTCCAGACGAGTTCGCTTGAACGGAGAACGCCGCTCTCTTGGAGACGGTGGTCGTTTTCGCGACGGAAACTTTCGCGCCGACGAACGTGGATGAAGTCAAAGCAGCAGACATGATGGTTGTAATATACGCGTGGGGTGATTTTTTATGAAGAGGACGGATGATTTCGATGTCGTCCCAAAGTCGCCCAAACCAAAAAAAAAGGGACTTTGAAAAAGATATCGTTTTTTGGTCGTCTTCTGGACCAAAAAGAGAGAGATCTTTGGGAAAGAAGAAGATCGATCGACTCAAAAAAAAAACACGAGTGTGACACACAAGTCAAAAAAAAAAAAAA
>CEPW01064673.1_pt1 | contig 11198 bp, 7 predicted proteins | sample 356211 | NCBI WGS metagenome assembly CEPW01 (sample SAMEA2620021, study PRJEB7988) | marine metagenome | biome: marine biome (ENVO:00000447); feature: deep chlorophyll maximum layer (ENVO:xxxxxxxx); material: "saline water (ENVO:00002010), including plankton (ENVO:xxxxxxxx)" | depth 25 m
CCGTCGGGGTTGTGAACACCACCAACAACGACAACGACAACAACAACAACAACAACAACACCGCTTTACGTTGGGATTGTTAAAAGAGCACAGAGAGAGAGAGAGAGAGAGAGAGAGGTTTTATGAAAGGGGTGGGTTTGGTCTCTTTCTGGAGCACACAAAAAGAGTTTTTTTTTCCAGAATAAATAAAATCTCTCTCACATACTGATAAAAACCCTAAACATGTGGCTCTTTTTTTTGTAAAAAAAATTGAGGAAAAAAATTGGACAAAAAAAAAAGAGTCTCGGAACACCATGACCTCCTCTCTCTTCTTCGCACAGGTGTTCTCGTCGCCCAACACCACCCCGACGAATCGGAGGGGGAGGAGGAGAAGAAGAAGAGGGTTTAGGCAGAGGATACCACCACCACTCTCTTTTTTGGACAGAAAAGGCGACGACTTTTTTGGTGGGCTACGTTGCGAATGCGAGACGACGACCTTTGATGATGATGATGATGATGATGATGATGATGACGACGACGGGGAGTTGTTGTGTGACTTTGGGGAGGAGGACGCTTTGACGAGACAAAAGTCTTCTTCCGGGAGGAGAAGGAGGATGAGTCGACGGACGCAGATTTTTCTCTCCGTCGGAGCGGCGACGACGACGTTCGCGAGCGCAAAAGCGGATCCAGTGCCAACGCCGGATGTTCAACATGCAACCGCTTTAAGCGAACGAGAAAAGGAAATAACGGATTCGTTTTCGAAGGCGTCGAAGGCGTGCGTGAACATCGTCGACGTGACGCTGTTGTCGCAATCTGGAATGCAGAAAGCGCAAGCTGGAGCAATTGTTCCCGAAGGAAACGGATCTGGAATCGTTTGGGAGAGCGAAAACGGGTACATCGTGACGAACTACCACGTCGTGTCGAGCGCGATATCGGCGATTCCGAAAGGAAGAGAGATTGGAGAAGTAGCTAAAGTAACCGTAGAGTTACCCAATGGACAATCGAAAGTGTACCCAGGTGAACTCGTTGGATACGCGAAATCGAAAGATATCGCAGTTTTGAAAGTTAATTGCGAAAGAGGTGCGTTAACTCCCATACAGTTCGGTGCGAACGCGGAGCAAATTAAGGTTGGGCAAATCGCGTTAGCGATCGGGAACCCTTTCGGGTTCGATCACACGTTAACGACGGGGATTATTTCCGGTAAAAACCGTTCGGTAGAAACCTTCCCGGGTTCGTTCGTTTCTGGTGCTTTGCAAACGGACGCCGCGATTAACCCGGGGAACTCTGGTGGCCCACTCGTCTCGGCGGATGGCAAACTCATCGGCGTCAACGCCGCCATCTTCACCAACACCGGTCAAAACGTCGGCGTCGGTTTCGCCATCCCAGTCGACGTCGCTAAACGCGTCGCCGACCAGATCATTGAAAATGCCAAAAAGGGCAGCGGTAACAACAACGGTAGTTCCGCCGTTCTCGATTTCCCATCCTTAAACATCGTCTTCGCCGACGACGGCGTGAAGAAAGCGTTGAATAAAAACGACGCCCCGGGCGTTCTCATCCAAGGTTTCGTAGCTGGCGCGAGTAAAGAACAAACCAACGCGGAAAAAGCTGGTCTGCTCCCCACACGTCGTGGTCTCGCTGGCATCTCTGCCGGTGACTTGATCGTCAAATTCAACGGCAAACCCGTATCTACCGAGGCTGAGTTAGTCGCGTTGGTCGAAAAAGAAAAAGTCGGCGACGTTGGACGCGTCGCCGTCGCGCGACGCGACGAGGAAGAGAAAGTCATCGACGTCGTGCTCGAAAAGGCCAGAGCCCCGTGAGGTTCAGGAAAAGCGGCGATTTTTTTGTTGAAAGAAGAGGAAGAGAGAGAACACGATGGGTTGTTCGTAGCTGTTGTAAAAATAGTATTCATCATTGTAGTACCTACAGGTGGTACGTGTAACGCGCAGATATTTTACGATCTCGTCTCTAAAAAGAATTGATATTTTTCTTCACAAAAGAGAAGGACACACCAACACAGGAGAGAGATGCGCGGTGCGTCTTCGGACTCGTGGCGCGGAGCATCGACTGATCGCCGGAGATCCTCCGTGGATGCGACGAGTAAAACCCCTTCTTCCGGTGGAGGCACTCAAAAGGTTCAAAAGCACCAGTGTTTATTCGCGGCGTGCGTGCCGGCGAAAGAGTGCGGCCCTGAGGAAGTGAAGTGCGTGCCACATTCGTCCAATTGGTGTTCGTTGGGCACCGATTGCGCTTTGCGCTCTGATTTTTGCGTCGTCGTCGGGTAAAAGTCGCGAAAGGAGCCGCTTTTATATAGCATCGAAATGATGAGTCTTCGGTCGCGCGCGCGGTGTGATTCGGTTTGTTTTTTACGTTTCCGCTTTGTGTGATGCCGACGGAAACAGACTGACTCTTTTTTGTCTCTCTTCTTCCTTCGTTTGGAACTGTCTTATAAAATATAGGAAACGCGTCGAACACGCGTTCGAGTCCTTGCCGGCGGAAACGTTCGAGCGCGCGATATACCCGGGAGGTGGGTTCGCTCGCGCCTCGAAAATAGATAAAGTCCAACACGTGGAATACCACGACGCCGCGTTTCTTTTACACTCGGATTCGTTAAAAGTAGACGTTTTAGCGGATAAGTTCTTCCACGTGCGAGATAAACACAGCGACTTGCGACAACGGGCGGTGACGCTAAAGGAGATGTGTAAAGAGCTGGGAATGCAGCATAAGTTTTCGTTTATCGTTTTAGACTGTGTGACGAGGAGGGTTTTTTGTGCGGCGACGGAACATTCGGCGCCGTTGAGTTTTGGTCACGGGACGGATGGAACTTTAGTCGCGTTTTGCTCGAGGATTGGGAATAAGAGTCCTTCGAGGTGGCCGTTGAACGGAGATCAGAGTAACATGTCGATTAGAATGAATGCGATGCACAGACATTCGCAAGATGCTCGAGGGATAGGAACGATTCAAACGAGCTTACAGAGGAGGGCGAGCACGGATCCGAGATCTCAAGACCAAATGGTTACGCACAAACCGAGCGATCCTATGACGTCGAGACAATCGCTGGAGGAGAGAAGACCGTATAATTGGGGTAAAGAAGGTAGCGCTGTGACTGGTAGTAGCGATTGGAACGATGGTAAAATAATGGAAATTGCGGCGCCGCCAATGTCGACGGATGCTATTCCGATCACGCATTTACCGTCTGGGAGATTCGTTTACGGACACAAGTATTTACAACCGTTTGAGTTCACGTCGTTTTGGTCGTCAAGCTCGAATAACAGGTCAGGCGTCCCGGAGCGTCGATTTGACGCGCACGAGTTTCAAGAGAGTCAGAGATTGATGAATTCAGATACGTTTGTGATTTCTAAATCGGGCGAACGGAAATCTATCGACGAATTACGATGTCCCAACGATGTTCCCAGACGGTCGTTGGAGGAACATCGATCTCGCAAGTGGGCCACTGGAGATCACGTGAGCGATAAATTGGATAACTGGAGAAGGAAATCGGACGCGATCGACACGAATAATACCCCTAATAAGAAGAATATTGACGGGTCGGTTTTCGCAGGAAGTTCTTTCGGTAAATCTCGTGCGAGCACGGAAAGTAGTAATACTAGTAGAAAAAACAGCGCAAACGCGGAAAAAAATATCACTGAAAACAAGACGGAGAAGAAGACATCTATCGAGGTCACGTCAAAACCGGAGGTTGCAACGGCAACGACGACACCACCAACTGCAAATACGACTGCGATGATGAAACTCGAACCAAACGTACCGCCGATCGTACCATCGACGCTTTCCTCGAAATCCGCCCCGTTTGTACCTCGAACGACGACGCGGGAAACGGACGCCGCGAAAGAAGGGAAAGTAGCCGACGCCGTCAAGCGTTCGAGCAGTCAAGATCACTTAAACACGAAGACAAGTCCGAAAACCCCGAGCGGGTTGAAGAAAATGTTCGCTAACCTCTTTCGATCGGGAAAAGATGCCACCACGAATGGTGCCAACGACAAGGAAAAAGGCGCCGCCGAGGGCCAAAACGGCTCCTCGATATACGATACAATGTGAGCGAGAGAGAGAGAGAGAGAGAGAAAGAGAGAGAGAAGAGAGAGCACGCAGGAGCAAACCGCTTAAAAAAACACGCAAAGACCGCGCATCATCTCTCCTGTGTATATTTTTGCTAGAGTAGTATGTGTGTGCACATCGAAATAACAATAAAATTCTCCGACGTAAACGACGACGCTCTTCTCTTTCGTCTTTCGTTTTTGCCTCTCGAAATTGTGCATTAGGTTCCTCTTCCATCGAATGGAATACTCTTGACCCACCAAAACCACCTCTTAAAAGCGCTCTCTCAACTCTCTCTTCTTTTACGCGCCTCCCATGTTAATGCTCATCAGTTCTGCCAGCGTCTTCGTCTCCGCTTTCCTTTTCATTTCCGCTTTAAAGGTACTCTCCGTCTTTCGTATCGAGAACCCGCCCCAGAAGAGCGCGACGACGCACACCATCAGCATCACGGCGCCTCCGTACTCCATGTTGGATTCCCCGGGAGGCGCTTCGGGCGGGTAGACGATGCCGCACAATATAAATATCAGCAAAGACCACGTCCAGATGAACCACACTTTGCTGTTGCGACCAACGAAGGTGCTCTTTTCTTCTTCTTCGCGTCCTCCTCCGGACATTGTGTTGGTGGTGGTATCTCTCTTCGAGTCGTCGGCTATGTGTGATATATGCAGTACGCGCGACTGTGCGAGAGAAAAGTGCGTGTCTTTTGGAAGCGCTTTTTCTTATCGGGTTTCCCCTGTGAAGCGTCATCAAACCCTAAATTCTTAGGAAACCCTAAACACCTAAACCCTAGACACCCTTAAACATGCAAAAAAAAAAAGAGGAATTGGATTCTTTTTATGGGACTTTAATTTACAACGCGCTTTAAGACATGACGACGACGAATACGACGACGAAAAGAATAATGGCGTTGTTGTTTTTCTTCCCCAACCGAGAGAAAGAGAAAGAGACCTACGAATAAAAACGACTTTTTTCTTCGCGAAGAAGCTCTCTCTTTGCGTTGTTGTTGTTGTAACAACACCTTTTTTGCGAGACGATGATGATTTAGATGTTTCGAAACATCTTTAAAGCGACGAAAAAAATCGAGAAGAATGATGATGCGGTCATGGGAGGAAGCGAACTCTGGGGAGACGACGACGACGACGACGACGACGACGCGCCGGAAAGAAGAGCGTCGGCGCGTCGTGGGAGGAAAAAGGAGGAGAAGAAGAAAGGCGAAGACACCGAGACGACGACGACGACGACGACGACGACGTTTAAATCGTTGCTCTTTGGGGACGCTTTACACAACAACGGGGGCCACCCCGGGTTTGACATCTCGAATTCGTTTCGAGAGATGAAAAACAATTTTACGGATTACGTGCAAAAAACGCACGAATCGCAAGTGAAACTGTTCGAAGCAAACGCGTATAAATTTTCCAAGGAGTTAAACTCGATGGGGTTAAAAGTACACATGCCAGAAGTGATGAAAACGCGCACGGAGATGGAGTTGGACAGATTGAGAAAGACGGAGAGAGAGAAGATGAACATTTTTTGCGCGCGCACGGCAAAGTTAGTGCGATGCGAGATTCGATTGAAAGAAGCGGAGAAGGAGAGGACAAAAGCGATGGAGGCAGATGAATTAACGAATGAGATTGTCGGGAAAGTGAACGCGCTGAAAAGGAAAGTGGAGAAGGAGAGAAGGTTGAGAGCAGAGGCGGACGAGGCGTTCGCAAACGCGTACGAGAAGTTACGGGAGAGGGAACAGTTTATAGAGAATAACTCGTTTTCGAGCAACGCGTTGGCAGAGAAGCTTTTAAGACCAGGAAATATAGCAGGGAATGAGAGTGGAAGCGATCTCCCTGGAAGTGATCGGAATAGTCCAACCGCAGCGATAGCGGAGAATAATAGGGAATCTTTAGAAAGGAAGAACGAGCTTAACGCAGAAGAGGCGAGCGAAGCTTCGACTTTGGACTTGCACAACGATGCGCACACGAACGATGATGACACCAATAAGGACGTCATCGACAACGATGATGACAACGGTGGCGATGGTGACGGCACGTCATCCATCGTCACTCGCGCGATATTGACTGCTTTGTTACAAAAGCGACATCTCACGGAGGACAAAAATCCAGCAGAGATTATTAAATTGGAAAGAGAGTTACACCAGATTCGATGCGTCGTCGCTTTGCAGCGCATATATAGACGCGAGATGTACCTGAAATCGATTCGATTGAAACGAAAACGCGAGCGAGATGCGAAATTACGCGCTGGTTTGATTGTATTTTTCGTTGTCGCGTGCGCCTACTTTGGCGTGAAATTCGTTGGACTCGTCGTATCTCTCATTCGTAACTTATACAGACGAGTGTTCGTGATGGAGCCATATGACCGGACAATCGTATACGCGGGTACAGAGAAGGTACACCATCTACCGTGGTACATGACCGCTGGAATAGCCGACCTCGCGCCTTTGACGCACGCTCGCTATTCCATCGCCATGAATGAACTCGATCAGCTCGCGTTCGTGAAAAAGAAGAAGATGAAAGGCGAGAACGATGATGATATTGACGACGATAGTAGCGAGGGTGTTATCGATAGCTTAGAACTCGCTCGATTACGCGCAAAGTACGAAAAGAACCTGGAAATACAAAAAGCGAGTTTCGAATCCGAAATCGAACAAAGACAATGTAAAAGAAGAAAAGCGTCAGAGGATCCCGACGAGGCTTTGACGTCGCGCGCGGCGACGAAACTCATCGAAATTTCGCAAAGAGAGCTGGAACGATCGCTCTCGCGCGCGCGCCAACGCGAACTCGCCGCCGTCGCGCGACTGGATCGAAAAACCAAGCAGTTTGAAAAAGAGAAAGAAAGACTTTTAGGAGGTTTCGTTGCGAAACTTATTCGGATGTTTTGGACGACGGTCGTCTTCGTCCCGTGTTTTCTGTTCGCGTGGTCGTCGCGAGACGAACACCATCGAGCGTTCTCGGAAAGCGCGAGCGAAGTCTTTGCCTCTGTTCAGAGAGGAATCGTGTCGTTGTTCGCGTCGCCGTCGTCGTTATCATTGTCAACATCATCATCGCAGTTGTAATAAAAGACGGAGAAGAGGACGCTCGCGCGTACTACTACGTACTTGGTACCATGGTACCATTTTTACCACATTCTCGACACAAAAATTCACCTGTGTTTGTGTACTCTCGCGGTCGCGAGTCCACGTGCACCTTTACGCCTTTACCGTCTCAGAACGGGAAATAATCCTGCTGCTTTTGGAGCATGCCGTCCAAGCAGAAAACCTCCTCCAAACCGTCGGGGAAACAAAAGCGGGAGCTCCGAAAGAACAGACGCCCATCATCATCATCCGCCGCCGCCGGTTTTGGGGACGACGACGATGATGATGCGCTCTCTTTGCGCGACGCGACGTACGCGGATAAAAAAGTCGTCGTCGCGAAAAAGACTTTGACGACGTCGGGGACGACGATGAAACCGTCGGGAGATTACGTCGTCGTGTCTGCGAAGACGAAGACGAAGAAGAAAAGTTCGAAACCGAGAGTCGTGTACGTCGGCTCGCTCCCACACGGTTTTTACGAGGCACAAATGCGCTCGTATTTCGGTCAGTTTGGAGACGTTTTACGAGTGAAAGTTTCGCGCAATAAAAAAACGGGGAAATCGAAGCACTACGCGTTCGTGGAGTTTAAACACGCGGAAGTTGCCGCGATTGTCGCGGAATCCATGGATAATTATTTACTCGGGAACCACGTTTTGAAGGTCAAACTGATGCGACCGGAGGACGTGCATCCGGAGATGTTTAAAGGCGTCAAGGGCGGCGTCGGAGAGAAAGTAGCGGAGAGGAGCGGGTTTAAGATCGTACCGTGGAATAAACGGGCGGCAGAGCAGCACAATAAAAAAAGGGACGAGGGTGGAGAGAGAAAACGGTTGAAACGGTTAGCGAAGAAGGAGAAGGAGAGGATGAAGAAGATTAAGGAGAGTGGCATTGAGTACGATTTCGACGGCGGATACGAAAAGAAACTCATGGAGAAGATGAAGGATTTGAACGTAAAGAAGACGACTGAGACGAAGAAGAAGAGAAAAGCAACGACGACGACGACGACGACAAAAGAGACGAAAACAAAAAAGACGAAAACGCCGGCACGGAAGAAAGTGGAAAAGATCGACGAAGAGAAGAAAGAAGACGCCAAGCCAACGCCGAGAACAGCGCGACGGAACCGCGCCGAAGCAAGAGGAAAGAAAAGAGAAGCTGAAATAGAAAAAGAAACGGGGAGAGAATCGAAGAGCCTGCGTCGAAGCGAACTAAGAAATAGTCATGCATAAAGTACATTTTAATGTTACACAAAATTCGCCCGTGGTATTTTTGTCTCTAAATCAAATCAACGTTTGGCGTCGCTTGGCCCGGCGGCGACGATAAAACGTGCGCAATGTCATCGATGAAATTCGCGTTGCCTTCTTCTTCGTCCTCCGTGAACACGTTAATGTCGTCGTTATAATCGCTATTGCTGTCACTATTTGCACTATCATCTTCCTCTCTCTCCAACGCTCTCTCGTAAAAGCACTGCATAACCTGATGACTCGAAGCCGTGCTCGCGAGCCAGGCGTCGAGTAATGGAAGTTCTTCGTCTCCCGAGACGATAGATGAGGATAAAGGTTGTTGCTCGCCTCCTCCGTCTCCTGTTGCTGATACTGCTCCTCGAAGAGTAGATTTACCACCAAATCTATTACTACTAGAAAGAGAAGGAGTACCGTCGATGCCGACGAACGATTTACCACGTTTTTTCTTCGCGCAATGGTTGTCTCGTTCTCGAAATATTGAGCTATCTCGCATGATGTTACTATTGTGATATTGATGGAAGCTTCCGGGTGGTGTGACAGTAGTTGGTGACATCGATCTCGGCGGCAGCGTGCCACCACCACCGAAATGTAAAGACTTGGACATGACGACATTTTCGTGTTTTATAGCAAACCTTCGCAAGTTGTCCAAAACTTCATTCCCGTGATCGCCTGGATTCCAATCCGGATAAGCTTCCGTGAAACTCAAGAAGGATTTTTCCATCTTGCCTTGTCGCGAACGCATGTGTTTCCTCGCGTTGGTGTTTGCGCCGTATCTTTTGTTCCCGTGTTTCGAAAAATCGAACACGGATAACGAACAAACGTCGCCAATACCGACGACTCGAGAGGTCGAGTTTCTCACGAATTCGATGATATCGCCCGCGGAATCGCTCAAAGGATACCACAAGACGAACGGACATAAGAAAATACCGATCAATTCGTCGAAAAATGTTGTCGCTTTCAGAGGGAAAAGTTCGTTCGTAAATTCATTTTTCACCTCTAACTTGTGCGCAGACTTTCTCCAATGTTTCGGGAAGTGGTGCGTGTGCGCGACGACTCTCGCAATCGCCAAGTTTGGTTCAAACGCCACGTTTTCTTCCACTATAAACGCTCTCGAGGTGGCCAATATTGCGCCTAACGATGCGGTCAACCAAAACACGTCTCGGTTACCGATGTACGCGTTCAACAATCGATCATCAACCAAAGCTAACAACAAAGCGCACGCGGCAAACGCGCCGACAATATACGTCACAAACTTTGCGCATATATCCGTGATTGGGTTTGGAAACTGTGAAACGTATCTCGTCGCGTATTTATGCGCGGCAGTCAAACGCCACCTCGCGAAATGAGGCAACTCGTTAAATTCTCTCATGCGCCAAAATCCAATCGAACTCCACTCTCTCGTCCCAACTGCGCTCGGTTGGTGATAAAACCGTTCCGCGTTGTGCAAGACGAAATAAAACGTCATGAATATCGCCAAAAATGGACTCAAAAAGAAGTTCACGACGGCTAACGTTTTAAACCGTCTTCTCAATGCTTCTACGTCGTAAAAATCTTTCCTTACGTGAAATTTCTCGTCAAACATCCAGTTGAACACGGCCAAGTCAAAGTTACTCTGCACGGACTTTGTCAACCACGCGTCTTTCTTGCATAAAATAGACAGCAGTTCTAACCTCGTGTTTACCACGTCTTTGTTTATCATTCCAATCAAATAATTTTCCTTCCGCATGATTCTCGCAACGATGTCTCTCTCGTCCAATACAGCGTTCCTCCCTTTCCTATTCAAACGTAACGCCCCGGTCTCTTGCACGTGCACCAACCGTTCAACAATTTCTACCCACGTGACGGTCCAAAATTCCCTGTCGCTTAAACCTAACTTTTTCCTACAAAACTCCCGCATCTCTCTCAACTCCGGCAAATCGTGCACCAATCTCGCCATGTTCCAACACAAATACGCCGTCGCCAACGCTAAATACGAACAGACGATGGCATCTTTAATGAATCGTTTTGAACCTCGCAACGGGTGTCGTATCACCACGCAGTCCCTCACGATGTCGCAATGTTCTGCATTTTCCGCGCACGTCGTTCGTAAGCACTGCCAATCCACGCACAAGAGTAAAAATCCAGACATCCAAATCGTAAACAGGAGGATCAAAGCGTTCGCTATTCGAGCGCACAGTATTCCCAAGAATCCTTTTCCAACGAACTGTTGGTAGAGGCGAGAGAAGAATCTATCCAGATTCTCGTCGTCGTCGTCGTCGTCGTCGTCGCCCGAAAAATCGTCCCCCGAATCGCCATCGCCGTCCTCTCTCACCGCCGCGTGCGATAAACCAGGTGGCCGGTGGACATCGTTTTCCTCTTCTTCCTCCAAAGCGTCGAAGCGACGACGCGTCGCGTTCGCGTCCTTTCGGGACAACAACAACGTCTCGCTCTCGTCGTCGTCGTCGTCCTCCTCCTCCTCGTCGTGGCGTCTTTGGTGGGCGTCTTCGAGAACGGACGGAAGAGGTCCCCCTTTTGGGACGATGGAACGAGTCGGCAAAGACGTTTTGCGCATCGTCGTGTCGTCAACGCGCGCGCGCTACGCACTCCATTATTATGTGCTTGAGAAAATTGGATAAAAAATATTTGAAAAAAGAATACGAATGAGGAGGAGAAAAAATGGAAGCAAAATTGAGACAGTAGTACAGTAGTAGTATTGAATACATACACGACATATACACAGTAGTAGTATTATTCCCCGACTATCAACGCGTGGACACCAAAGGCTACGAATAAAACTCCCCCGCACAACCCAACCATTCTCTCGCTGATTGCCCCGGCCATTCGTTTGCCTCCGAGGACGGCGGCGGACG
>CEPW01006668.1_pt1 | contig 11193 bp, 8 predicted proteins | sample 356211 | NCBI WGS metagenome assembly CEPW01 (sample SAMEA2620021, study PRJEB7988) | marine metagenome | biome: marine biome (ENVO:00000447); feature: deep chlorophyll maximum layer (ENVO:xxxxxxxx); material: "saline water (ENVO:00002010), including plankton (ENVO:xxxxxxxx)" | depth 25 m
AATGTGTGATGCAGTCCAGGGCAATCGCAACTGGAAAAATGCTAACACTGAAGTGACGATTGATCTGGAAACTAAAGTTTCCTCTGTTTATTTGCATGGTAACTTGATTGCTACTGTGTCAGATAATGACATGACCATTTTTGATGGTGGTTGGCAAAGTAACACTACCAAGAGCAGAATCAATGCTCTATGTGATGCTTTCTGTATTGCTGGTGAAGGTGTTTTCCAAAAGAATTTCCAGTGGTATGTTCGCAAGTTTGTTGGATGTATCAATGGAAAGAATATCTTCAAGACTGAAGATTTTGAATCTGGTTACATCTTTGCCTGATGGATTCCTGGAGGGATAAGTTTATCTCTCCTTCCATAAATCTCTCATTCTTTATCATCATCATGTGTTCAATTCTAATCTGGTTGCTCATCATATATGTGTTATGGACTAACAATGGATTCAGAAAGTTTCTGTCTAATTCCTTCTACAAACTCTCCAAAATCTGTGCCCCAAAATGAGAATTATTTTATCTGCCTTAATTGTATTCATGGGAGTAAATCTCCTGATTACTGTACTTAACTCTCAAACAGTTAATACCATTAAAGAGAGAAACGCTGCCATAGAAGCATTACTTAAACCCCCTTCAACTTCTATCAAATGACTACATCCAATCTCTCTAAAATCAAACCCAAACTAAGAACAACTGGTAGCATCACTGGTAACTTTGGTAGACAGAAAGTTAAAGCAGGTAGTAACACAAACCTAGGATATACTGATAAGAAAGTAATATCTCCAGTGGTTAGAAAGAGTGAATATATCACTAGATTGTATAAGGCATTTGATACTACAACTGACCCTAAGTTGAAGAAGTTCATATACACTGAGATTAGAAACTACCTCATCCAAACTAACCAATGGAAATGACAATCATGACTGAGAAAGAAACACTCATTGATGCATATGTGACCAGGGTTATTGATGGTCTAGACCTGGATGATTGCCTTGCTATTCTACATGATTACATGACCAAATCTTATGAGGATTATTCACTCAAAGAGATGAAAGATGAGGTGACTGAGTATTACCCTGAACTGCTAGAATAGCACCCTAATTATAAGCATAAATACCCTGTTTTTATGTTAAAATCAATTAAAAATGTATTAAAAAATGTATATGAGTATTTTATTTGTCCCACATATGTGTCCCAAATACCTTGGTAAATATGCTGCTTATTGTGTATAAATGCCCTCTAAATCCTTCTGGTTGTTGTGATCTTAGGCAGCAGTATATCAGAGATCCTCAGTGATGTCAACCCCCCAAATCTATGTGGGACAAATGGTTGACAACCTGGGACAAATAGTCTAGACTATGTGGGACAAATGAAATCCTATGTGTCCCACATGAGTTATGCCATTCTCCAAGAAATTACCAAACCTGGGTAACACTGAGAGAATCAGAGTGCCTGCCTCTTGTGTATCCCATGTGTCCCACATACTGCAAGAATATGAACGTCTATGTGGGACACATGGCATGGACTATGTGGGACAAATACAAGAGAAAGTTTTGAAGGGTTTGCAACAGATTCCATAACAAATCAGTGACCTGAGCATGTCATTAAACTGCTTATTATTCTAACCTCATTCTATCACATTCATGTCTAAAACTCAAGTCTTTGATGCACTGGAAACTGCAGAGAATGGCAGTGATATGCTACTCATTCTGGATGCAATTGCTGCACTGTACTGACACTTACTGTGTGCCCCCTGGTTGACACTTAGGGGCACATTGTGATAGACTCAGTATTGTGAATCAGACAGTGTTTCTGAGGGTGGGTGTATGTGCCCCCCTGGGCGTAGCGACCCCCCTACGAAAAACCAATAGGTTCCCTAACCTACAAAAGTATATACCCTTGAGAGTGATAGTGAACCCATATATAATTCAAAAGAAGAATCCATTTTATGACAAAAATATCCCCAGAAAATTTTTACCACATATACTTGAAGGATAGATGTGTTTATAACAATCTAACTAAGAAAGATTTTGAGGAAAGATATCTAGAGATGAAAGCAATGGTTGGTCTGATGAAGACTGATTATGAAGAGGATGACTTATCTTATGAGGTAGTAGAAACCCTAGTATCAGCAGAAGAATCTAGTTATTGACATAGCATACATAAACTGTTAAACTGAACTTGTAGTGAATTATCAATCATGGCAAAAGGATTTACTGTAAAGGCAAAGACGCCTGTAAGCAGCAATAAAGAGAATGCCCCAGAGTGGGATATCCAGGCAATCAAAGAACGTATGAAGGGGAAGACCATTGTCTTTTGCCTTCCTGGAAGAGGTGTCTCATATGTTTTTCTAAAGAATTTTGTACAACTGTGCTTTGACATGGTACAGAATGGAATGAGTATTCAGATCAGTCAAGACTACTCATCCATGGTAAACTTTGCACGTTGTAAGTGTTTGGGTGCCAATGTGCTCCGTGGACCTGATCAGATTCCATGGGATGGCAAACTGGAATATGATTATCAACTGTGGATTGATAGTGATATTGTATTCAACACTGAGAAGTTCTGGCAACTGTGTGATTTGGCAAATCCTGCAGATGGTGAGGAGAAGAGCATCACTGCAGGATGGTATTCCACTGAAGATGGAAGAACCACATCTGTTGCACACTGGTTGGATGAGAATGACTTCCGTAACAATGGTGGTGTCATGAACCATGAGATGGTTGATGGTATCAGTAAGCGTAAGAAGCCATTCACTGTAGACTACACAGGATTTGGATGGGTCATGATCAAGAAAGGAGTATTTGAGCATGAGGAGATGAAGTACCCCTGGTTTGCCCCCAAGATGCAAGTCTTTGAATCTGGTGCAGTCCAGGACATGTGTGGGGAGGATGTCTCATTCTGTCTGGATGCCATTGATGCAGGGTTTAAGATTTGGTGTGACCCACGCATTCGTGTTGGACATGAAAAATCAAGGGTAATCTGATATGAAGCAATATCCTTACATGATCACCTATAGACTAAAGACTACAGGTAACAAGTATCATTACAAACAAGTTGATGCAACCCATCAAGCAGAGGCAAAGAAACTCTTTGAGGCATCTATGCCCTCTGCAGTGCTTGTAAGTGCCCATGCACTCCCACAGAACTATAAGTAGGTAAATTATGGCAAAAGTTAAAAAGTCCCTTCTTGGTACTGCATTCATTGAATCCACTCCCAAAAAAACTAGACAGGGACAAGGTAAGCACAGTAAGTTTTCTGCTACCAGTGGAAACAATGCAAAGAAAAGATATAGAGGTCAGGGGCGCTAAGGGTGCCCCCTTTTTTTATGGATAGATAATAGGCGCGAAAATCTCTCGTTACTCTGTATGTCTTGTTTAATTTGTAACCTACCCTCTGTTGAAGTATGGGTGAGAAAAGAATACCTCACTGACCATCAAAGTGGTCATGGGGAGTTTGTTAAGGGTGTCTGGGTCAGTGCTAAGAGCATTCCAGGCAGAGCATTTTACTTTGAAACATATCTACCTGATTATGGGGCAATGTATGATAAATTACCTATCAGTGCCTTTTTAAGTGAACCAGAACTACCTGACCCTGATATGAATCTACAGAACCTACAATTCTGGAATTGTATGGATTATGGGGTAGTTGCTGTTCAAAAACAATTTATTGGATCTATGGACTATGAGATCTATACTAGAGATCATGGTACAATGAAAGGCAATTATGTATGCACCATTGACAATTACCATCAAGACCCTGATGTAGTTGATTATGCCACTAGTGAGAATCCAGCAGAACACAAGTCACATAACTTAATTGAACTTGTCAATGGGCAGTATGCTTTGTATCCTAATAACAGGATGAGGATCTATGACAACAGTCTAACTCCTGAAAATCCGCTAACCCCTGACTTTAAAGTATCCACAGAATACTATCAAGTAGAAAATGGATATGACAGAATGGGGTTAGGAGATCAAGACAGTTATTTCTGGAAAACCAGTAAAGAACGGTTAAATAGTAGTTATACGGATACAAAAGAAGATGGAATCAATAGAGAAGCACATTCAGACTGATAAAGAAATTCTGAATGATCCCACAATCTCTCCACAGAAAAGACGTCACACTAAGGATGAACTAGAACATCTTGAGCGTTATGCCAAAGAACATGCAAAAGATATTGCTGCTGGAGATCATCATGACCCTACAGCGTTTGAGATGTTCTGTGATGAGAATCCAGAAGCAGATGAATGCAGAATCTATGATAATTAGTACTAAATAACTGAAGAATATAAAAAGTATTAATGCCACTTGAAGGCGTCAGTAAATCTTTTAAAGATATTAGTGCAACATTCAAAGTAAATCCCATTAACAGGGACTTAATTACTTTGAAGAACATTAATGCGATTTCAAGATCTTTACGCAATCTCATTAATACAGTTCCTGGAGAGAGACCATTTAATCCTGTTTTGGGATGTAATGTTAGATACCTGTTATTTGAACCTCATGATAATATAACAGCAAAAGCGATTAAAAGTGAAATTGTTAATACAATTGGAAATTTTGAACCAAGGGTCAATATCATTAATGTATCTGTAGAACCAGATCCTAATGATTTACTTTACCAAGTAGGCATTCAATTTACCATTGTTGGTTTACCTGCTCCAGCTCAGGAATTAAGTTTTTCACTAGAATCCACCAGATAAATGCCTTTAGTCAATTTAAGTAATCTAAACTTTGATCAATTAAAAGTCTCTATAAGGGACTACTTAAAGGCGAACAGTAATTTTACTGATTATGACTTTGAGGGATCTAATTTCTCTCAGATAATTGATGTATTAGCATACAATACTTACATCTCTTCATATAATGCAAATATGCTATCCAATGAGGTATTCATTGATAGTGCAACTTTGAGGGAAAATGTTGTTTCCCTAGCAAGAAACATTGGTTATGTTCCTAAATCAAAAACTGCTGCTAGAGTACCAATTTCATTTACTGTTGATATTGGTGCAACTAGTAATGTATCTAAAGTCACATTAAAAGCAGGAGCAGTTTGTGGGTCAACTGTATTGTTTAGTGGTGAAAACTTTATTTTTTCAATATCAGAAGATGTAACAGTTAGAGTTGATTCAGATGGATTGGCAAGATTTAATGATGTTGAAGTTTATGAAGGAATATATGTTCAACAACAATTTACTGTAGATGCTAGAAATCCAAATCAAAAATTTATTTTAGATAATACAGGTATTGACACAAGCACTATTAAAGTTACTTTAAAACCTGATGAGACAAGCACTGTAAAAGAAACATTTAAAAGATCTGACAGTCTTTATGAAATAACCTCAACATCAAGAGTATATTTCTTACAAGAAATATTAAATGAAAAATATGAATTGATGTTTGGTGATGGTGTGTTTGGTAAAAAATTAACAGAAGGAAGTCTTGGTTATATTATTGCAGATTACATAGTAACCTCTGGCGCTAATGGTAATGGTGTTAATGAATTTCGTTTTGTAGGTAGTTTAGTAGATCAAAATGGATCTCCTATTTCAATTGGAATTTCAAATATTACACCAGCTGTCAGTGCGCAAGGTGGATCTGATATTGAGAGCATTGAATCAATTAAAAGATATTCAACACAAATTTATACTACAAGACATAGAGCAGTAACTGCAAGTGACTATGAAGTCATTTTACCAACCATTTATCCAGAAACTGAATCAGTATCTGCTTTTGGTGGAGAAAACTTAAACCCACCTCAATATGGTAAAGTCTTTATTAGTGTAAAACCTGAAAATGGATCTCATTTATCCTCATCAGTTAAAAGAAATATTTTAAACAAACTTAAAAGATACTCTGTTGCAGGTATCATCCCTGAGATTGTTGATTTAAAATATCTTTACATTGAGTCAAAATCAAATGTTTATTATGATGACAATTTAGTTGCTGGAGAAGATACTATTAAAACTCAAGTTTTGGATAGTATAGGAAGATATGCAAATTCAGCTGAAATTAATAAGTTTGGTGGTAGGTTTAAGTTTAGTAAGTATCAAAAAGTAATTGATGATACTCATAGAGCAATAACTTCAAACGTTACCAAAGTTGAAATGAGAAGAGACCTTGAAGTAAGAGCAAATCAATTTGCAGAATATGAAATTTGTTTTGGTAATAGATTCTTTGTTAGAAATCATGGTCACTTCCCAGTTCATGGTGGAAGAATATTAGGATATAACATTAGATCATCTGGATTTAAGGTAAGCGGTATTAGTGATACTGTATATCTTGGTGATAGAGCTAATCCAGAATTAACTCAAGGAACACTTATATTATTCAAACTTAACTCAAATACTGAACCTGTTATTGTAAACAATAATGTTGGATCAATTGATTACATTGAGGGAGAATTAAATATTAGTGCTATAAAAATACTTTCAACATCTGTTGATAAATCAACACCAATAATTGAGATTTCTGCAACACCATACTCAAATGACATAATTGGATTACAAGATCTTTACCTTCAAATTGATAAATCTAATGTTGAAGTAAACACTGTAGTTGATTCAATTTCTGATGGTGGTGATGTATCTGGAAGCAATTATGTAGTATCAGGTAGCTTTGAGATGGACAGCTTGGTTAGGGGTGTGCCTGTATATACCACTGGTGTTACTCGAATAGATAGTACAGCAGAAACTGCCACAGTGCCTACAATTGGAACAGTGCAAACAACTTCAACAATGCAATCTACAACCACTACAAGTGGAACATCATCAGGTGGGGGTGGAACAACCTCAGGCGGTAGTTCAGGATACGGATACTGATAGAAAATGACATTAAATAGAGTTCACATACAAGACATTGTATCGGATCAACTTCCTCAATTTGTGAAGGATGATTTTCCTTTACTGGGTGAGTTTTTAGAACAATATTTTATCTCTATTGAAACAAATGGTGGATCTTTAGATATTCTCAATAATATAGATCAATATGTAAAGGTAGACAATTTGTATGATGTTAAGACCTCAACAGGTCTTGCTAGTACTATCTCTTATGTTGATGATACTATCAACACAGAATTTGAAACTAACTTTACTTATGGATTTCCTGAAAAGAATGGTTTAATTAAAATTGATGATGAAATTATTTTTTACAAAGAGAAAACTGACACTGCCTTTATTAATTGTGTAAGGGGTTTTAGTGGTATCACATCATATACTACAGATACACCAGATCAGTTAGTTTTTGATCAAAGTCTGGCTGATAACCATGCAGAAGGATCAACAATTCAAAATTTAAGTGTTCTTTTCTTAGTTGAATTTTTTGATAAAATTAAACAACAGTTTATTCCAGGTTTTTCTGGAAGAAATTTATTTACTGGACTTGATCAAAGAAACTTTATTTTTGGCGCAAAAAGTTTCTATGATGCTAAAGGAACTGACAGATCATTAAAAATTCTGTTTCAAGCTTTGTATGGTGATGAAGTAAATGTAATTAAACCTAGTGAATTTTTACTTAGACCATCCACTGCGAATTATAGTATTACAAGAGATTTTGTAATTGAACCTATTTTTGGTAATCCATATGATTTAATCAATAGAACTATTGTACAATCAAGAACAGATGCACAAGGCACTGTAACTAATGTGCAAAGAGTTCTTTATAATAGTGATGAATATTATCAGATTAGTGTAGATTTTGGTTATCAAAGAGATCTTGATAGGGATGGATCAATTTATGGCACATTTGAATCTATTCCTAACACTAAAGTTTTAAACAATGTTTCAATTGGTCAAACAGTAATTGATGTTGATTCTACCATAGGATTTCCTACAGAAGGAGAGTTAGTTTCTTTTAATGCTGGAAATGAAGAAACAAGATTTGAATATACATCTAAAAATGATAATCAATTTTTAGGAGTTACTGGAGTAAGCACAAGTATTTCTGATTCAAAAGATATTTTTCTTGATGAGTTTTCATCAACTGTTAATGATGATATTAGATTTAGAATATCAACTACTCTTACTGATTTAATAATTAAAGATGATACTTACTATTACAGTAAAGATGATATTGTTGAAATCCAATCTATGGGTATTGGAGCTACTGCGCTAGCCTCACAAGATTTGATTAATAATACCAAATTTAAATGGACAGTATCTGAAGTTGAATTAATTGATGCAACTGAGAAAAAATACAGAATATCTACTTTTGATGATACTTATCTCAAAAGGGGATATGTTGTTGAAATTTTAAGAGATGATGAAATATTAACCAGTGGAGATGTAATTAAAAATATTTCAATTAATCAATTTGAAGTAAAGTTAATAGATGATAGTGATTTAAGTGGATCATTAACAGTTAGAAATAAAATTCTTAAGGCTAATTATGGACCTGAAGGGGATATTAATTATTCTTTCACAAATATTATAAACTCATATCAAAAATTCAATGGTGATGTTTTACTTTCATCTAATTCTTTTCCAACATATGGAAATAATTCAGAAATAAACACTAAAAATAGAACTATAAAATTCTCCAGTAGTAATGTAAGTGGTGATACCTTTACATTTTCTGAAGATCATGGTCTTTATACTGGTGATGCTGTTGTTTATAAACCTACGGTTGCTCTAGTTCCCACATTTGTGTTGAATGGCATTCAACAATATGAAAACACTATAAGTAAGTTTTCAAATATGAGTGAGGGTGTATTTTTTGTTAAAAGAGTTGGAAGAGATAATTCAAAGTCTCTTAAATTAGCAAGGAGTAAATCTGATTTATTTGATGATATTTTTGTTACACCCACAGGATCAGTCACTGATAATGAACTAGTTTTACAAGCATTTAATAATAGGGTTGTTTCACCTCAAAAAATTTACAGAGAAATTAAAACACCATTTAAAAAAAGAGATGGTTATGACATTTATCCAGGTAAAGTTGGAATTTTAAAAAATGGAGTTGAGGTTAGTCATTACAAATCAAATGATGTTTTGTATTATGGAGAAATTCTTTCAATTGATGTAGTTAATGGGGGGTCTGGATATGATATAATTAATCCACCAATTGTCCATATATCAGATAGTGTAGGATCTGGTGCAACTGGAAAATGTGCAGTTACAGGTTCTCTTGAAGAAATAAGAATTTTAGACACAGGATTTGATTATGTCAACGATCCTGTAATAACAATAAGTGGAGGAAATCCAGATGTTCCTGCACAAATTAAAGCTGAAACCATTGATTTTGTCCACAAAAATGATTTCCTTGCAGAGTCAGGGGGAGGTTTAACAACTTCAGTTTACGTAGGTGTTGGAAATACTGCTCATAAGATTGGTTTTAGCACTTACCATAAGTTTTTCCCTGGTGAAAGAGTTATATATTTTACAAATAAAGGTAACAATATAGTTGGATTATCTTCTTTTGGTCAATATTTTGCTGAGATAGTTGACAATAAAAATATAAGACTGCATACTACTAGAGAAAATGCTCTTGCAGGTATTAACACAATTAACATATCTGAATTTGGTACAGGATTACAATCAATCCACTCTTTTGATAAAAAGAAAATTCTGTCTAAAGTTCATATTTTAGATTCTGGGTCTGGGTATAAAAATAAAGAGAGAAAAATAGTTGGAGTTAAAACTTATACAGATACAATAACAATAAAAAATCATGGATATAGAACTGGAGAGCAAATAAGATATACTCCATCTAATTCAAATATAAGTGGCATTCTTTCAACTACAAATTACTATGTGCATAGTATTGACAAAGATAATATTAAACTATCTCAAATAGGAGTTGGTGCTACATCAAATTACTATTTTGACAATAAAGTTTTTGTTTCAATTGCATCTACTGGTAATGGAACTTTTAACTATGAACCCATTTCAGTAACAATAGAGGGTGTAATTGGAATTGCTACATTATCTAATCAAGATTTTAATGCTAAAGTTCAACCAATTTTTAGAGGAAGTATTGACTCTATTGATATAACTGAGGGAGGATCACAATATGGATCTCAAGAAGTTTTAAATTTCAATAGACCACCAAATGTTGATTTAAAAGCAGGAACTGATGCTCAGATAACATCAATTATTAATAATGGAAGGGTAACATCATTTATTATTAATGAGGGTGGAAAAGAATATAATTCACCACCTAACATAAAAATCACAGGACCAGGAGAATATTCTAAATTGACTCCAGTCATCAATGATGGAAAATTGACTGAAATAAAAGTAATTAATGGAGGGGCAGGTTTTAATAGTTCATCATTAATTGAGATTGAGTCTCCAATTGAAAAAGCTAATTTAGATGTTAAACTTAGAAAATGGAATGTGAATTTATTGTCTAAACATATTGATGTTTTAGATTTTGATGATGGAGTTATTGTTACTAGTTTAGATAATGAATCTCTTCAATATTCACATTTGTATGCTCCAAGAGAACTTAGAAGAAAATTAAATCCAATATCAGATGCTGGAGTACAATTTGGTCAAAGTGATTTAGAATTAGATTCTGTAAATGGTAGTGAAAAACCTGCAAGATTCCACTCACCAATTATTGGTTGGGCATATGATGGTCATCCAATTTATGGACCATATGGATATGCTAATGCTGATGGTGGAACTGTAAAATTAATTGAACCTGGATATGAGTTAAAAGTTGATACAACAAACAGACCAAGTTTGTCATTCTATCCAGAGGGATTTTTCATTGAGGACTATCAGTTCACAAGAAATGGAGATTTAGATGAACACAATGGAAGATTTTGCATAACTCCTGATTTTCCAAATGGGGAATATGTATATTTTTCAACAATTGAGTCAACTAATAATTCTTCTGGAGTTTTTAATAAATTTAGACAACCTAAGTTTCCATATATCATAGGTGAGACATTTAATTCTCAACCAAATGTATTCAACTTTAGAAAAACATCAAATCATGACAATTATGACTTTACTGGAACAGAATGGTTAAGAAATACTCTTCCATACAATCTTTATTCTGATAATAGTGGATATGATTATATTTTCAATTCAAATCAAGTAAAAAATCAATCCTTCAATATAAATTCAACAAGTGTTGGTGGTGTTGAAAAAGTCAACATTTTATCTGAAGGAGATAATTATAAAGTAAATGATAGAATTATTTTTAATAATTCTGGTTCAAATGGATTTGGTGCAAATGCTA
>CEPW01007070.1_pt1 | contig 11186 bp, 9 predicted proteins | sample 356211 | NCBI WGS metagenome assembly CEPW01 (sample SAMEA2620021, study PRJEB7988) | marine metagenome | biome: marine biome (ENVO:00000447); feature: deep chlorophyll maximum layer (ENVO:xxxxxxxx); material: "saline water (ENVO:00002010), including plankton (ENVO:xxxxxxxx)" | depth 25 m
TCGCCGAGCGAGCGTTACGACGCGCGTCGAGTCCGAGGATGCATGCGGATTAATGAATGCATGCGCGAGATGAATGAATGAATGACTTTTTTCGAGCGATTCTGTATCGAACGAACGATCCGTCGTGAGACGCGGACGGCGGACGAGGGGCGACGGTGGGAGACGGATGGGGAAGATTCCCGACGCCCTGCGCGCGCGATTGGCGAAGCGAGGGATCGACGTGCCGACGGAGGCGGACGGAGAGGGGGATGGGACGAGGATGAGTAAACGCGCGCGCGGGGGAGCGTCGACGAGCGATGCGAAGGAGGAAGACGCGCTGCCGCCGGGGTGGAGAGCCAAGGTGGATCCAACGTACGGGAAAACGTATTACTACAACAAGACGCTGAATAAGACGCAGTGGGAGCGACCGGTGATGGAGAAGACGAGACGCCCGCCGCCGCCGCCGCCGAAGCCCGTCGCTCCGTTGCCGCCGGGATGGACCGCGGTGACGGATCCGGGGAGTGGACGAGAGTATTTTTATAATCAGAGCACTCAGAAGACTTCGTGGGAGAGGCCGAAGGATGCCGCCTCCGCGGTGGGGATGAAGAGATGCGCTGGCTGCGGCGGCTTTGGGCGAGGATTGGTGAAGGAGCACGGGTATTGTTTGCGCTGTTCCCGCATCTTGGGAAGGCCTCCTCCGGGCGTGAGTTGTTTGGATCTCGTGGAAAATAAATTCATGACAAAGCAGCAACGCGAGCGGGCGGATGCGCTCGCGTCCAAGGCGAAAGTCGAAGAGAAGAAGCCCCCGACGGTGTCCCTTTCAAAGCCAGCGCGAATCGAACAGAAAATTGGACCGTCGAGCCAACAAGGCGCGCCGAGTCGCCCTAACGCCCCCAAGAAAGTCGCCGCGCGACCTCCTCCGCAACAAGAATCAGAGCCATTGGATCCCATGGACCCGTCTTCGTACAGTGACGCGCCTCGCGGAGGGTGGGGGAGAGGTATAGAGAAAAGTAGAGACGCGATGTAGCCGTAGCTTGTTTTTAGAACGCTATCCTATTCTTCCTCGTCCGGGAAATAAATATATCCTCGCTCAAACATCGTCAGAGCGAGTTTTAAAGCTTCATCGTCGAAATCGCACTCCTCAGTCTGAGTGTCTTCTTCGTACAATTCACCACGATTCGCGATCACCTGTGCCGTTTTCATAGCGGCTGGACTGACGATGTCCCAACATTCGCCATTTGCGAAGAACAATCCGTTGTCTAGGCTACCATCGGCGACGTTATCCACGAAGGCGAAACGCAGATCTTCTCTTGGAACTAATCCTTGGTGTTCCCATGCATCTAAAAGCTCTTCAACGCTCACTTCATTCTGTTCTGCATCCTCATCCTCACCAGTCCGCGCCGTGACGTGACAACCAAACCACCGTGCAACCTCAGCGTCGTTTTGAGGGAAAGTTTGCTTGATAATGGTTGATGCAAACGATATAGAATCTGGCGATATGGATCCGACGTCTTCGGCCGGCTTCAACCATGGATCGGACCATCGCAAACCCTTCAGATTTTCAGAAACGCGCTGCGTGTAAGACAAAATGAGCTCATCCGTCGTCGGAGCTAAAAACCCAATACTCAATGTCACACTCACGCCTGGTTTCGAATTCACTGCAACACCATTGTGTGCGACTTTCGGAGGCAAATAAAGCATATCTCCGGGAACTAAAGTGAAGGAATCATCTTCAACAAAGTTTTTGAGGACACGAATTTCACACTCAGGTACGAACGCGTCGTCGTTATCGGGCCAGTACTCTTCGTTATCAGCCACCGCCCAAAGTTTTTCCCCCTCTGCTTGAAGGAGAAAAACGTCAAAGTGGTCGGAGTGCGGTCCCACGCCACCACCATCCGGGGAGACGCTCGCCTGAATGTCAGAGATTCTCCAGCGCGGAAAACAGTTGAACAGTTCCAGCATGTCCCCGAAAGGCTGAGCCTGCACGTCTAGGTCGTTCACTATCAAACTCCAAAGTTTGTCTTCCGGTAACGACGTTAAATCTTCTTCGTCGAATGGTCCGATCTTTTTCTTCCACGATCGATCGTCGTCCCCCTCTCTGAGAAAGATCCTCGCGCTCGCGTCCTCTTCGCACGCCAACCCGGCGATTTCATCACCATCCATCGGCGGTTCAAAGTCCGGGATGGCTTGTCGAATGAGCAGAGGTTTCTTCTGCCAATACTCGCGCATGAAGCGCTCCCTCGCGCGCTCGTCAAAGGGAAGCGTCACCTCCGTCCACACGTCCACCTTCGCTCGAGGAGGCGGCGCCCGCTTTCCCGCGCGCTCGTTCGTCCGTCGTCCTCGACGCCACGTATCCGCTCGCCCGCCCGGCGCGCTCGACGGTCTCGAGGTGGACGCTCGCATCGCCGAGCGCATCGTCGTCGTCTCGCCCGCGACTGGCGCTCGGCGTCGACGAACGCGCGTGCGAGTGCGCGTGAAAAGGCGCACGCTGCCCACACATATGATACAGTGTTTACATCGATCTACTAAACCCTATGGGTTCACCCGGGAACCGCCCCCGATCGACGCGCGCGGCGTTCATTTTTTTGAAAACGAGCGAGAGCCCCGAGCGTGGTCTCGGTGGGACGCGCGAGGCGAGCGCGATGGCGTCAGTCGGTGGCGATCGTTCGCGACGGCATGGGCGGCGACGCGGAAATGATGGATGCGACGCCCGCGGCGGTGCCGAAAGCGATGGCCCAGGCGCCTTGGGTGGAAAAGTATCGTCCCAGAGTGGTGAAAGATGTGGCGAGCCAGGCGGAGGTGGTGCGCGTGCTCGAACAAGCGATGGCGTCCGGAAACATGCCGCACTGCTTGTTCTACGGACCGCCGGGGACTGGTAAGACGACGTGCGCGTTGGCAATCTGTAAACAACTGTACGGTCCCGAACTCGTCAAGACGCGCGTGAAGGAGTTGAACGCGTCTGATGAGCGCGGCATCTCGGTGGTGCGAGACAAGATCAAGACGTTCGCGTCTCTCGCGGTCGGAGTGCCCGATCCCGGATATCCGTCCCCGCCGTACAAGATTTTGATTTTAGACGAGGCGGACGCGATGACGAACGACGCGCAATCGGCGCTCAGAAGGATGATGGAGACTTATTCAAAGGTGACGCGATTCTTTCTCCTGTGCAACTACGTCACCAAGATCATCGATCCCATCGTGAGTCGATGCGCTAAATTTAGATTCAAACCGCTCGCAGAAGAAACAATGGCGGCCCGATTACAGTACATCAGCACCCAGGAGGGTTTAGAGATTGATGGCGACGCGTTTGCGATGTGCTCAAAGCACTCTGGAGGTGACATGCGCAAGGCGATCACGTTGCTCCAGAGCGCGGCTCGTCTAAGCGGTGGTAAAGTTAGCGGTGCCACCATCGTTGAAGTGGCGGGATACATTCCGGATGATAAGATCAAGACGCTGTACGATTTATGCCTTCAGGGTAAGTTCGATGAGGCGCAGAACCATATGGAGGATATTTTGCGAGACGGTTTTTCGGCGCTCAAAATTCTTGACCAGTTCTCCGACTTCATACTGGATGCAGATTGCCCGGATGTGGTGAAGGCGGAGATTTTCATCAAGATGGGTGAAGCGGATAGACATTTGGCGCAAGGCGCGGACGAAGGCTTGCAGTTGGCGACTGTTGTCAGTGAGGCTATCAAGTCGATGACGAAAATTGCCGCGGCAGCGTAAATAGCAAAACGCATCTTTGTATTTGCTTTCGACATTAGAATGAGAATGTAATCCAGCGATCGAATTGCTCTTAAGGAATATGTATTGAAAGTCCCCAACTATTAAGATCGGCGCAACACTAGCTGATTTACTTCACTCGAGCACACTACCTACGACTACGTCCAATACAAGCCAAAGCCAAGGTTGATGGCTTTTGACTCTACCATCCACGACGCTTGATTCAACAAGAAAACCGATGTTCCTTCTTTCGCTCGCTCGAACAATTTGTCTCGGTCTGCAATGGCACCAGCCTCTTCTGGATACCAGACGCCCGGAGCACACTCGCCCTCTAACATGGCAGACGCGAAAGCCGCCGTGCACGTGCCCACGCACTCACTCAAACGAGGGTGTGTGTATAAACTAACAGCCTGCTTACCATCCTTCAGTTTCACTTCGACACGAATCGAGGTTGTCTCTCCAACCATAGCATCGACTGAACGCACTATGGGGGCAGAGACGGTCGCCAAAGCCTTCATGGCCTCTTGGTTCTCGAGCAACGGCTTGGGGACAAGATTGGCGATGGCGACCATGGCACCGTTCCACAGGCCCGGGGAGGTTCCAAAACGTGCTTTGACAGTCTCTGCACCTAAAGCCTCACGAGTCGACGCAACTTCGGGCAAGTTGTAAAGGAAGACTTCTCGTTTGCCGACACCTTGACCGAAATCGACAACCTTTCTCTGAGACGCTGGTCTCAATTCCACGCGTTTCCCGTTCTCCCAGAACACCACGTCTTCCCCACAAAGTAAGAAACTCGTCGCCAGTATGGTTGTCCCGACGCCTCCTGACCCAGCCGTGAAATAGTTGTACAGAACGTACTCAACTTCGGGTTCTTTACCCTCGTTTGCTTCATCCGCGCGGAATTCTGCCTTCATAGTTTCAGCTGTATCGAGCGCCATCAGATTCGAAACTCCCGGGTATATCCCGGCGCACGTGATCGCAGAAATATTCGCGTTTTTCGCTTTCTCATTCAACGCCTTCGCCTTGGCGCCGTACGCCGAATCGTCGCAGACATCTAGGTACTTTACGCCGCTGTCTATCGCGGCTTCGAGTGCGGCACAGTTATCTCGCCTCTGAAAGGGTCCGGCCGTGTTGATCACCAAGTCTGCGCCCTCGATCGCTCGCATGACGCTCGCTTTATCATTCACATCCACCTGTACGAACTTAGCCTCTGAGAGCTCTCTGTGACGTCCCTTTGCTTCTCCCCACCTTTCGCTCGAGCGCCCCGCGAGAGCTACCTCGACACCCTGTCCGGCATCTCGCAGTAAAGCTGCCGCCGCCGCACTCCCCACGCGACCGGTACCACCGAGTACGACCACTGTTTGCTGTTTATCATCCAACGCGTGCACCGTTTTGCGCCCCGCTGCCGCCCTCGTATCGGCCACCCTTCGATGACGTCGGCTTGCCCTTCGACCGGTTTCCGACGCAACACGCGAGCTCGGGAATTCAACCGGCGTAGAGCGCGCTCGGAATGATAATTTTGCATCCATCGTCGCCCTCAACGTCGATCGCTCCGATCCGAGGACGGTGAGTTGACACGCTGAGGACACCACTGACGCCACAAGTTGGAGGGCGTGCGCGTGTCGTTCCCCATCCAACTCATGTCCGTCTTCGAGGACGCGCCGCTGCTGCGAGGCTCACATGAGCGTGTAACGGCAAGGGTATCGACGTCTTCGTCCACGTTTCGACCGATGTTCATCGTCGGGATGACAATCTTAGTGCTTTGTTCGCTCGAGAAATTTGGTGTTAGCGATCTTCCAGACCGGCGCGAGGCGAAGCAGACGCTCAGCGCGACGTTAGGGTGGCGCAATCGTGGCGCAGGAAATTTCAGAGCCCGTCGGGGTGAGCCTACGTTCCAAAATAGCGACAACTCATCCGCGTTTCACGCGTTGAGCGACCCAATTGTCACTTACGACGAGCAAGGCAACGAACAACGCGGGACTTCGTCATTGGTGCGTAAGCGTAGATCAACGCAAACGGACGAAGTGTACATGTATGGGGAAGATAAAGACGTAGAAATGACCGAACCAGGTCCTTCGGGTTCAGTCCATTTGAGCTTGCTCACGGCGTGTGCCCCGCTTGGCGGTTTGACGTTTGACTATGAAAGCTCGAAAGTTGGCGCTCGCGTGACTTCAAAATCGATGTCAAACGACTTTTTATTCGACCGTGCAAAGGAAATGACTCAAGTGAGGTGTGGTGTGTACGAAGTGGACGTCATGCTCGCTCCAGGGGAGCAGTTTGGATTTTATCTGTATCCACTCGGAAACACGTCCGACATCGCCACGGTGTCTGACATTGGCTGTTTCAGCCACGGAGGTGAGCGATGTCCAAGTTTCTCTACTCCCGCAGCCTTACAAGGCATGGAAAGATGTACGAAGACCTACGAAGAGGGTGAAGACATCTTCTACAATAGAATATTTGACGGTTCGACGACCACGTACGTCTTCGGGTCGTGCGACAGAGACTGCGCACCAACGGAGGACTCGCGCAACGGTTGCCCGAGCGAGACCGCCGCCGAGAGTTAGCCTCGATCACGCCTCAGGCTTTCCACAGATAGATTAGTTACTCAATCAGCGACGTAAACGTTCGACTGAGATGTAGATAGACACAGTGGTATATTGCCCCGAAGACGACTCCTCAGACCCACCCGAAAAAGCGTCCGTTCGTGTACCCGGTACACACCAATCATGAACCACACCGTTGTTGCCCTGGCTCCAGCGCGCGGGTCTCGCGCAGCCTCATAACGGAGACGACGGGGTGCGTGCGCGCGAGCTCGAACCGCGTCCATCGAACGCGCTCGTGGGCTCATTCGGTCGCGTTCGCGTTTGACGTCAAGCTCACCGCGTGATCGAGGAGCATCGTCCATCGCGGGAGAGACACCGCGACCGCTATCGGCAATACCTGAGACCGATCAGGAAACTCGAGCTCTACCGAACGCGTTGGACTGACGATAGGGAGGCTGCTTCGCTCGTGAACGCAGTGAGATGAGCTTGGGCTTGAGTTCTCGCGCGACGGTGGCGGTCAGACTCGCGTCGGCTAAGAAAGAGACGCGCAAGGTTCGCCGCGGGGTGACTCCTCGAGCCGAAGGCGGGGCTAACAGCTGGGGCGACTCGACCCAGTGCGTCCAGAATGGTGCGTCATCACATCGAATCGCCCACTCGTACTCGACAAGTGTCATCATTCATCACTCGCATGGGTCGTATTCGGGTAAAGACTGACGATGGAGCCATCGGGTGTTTTCCGCGAGCAGGTGAGCGCAAGGAGGGCCGACCGAAGGTTTCAGATGCGCTGACGACTCCGATCGTCTGCACGTCGACTTATCATTTCAAGGACACTGATGAATTGATCGCGTACCAAGAGGGACGCTATGGGAGCTTTGAGTATGGTCGTTACGGTAACCCGACGACCAAGGCGTGTGAAGAGAAGATTCGCCAGCTCGAGGGTGGGGAAGACGCTTTGTTGAGTGCTTCCGGTATGTGCACGGCGACGACCATGTTGCTCGCGCTTGTTCCGGCGGGTGGACACATCGTCACCACCACGGATTGCTACAGACGTACGCGGCAATTTATTCAAACTTTCTTGCCGAAGATGGGAATTACCTGCACAGTTTTGGATCCGTCCGACTACGATGGTCTCGAGAAGGCGCTACAGGAGAACAAGTGCTCTCTGTACTTTTCTGAGTCTCCGACGAATCCGTACCTCCGATGTGTCGATATCGAGCGCATTGTCAAGTTGTGCAAGCCGACTGGCTGTCTCGTGTGCATCGATGGCACGTTCGCGACTCCGTGCAACTCCCGCTCTCTCGACTTCGGTGCGGATTTGGTGATTCACAGCGCATCCAAGTTCATGGGCGGTCATAATGACGTGCTCGCCGGTGTCATCGTTGGTAAGAAGGATCCAGTTGCGGCTTGCAGACACTTTCATAATATTCTTGGTGGTGTCATTGACCCGCACGCCGCTTACCTCGTTCTGCGTGGCTTGAAGACTCTGTCTCTTCGTGTTGAGCGTCACAACGACAGCGCGATGCGCATCGCCAAATTTCTTGAAGCGCATCCGAAGATCGACCGGGTTCACTACCCTGGGTTGCCGAGCCACCCCGATCACGAGGTTGCGAAGAAGTACTTGAAGGGTTTCGGTGGGGTTGTTTCTTTCGAGGTGAAGGGAGATCTTTGGGCAACTGCCAAGTTTATTGATAGTTGTGAGCTTCCGTACATCGCCCCGTCCTTGGGTGGTGTCGAATCTTTGATAGAGCAACCGACCGTCGTCTCTTACTGGGACCAAGGTCCCGAGAAGCGTGCCGAAATTGGCATTAAGGATAATCTCGTTCGCTTCTCGACTGGTATCGAGGATTATGCGGACATTGAGGCTGACATTTCGCAAGCACTGGATCAAATTTAAATGAGTAGATGTGTCAGTAGAAGAGACCTATCTGCCCCGACTGTCCTGCGGGTTGTAATCATCCATATATTGGTTTTATTGTTTTTATTCGAAGAATCGACTGTATATTAAACATGCGAGCTACTTTTTTTTCGAGTTCCCTTCCACCACAAGTTTTTGAACAAGAACGGGGTGGCTCCCGCGAAAACGCAAGTCACCGTCCCGCGATACGTCTGGACGTCGTCCATACTGCGGTGTTAGAAATTTAGGCGGCGACAGCTTCCTCCTCCTCTTCCTTCTCGATCCATCGGTCGTTGTCCTTGATGAGTTGAATGAGCTCATCACACGCCGTTTCCATGGCGATACCGCGCTTGACAACCTCCTTACCGACATACAAATCAATCTTACCCGGAGCACCACCAACGTATCCGAAATCGGCATCGGCCATTTCACCAGGACCGTTCACGATGCAACCCATCACAGCGATGGCCACACCCGGCAAGTGACCAGTCTTTTCTTGGATTTGAGCGGTGACTTCTTGCAAATCAAAGAGGGTGCGACCGCAAGACGGGCAAGAAACGTATTCGGTCTTCGTGTTACGCATACGAGAACCTTGAAGCAAGCCGAAAGAAGTGGTTCGAAGGAAGTCCAACGTAATGTCCTTGTCGGAACCAGCGTATTGAATCAAGACACCGTCCCCGAAGCCATCGACGAGCAAGCCACCCACTTGGGAGCCCGACTGAATGACTACGTCGGATCTGTCGCCGGCCGGCATGTACATGTGGTGAATGACCGGCATGTTGGCACCAATTTGGGCCAGTTCTTTGGCGATGCGGCGAGAGGAGTGTAGACGAGACTCACCATCCTTGGTCTTGATGAGAACCATCACGGCGTCAGAAGCCGCGACGGCCTTGAGTTGCTCGGTCGTCTCAAAGCCGTTCAAGGTGACAGCCCTGCGACCGGCACCAGCCGGCAACGCTTCACCCACTTCATCAGCAGTGACGAGGGCAATCGCGTTCTCCAACGGAGTCGCCTTCAAGGCAGCAGCCGGGACGATGACACCGACACCGATTTCTTGGAGTCGACGAATGGAGCGGAGAGCCTTCTCCTCGGAAGCCGCGGGAACTTCGCTGAGCAAAATAGAATCGCACGTGGCGATATCGCGAAGCGGCATACCGACAGCAAGCTTCGTACCCAATTCGCGGTAGAAGCCATCTTCGGACGCGAGTTGGGCGGTGGTAACGGCGGCGAGCACCGAACCGTCGCGGTGAAGAATGTTGCGGAAATCGATGGTGTCGCTATCCTTTTGCTCCGGAAGATCACCAGTTCGGCGGGTGAAAGTCTTGAAATCGCGGACGGTTTCATCGAACTGCTCAACACCGATGTTGTCGGCGCAAGCCTTCATGCCAAGGTTGGCCAAGCGAGTGCACGGCTCGATTTCAAGCTCGGACGCTTCGGTGAGAGAAACACGAATGGTATCTCCGAGACCATCGAGCAAGAGAGCACCGATACCGATGGAAGACTTCATGCGACCGTCCTCACCTTCACCGGCTTCAGTGACGCCGAGGTGAAGCGGGTAATCCCAGCCGAGCCTGTACATTTCGTGTGAAAGCAAACGGTACGCTTGAACCATGACGAGAGGGTTCGAAGCCTTCATGGAGAACACAAAGTTGTGGTAATCGTGCTTGCGGCAGATGCGAGCGAATTCGAACGCAGATTCAACCATACCCATCGGGGTGTCACCGTAACGGGACAAGGTGCGCGCGGACAAAGAGCCGTGGTTGGTACCGATGCGCATCGCCACGCCGCGCTCCTTGCACTTCAAAACGAGAGGCGTGAAGATCTTTTCAATCTCCTCGAGCTCGGCGTTGTATTCCTCGTCCGTCTCGTATAAGATGTCTTCGAACTTCTTACGTCCATCCGCAAAGTTACCCGGATTCACGCGAATCTTATCGAAGCACTCGGCGACCATCATCGCGACCTTGGGCGCGAAGTGGATATCCGCGATGAGCGGCGTGTCGTACCCTCGCGCGACGAGCGTCTCCTTGATCTCCTTGCACGCCTTGGCCTCTTGCATGCCCTGAACGGTGATTCGCACCATTTCAGCGCCGGCATCGGCGCACCGAATCACTTCCGCGACCGTCGCCTCGACGTCCCGCGTGTCCGACGTCGTCATTGTCTGCTTCACGATCGGGTGCTCGCTCCCAATCTTCACGTTCCCGACGTTCACCGTTCGCGTCTTTCTTCGCACGGTTTCCGCGTGATTGACGCAATACTTCCCCGTGGGCATCAACACTCCCTCCTCGTTCATCGCGTACTCCTTGGACACCGCCTGCGCGCGCGGCATCACCGCCCCTCGTCGTCCTCTCGCCCCCAGGGTCTTCCTCCGCCTCCCCATCCGCCTCGTCGTCGTCGTCGTCGTCGTCGTCGCCCCGGAGACGCGCGCCGTCATCGTTCGCGAGCACCACGCCATGATTCCCGTCGCGCGAGGTCCGGGGTGTAGAGCACCGTCGTTTCACGCGCGCGCGAGTGAGTGTCCCCGCGACCGCGTCCCGCGTCGGATCCGCGCCCGCTATCCGTAATCTCCACCACGCTCTATCCGAACGGACGCGATGGAGGCGAGTCGATGTCGATGGATGGATGGGAATCGATCGATGGATGGATGGGAATCGATCGATCGATGGATGGGAATCGATCGATGGATGGATGGGAATCGATCGATGGATGGGAATCGATCGATCGATCGAGTCGATGTCGATGTCGGCATGTCGGAACGTCGGAACGTCGGACCGATGGGCAAAAAACGACAAAAACGAAAAACCGACAAACCGACAAACGGCGCGATCGGGGGTCCCTCTCTGAACCCTCGCGAGGGGCGATGCGTGACTCTCGACGGGTCGTGACTCGTCATCCAATCGTGCGGTGTTTTTTATCGACGAGGACCGATCGTACCGACTCGTTCCTCGGTAGTGTTCGAGCGCGGTGACTACGAGAGCGAGCGTCCACGCGCGCGCGCGCACGCGACGGGGGCCTCGTCCCGGCGGTCGACCCGGCGGCGCGTTCGCACACGC
>CEPW01151873.1_pt1 | contig 11183 bp, 12 predicted proteins | sample 356211 | NCBI WGS metagenome assembly CEPW01 (sample SAMEA2620021, study PRJEB7988) | marine metagenome | biome: marine biome (ENVO:00000447); feature: deep chlorophyll maximum layer (ENVO:xxxxxxxx); material: "saline water (ENVO:00002010), including plankton (ENVO:xxxxxxxx)" | depth 25 m
CCCCGACGCGACGCGACGCGCGCGACGACGCGACGCGCGCGACGACGACGGAATCAGAGGAAACAAAATTCGTTCGTTCGTTCGCGACCGACGCGCGACGGGGAGGAGCGACGACGACGACGAGACGCGCGCGTGAGGCCCTCGTCTCGGAGTGGTGGTGGTTTTTGAAAAGGGTGGGAGAGGGAAAAGAAAACATGAGGTCTCCCGCGCGGAGACGAGACGTGCCCACGCCCGTGATCGGGAAATTATCGCTGTCGCATCTGGGGATCGTGGCGGTGCGCGTGGAGCCGAGGGTGGAGGAGGCGGGAGCGAGGGAGACGCTGCGAAGCGTGCTCGAGACGAGTCTGAACGCCGAGGTGACGACGCTGAGCGCGGCGATTCGTGAGGAAGAGGCGGTGAAGGAGGAGAAGGCGATTCGAGTGATCGCGATGTCGAGCGAGACGTTCGTGTGCGTGGTGCCGAGACGGTTCCTGGAGGTGACGAAGATGGTGTGCGACGCGACGGCGAGAGACGCGCCCGGGCAGACGGCGCCGTGGCGAGTCACCGAGGTGTCAGTGTGTCAGGGGAAGGGGGAGGAGATGGAAATCCTTCGCAGTATGATTCCCAAGCTCGTCACTGATGCGTTCAGAGAGGTCGAGGGGTGGTGCGCGTTCGGGGAGTCGGAGAACGCGACGAGGTTCATGCATAAGGATTTTTGGCCCGACGCGCCGAACGCCATCGTGACAGCGTACGGCGTCGAGGTCGAGCGCGGAATTTCGGTCACCAAGGCACCGCAGGCGCTCGATCGCGACATCGGGGAGGATTGTGAAATCGAACTGATGTTTCCATCGATCAACGCGGTGGTTTTACGATTACAACGATTCGGTTCCATCATCGACGCCATGCGCGACGTCGGCGTGTCCAACGCAAAAATGCGAGAGTTTGTGCACGGGAGCAGCGTCATCGATATCTCATCCACGCCGATAATGGCTCAGGCGGCTCCTGAAATCGGCGTCGAGGTGGCGGTCATCGCGTTTCGTCGCGAACTGCCGCGTTCGGTCGGCTTCAAGACCATACAAGAATTCCGATTAGCGTTCGCCGCTCGATTGAACACGTATGTTCCGCCGTACGTCCACGTGAATGATTCAAAACAGGAGCTTATCTGCGACGTCTGTTTTCCATGTCACGACGTTCCGTATTTGTGGCCAGTTTCGTTGCTTTTAAAGAGCACGGGTGCGACGGAATTGACGGCGCGACAAAGTAACATCGCAAACGACAGTATTTTGGCGTGGCTTCGATCGGCGACAAACTTGAACATTCTCCAGACGCATCTGAGCTTTCACATCAATAAGTGCGCATTCATGTCTCAAAACGTAGCGCCGCGAAGTGGTCCAACGCTTCCCGATCGAGAGATTTTTGTCACAGCTTCGCAGAATCGCTCCGGATGGCCGGCGTTTACCGCTCGAGAGAACCACATGCCGCACTGCATGGACGTATGGATCAATCCGTTTTCATCGCAATATCTCTCAGATGTGGTTCCTGAAATTTTCTCCCCGCACACGACGATCCCGGTGAGCTTATCGACGCCGTCGTCTCTGCCATCTTACGTCAAGGACTTGTCCGAGGGCGACTTGTTCCTGGGGGCGGGGAGTAATCCCTTCGAAGACTTGGATCACACCAAGAATATATCGCCATCCTGCATACGCAGATTATCTTCTCCAGAAACCATCGAACCCAGTAAACGCGCCAAGATTGATAGTCAAGAAAAGGATGAACCGGCGCCGGTATTGGGTAGCCGAGTGACTGCCGAAGGCATACAGAGCGCCGCGAAACGAAAATCATCACAATCCGACGCCTCGAAGCTCAAATCGAGAATCGCCAAGACTTGCGGTGTTAAAAGCAGTGATATTCCTGAACATCTAACCACGGTGTGTGCACTCATAGAGGCTGGACAATACCAGGAGTTGACTTGCACGCGACGCAATTCTTTGGAAAAAGCGTCGATGGAAGCGAAACGCCGAGTCAAAAACGCTGAAACGCTGAAGACACCACGCACAAAACAAGGAATGATAGAATACATTAGCACGCTCCTGAAGTTACGCAAGAACGAGACGAAGCAAAGTTAAGATAGATATGAATGTAATGGCTGAATCATAAAATGCGCGCGATCCTATACTGAAACATTTCAGAGGTTCTCCAGAAGTTGGTTGAGTTTCATCTTCACCTCTGATGAAAGCTCGGTCGATTGATTGGTGTTGATGAACTCGATCTCATCGTTCAGCTCGCTCGACGCACGCTTCCAGGCTTCGGAAAGCATACTTTCAACTTCTTCGGCCGTTTTATTTTTCGTGAAACCGTTCTGAATCGCAAACAAGCCGATGGTTTGCTCGGCGAGGGAGGATACTTCGCCTTGCTTTTGCTTGAGGAATCCGCGAATAGCCTCGGAACGGCTACGAAGTTTCGTCTTCTCTGAGCCGGTGCTTCCGAATGTACCCATATCGTCCGACTGCATCAAGTCAAGGCGAAGTTGAAGGAAATTGAGGGACCGAAAGGGACCGGCGGCGCCCGGCGCTCCGATGCGACTCACGGAATCCTTCGCGCTGATGGTCCAACCCTTTTCCGGCGTGTACGAATCGACGAAGACTTGACCGTCCGTGATCGACATGAATTCCTCGACCATGGGTCTCGATTGAACGAACGCAGACTCCGGCGCGTCGAAGTCGCCCGTGGAAGCGGCGCTGGCGGCAGCCTTTTCGGCGAGCGCCTTGCGCAATTTTTCCTGAACGGCAGCAGGCATCGAGTCGAATCCCTTGATCGACTCCACAGAGCTCGGAAGCACGGCACCACCGGATCCAGCACCCTCGACGCCGCTCTTGAAGGTCTTCTTATAAGCACCCTGCGGGTGATACATGACGCCCATCAAAGTGATGGAACCACCCTTAAGTTCGTCGTTTAGTCTCGCCACGCGCTGGAGAGTCAACCCTAAGAATCTACGACGTTCAGCCAACGAGGCGCTGATGAGCATGCCCTCGTACTCTTCCATTTGCTCTTCCGTGCCTTCTTCTACGTTCAGTTGCGGCGCGAGACGAGCCATGTCCTTGGTGAAGTTGACCAAACCGGAAAAATCATCGAGCACCAAGAGCACGTCCTCGCCCATCGCTCGAGCACCCTCGGCGATGGCGAACGCCGTGCACGTCGCGGCATATCGTTCCCCATCGCTCGCCCCTTCGTCCACCGTGACGATCGTGGTGTGAGACATGGCGCCGTCTTCCTCTAAACGTTTCGCGACTTGATTGACACGAGACGCCTGCGCGCCCAGCGCCGCGTACACGCAACGCACGCCCGTACCCTTTTGAGCCACTATGGACGTCAAACCGAGCTCCGACAGCCCCGTTCCCGGTTCACCACTCACTAACATGCACTGACCGCGACCGATCGGCGCCAATAAATCCACAGCCTTGATCCCGGTCACGAGCGGCGTCGTGATGGGCTTTCTATCCTCCACGCTTGGCGGTTCCCGAATCATCCGAGACGAATCTTCCGTCCCGGTCACCATCTTCTCGCCGTCCAGGCGCTCCCCGAACGCGTTCACAATCTTCCCGAGCGTCGATTTCGCGCTCGGTCCCATGACGAACTCGCTCTTGCTCGCCTCTGCCGTCGTGCCCGTCGCCTTTTCGCCCGCGTCCACCCTCCGACGCCCGCTCTCGTCCTCCTCGAACATCAGCGCGAAACTCTTCGGCTCGCGGTGACTGAGCAACACACCGCGTCCACCACCATTCGCAAACGTCAGAACCGCCCCGAACGGCGCCGCCGACCGCATGCCATCGAGCACCGCCACGCCGCCTCTATCCACCGCGCCGCACGTCCCCGAAAAGTTCTTCCCCGGATCCTCGTCCTCGACGTCGTCCACGCCGAGCGCCGCGGTCACCTCCTCCGGCGCCGTCTTTCCCACCATCTTCGCCCGCGCGACGACGCGAGACGCGCTCACGGACGAGGGCGCGGGCGTCGACATCGCTCTCGGGCGCGCACAACGCGAGTGATCTCTTCTTCGCGCGCTGGCGCTCGCGGACGTCGCCCTAAAGACGGCACCTCCGCACGCGCGCGCGATTGCCATCGTCCGGTGCATGCGCGCGCGTCCTTCGCGCTCGACGCGACTCGCGCGGCAACGTGTGACGCGCGGGCGTCTCCCCGGCTCGAGTGGCGGCGGCAGACTTCACCGCGTCGCTCTCGTGCGAGCGCGCGCGCACGAGCGCGCGCGATGGGTAAAAAGAAGAATCGCGATCGCGCGGACGCGTCGACGTCCGCGCCCGAGACCGCGCGCGCCGCGGGCGGGAACTGGGCGGCGCTCAAGGCGCGCATCAACGCCGGGACGTCCAAGGTGGCCAAGGCGAAAGCGGCGGAGCGGCGCGCGATGGAGGACGTCGCGCGCGCGCGCGAGGACGCGAGCGGTGGTGATATATTTAGACGCGGCGACGGGGAGGGTGAGGGGAAGAAACCGGCGCCGACGGGGAAGAACACGGCGGTGACGAAACTGTTGGCGTTGGATTGCGAAATGGTGGGCGTCGGCGCCGACGGGAAGCGATCCATCCTCGCGCGAGTGTCCATCGTGAACGAGGACGGGAACGTCATCATGGATAAATTCGTCGCGCCGACGGAGCGAGTGACGGATTACAGGACGGCGGTGTCCGGGGTGAGACCTCGGGATTTGACGGCGGCGAACGGCGCGCAATCCTTTAAAAAGATACAAGAGCAGATGAGTCATCTTCTCCGAGGACGCGTCCTCGTCGGACACTCGCTGAAGAACGATTTACGAGTCCTCATGCTCGATCACCCGAAGCGAGACACGAGGGACACGAGTCTGTACCATCCACTGACGCGTCCGCTTCGACCGGAGGAGCGGTGCGTCCCCGGCGCGCCTCGCGGTCGCGGATGTCGCGCCCTTCGCGATCTCGCGCGCCAACACCTAGGATTAGACATTCAGCGCGGCGAGCACTCCTCCGTGGACGACGCCAGGGCCACGCTCGCGCTGTATAAAAAGTTTGCCAAGAAGTGGGAATCCGGTCTTCGCCGCGGCGACGCCGAGTCGCGGCGGCGCGCGCGAACCGAGCGCCGCGCGTGAGCGAAGAACGGTGCGTTCGCGCGCGCCAACGTCGGTAATATTCACACGCGCGCACATTAGGTTAGTTTTTCCCCCATCCACCCTCGCGATTTTCTTCACCCATCGCTCGCGCGTCGTCGCGCGCGGCGTCTCCCCGTCCGTCCCGCGCGCGCGGCGTCTGCGCGCCCTCTTCGGGGACGATCTCGCGCCGTCCCCTCATTCCCTCCCGCCCGTCCCTCCCGCGCCTCGAGCGCGCGCGAACGTTCGAGCGAGAGGCGAGCGCGAACCATGACGGCGGTCGTGGCGTCGTCCATGGACGTCGACGCGAGCGCGTCGACGGGTCTTCGCGCGTATTACGACGCGAAGATCGAAGCGTTGAGCGTCGCTCTGCGAGACAAGACGCAGAATCTTCGACGTTTGGAGGCGCAGAGGAACGAATTGAACGGACGAGGTGGGCGAGGACGATGCGGTGGATGACTCGGGGGCGCGGTCGCGGACGCGGGCGTGGGAGCACGCGCGAGAGGGTCGACGGGAGGGCGGGAGGGAGAGAGGCGCGCGATCCGAAGACGCGAGGACGAACGACTGACCTCGACGCGCGTCGCGATGTTTTTCCGCGGTTCACAGTTCGATCGCTTCGTGAGGAATTGCATCAGTTGCAAGAGCCCGGATCGTACGTCGGGGAGGTGGTCAAGGTGATGGGGAAGAAGAAGGTGTTGGTCAAGGTGCGAATGCGAGAGAGAGAGCGAGAGAGAGGGAGACTGACGAGATTTTTGCGCGCGTGCAGGTGCATCCGGAGGGGAAATACGTCTGTGACATGGATAAGAGCATCGATGTGACGAAATTGACGCCCGGGACGCGAGTAGCGTTGAGAAATGACTCGTACACGCTTCACGTCATCCTGCCGTCGAACATCGACCCGCTCGTGTCGTTGATGAAGGTGGAAAAGGTGCCGGATTCTACCTTTGATATGATCGGTGGTTTGGATCAACAGGTGAAGGAAATCAAAGAGGTGGTGGAGTTACCGATCAAGCACCCCGAACTTTTCGATTCGCTCGGTATCGCACAACCGAAGGGCGTCATCCTGTACGGTCCTCCGGGCACCGGTAAGACGCTCTTGGCGAGAGCCGTGGCGCATCACACCGACTGCTGTTTCATTCGGGTTTCCGGTTCGGAATTAGTTCAAAAGTACATAGGGGAAGGTGCGAGAATGGTTCGCGAATTGTTCGTCATGGCTCGCGAGCACGCACCCAGTATTCTCTTTATGGATGAGGTGGATTCCATCGGTAGCGCTCGCGACTCGGGCGGAGGAGGCGGCGGCGGCGACAGCGAAGTGCAGCGCACGATGCTCGAGTTGCTCAACCAACTCGACGGTTTTGAGGCGACGAATAAGATCAAGGTCATCATGGCGACGAACCGCCTCGATATTCTCGATCAAGCGCTTCTTCGTCCGGGCCGCATCGACCGTAAAATCGAGTTCCCGAACCCGTCCGAGGATAGCCGCGTCGACATTCTCAAGATTCATAGCCGAAAGATGAACCTCGTTCGCGGTATCGATCTCAAGAAGATCGCGAGCAAGATGAACGGCGCTTCGGGAGCGGAGTCCAAGGCGGTGTGTACTGAAGCGGGTATGTTTGCTCTTAGAGAGCGTCGGGTTCACGTCACGCAAGAGGACTTTGAAATGGCTGTTTCGAAGGTGATGCAAAAGGATAGCGAGAAGAACATTTCCGTCAAGAAATTGTTCTCGTGAGTCGGACACGTAGTCATGATACGTTGTAAATAAGAAAACCGACGGTTGTTAAACTAAACGTTACAAAAGTCTACGCGATGGACGTTTGGTACGCTTCCCAACCCGCGGCGCGGTACTCCTTCGCCGCCGCCGCAGGATCAGCCGCCTTGTAGATGCCACGACCGACGATGATGACGTCGCTACCATTTTCAACGATGACATTGTGCGGGGTGTTGTATTGCTGACCCATAGCGTCACCGCCCACTTGTAATTGCACGCCGGGAGTCATGTTGATCAAGCCCTTGCTCCACTCCGCCTTCCACGCCTTTGGGTTGGTGGAGATGAAACCCATGACAAAGTCCGGGTGCTGCGCCGCCATACCGATGGCGGCTTCCGTGTAGTCGCCCTTGGCCATCGTGCCCTTGGAGCTCATCTCCGCGAGCAAGAGCAAACCTCGACCCTTGGAAAGACCGACGGACTTCAACCCGTCGATGATGCCGCTACCCGGGACGATGTGCGCGTTGGTGATGTGACTCCAGTCCGCAATCTTGTGCACACCGCTACTGTATTGACCGACCACCGTGTTACCGATGTCGGCAAACTTACGGTCTTCGAAGATCATGAAGTTGTGCTTCGCCGCGATCGCCATGAGCTGCTCTCCGAACGATTCGGTGAAATCCGGGTACAGGTCGCAGTGCGTCTTGAGCATGCAGATTTCTGGACCGAGAATTTCAGCCATTTCGAGGAGTTCCTTCGCCGTAGTCACGTCGGCGGCGACGCACAAGTTCGTCTTTTTCGTCTCCATCAAGTTGAACAACTGCTTGGCGCACGCGTTGTCGGTGAGCTCGGAGCGAGCCGTGTACGACATGCGCGTCGGCTTCTTCACTTCTGCGCCGGCGACGGGCATGGTTTGGTTCGCCGCGATGAAGTCCTTCACTTTTTGTACGAGTTCGGAGCTGCGATCGAAACGATGACGAACGAAGCGTGAGAGTCAGTCATGATATTCTTTGCTGACGCGCGACGGCGCGCTCGAGATGTCGGTGCATATCCACCTCGGCGAATCATGAGCAGACTCGCCGAGGGAAAGGAATACGGAGCTACCGAGATTCTATGTTGCGTGCATGAAAATTCGAGAACGCGTAGAAGTCGCGCAAACGAGAAGACTGAAGCACGCCCTCGCGACGGTCGTTCGGGTAGATTCGCAGCGAGTCGCGCGCGCACCTCATTTTACCCTCAGCCTCCAAAGTCTTCAAGACGCGAGACAACGGCAACACGGAGTGGAGACGAAGGCCGTTCGACGCCAGTCGCGCTTCACCTCCCTGTTCGCGATCGATCAACACGACCACATCCTTCACCTTCAAGCCGACGTTCTCCAACGGCTCCACCGTCTCCATCACCGACGCCCCGGACGTGACCAAGTCCTCGACACAGAGACAGGTTTGGCCCGCCTCGAACGCGCCCTCAATCTGCTTCTTCGTCCCGTACGCCTTCACCTCCTTGCGACGCATCAACATCGGAATGTTATGCGACAGAGACATGCACGTCGCGATCGGCAGCGCCGTGTACGGCACGCCGCACATGTTATCGAACGTCGCCCCGTTCGCCGAGAGCACGTCCCACATGCACTCCGCCACGGACGTCAACACGTCCGGATACGACACGATGACGCGAAGATCGACGTAAATCGGGGACATGATGCCCGACTTGAGCTTAAATTCACCAAACTTCACCGCCTCGATGTCGTGCAGGCGCAACACGAGCGCTTCGCGATTTCAAAAACATCCAACAGCGACGCCCATCCGGTCAGTCTCCCCGTCGAATCCACCGCGGCGCGCGTCACGCATCGCGCGCGTCGAGAATCGAACGCGTTCACGTCGCCACCTCGCGTCGCGCGCACCGTCGATTCGCTCGTCCATCGTCGCCATCGTCCTCCGACGCCGCGTCTCGAACTCGCGCGCGAGGTTCCACGCGTGTGCCGCCACCGAGGGACTCTTTATGGGTCATGACTCATCGACCACACCATACCACACCACCTCGCGAGGCGCCATTCCACGCGCCCGCCCCCGCGCGCGCCGTTCCGCGCGCGCGCCCCCGCACACGCCGCCGCGCTCGCGTCGAACGCACGCCGAGATGTCCGCGCCGACGACCATGTTCACCACGCAATCTACCTCCGCGCTCCGCGCGGGACCGGCGCGATCGCGCGCGACGGTGCGCGCGCCGACGCGCGCGAGCTCGCGAAACCCTCGAGTGACGTCGAGAGACGGCGCGCGTTCGAGACGCGCGACGACGACGACGACGACGACGTTCATCGCGAACGGGAAGACTGACGTGAAAGAATTATTTCCTGTTCGTTCGCAGACCAAACCTCGCGCGACGACGGCGCAAGCGGTGCGTGCGCGCGCGAATTCATTCATTCGACGAGACCCTGGGCGCGAGGGCGGCGACGGCGCGCGCGACGTTCACGCATCGCGCGCGCGGCGCGCGGGAGGTGGCGAGACGCCTCGACGCGCGCGATGGGTATTATTTTTACGTTCGATCGCGCGGGGCGCGCGCCGAGGTGGACGCGCGCGGCGTCCGGGAAACCCACGGGCGACGCGCGCGCGTGGGGTGACTGGACACGAAGAGACTGAGACTGACTGAGCTCGATTGGTTTTTCCGCCCTTGGCGCAGGCTGCCGTGCAAGCGTCCAAGATTCGCATCCGTCTTCGCTCGTTTGAGACGAACCACATGCATAATGCGTGCGATAAGATCATCGAGGCGGCCAAGTCGACGGAGGCGCGCATCTCCGGCCCGGTGCCGTTGCCGACGAAGCGACGCATCTTTTGCGTCTTGCGCTCGCCGCACGTGAACAAGGATAGCCGGGAACACTTTGAGACGCGCACGCACCACCGATTGATCGATGTGCACAACCCGACGGCGCAAACCATCGATGCGCTCATGGGTCTTGAGCTTCCGTCCGGCGTTGATGTGGAAATCAAGCTCTAAATTGGTTTTACGATTAATTGGATAGGGGTCGAGGCGTCCGCCGCCCGGAGGGGCAGTGGAGATTTTTTAGAAGGAAAACGGGCGTGCGCTGCGCCTTGTAACGAGAAACAGACTAGTCTGCATTACTCATAACTCTAATCGTGTTCCCGTTCGTCCTACACGCCACGCGAGACTCGGAACTCCGGGGGAGGGGGGGCGACGCGTCGACGCCTCAAAAGTCGTCGTCGTCGAACTCACCGCTTGTCACCATGTCGTGATCTCCGTCTTCCACCAAGTCACGACCCGTACCACCGTATGGAATCTTCGCCTCTTCTACTATGGCGTGTATTTCCTCGATGGACATCGTACTCGTCGGGCTCGTCTCGCTCTCGAGCTGAGAAAAGTCGCCGCGCACGAGCTCGGCAGGCAAATCGGTGAGAAACCAAGGGTGCGCCTGAATGCCCGGTATATCGATTCTTTGCGCCGTGTCGACGACGAAAATCCGTTGAATCAAGTCTAAGCATCCTCTCGTCAGTCTCACCCCGGACGGAACGGCGTAATCACAGCTACGAATCTTCAAAATCGTGCTTCTGAAATCGCGCGGCTTGCGTTTATCCTCGAACGGATACCGTCCGCACAACATCACGAAGAGCGTCACCCCGCACGACCACACGTCCGCCATCTTGCCATCGTAAGGTTTCCGCTCCAATACTTCCGGCGCGATGTACGCCGGCGTCCCCACCGTGCTCTTCGGATCGCTATCGATGAGAGAATTCTTGGAATATCCAAAGTCGCAAATCTTCAGGCGCGGCACGCTCTCCCCGTGCACGAGCGTATTTTCTAATTTCAAATCCCTATGCGCCACCCCTTTCGCGTGGCAATACGCCACGCCAGATATGAGCTGCTGAAAGAAATACCTCGCCTCCGGTTCCTCGAACCTCCCCTTTTTCAAAATCCGATCGAACAGTTCCCCGCCGCTCGCGTACTCCATGACGATGGCCAAGTGCTTCTCCGTCACCACCGCCTCTATGAACCTCACGATGTTCGGGTGCGTCAACAACCGATGATTCACGAGCTCACGCTTGACGTTCTCATCGATCTTCGCCCCTCGCTCGATGTATTTGATCGCCACCAGCTCCCCCGTCGCTTTCCTTCGCATGAGCTTGGCCGTGCCAAAGTTGCCGCATCCCAACACTCGAGGCGCGCTCGTCGGTCCGCTCGCCGGTTCGTACGTCTCCGACAGGTCTCGACGCATCGCAGACATCACGTTCGAGCGCGCGCACCGCGACCGCGATGGAAACGCGTTCGACTCTCGACGCCGGTCGCGATGTGCGGCTGCGCGCGCGCGCGTTCCCATTCATCGAGCGCCGTTCCCCTCGCGCGCGTGTCGTCACGCGTCGACGCGCGTCGCCATGC
>CEPW01084017.1_pt1 | contig 11174 bp, 9 predicted proteins | sample 356211 | NCBI WGS metagenome assembly CEPW01 (sample SAMEA2620021, study PRJEB7988) | marine metagenome | biome: marine biome (ENVO:00000447); feature: deep chlorophyll maximum layer (ENVO:xxxxxxxx); material: "saline water (ENVO:00002010), including plankton (ENVO:xxxxxxxx)" | depth 25 m
ACAAGGGATTGAATGCAGTTGGTCAGGCATTAGAAAGTGGTGATAGAGTTACTGGATGTACCGTTCATTATGTAAGTGAAGAATTAGACTCTGGTGAAATTATCGAACAATCTGTGGTAAATATTTGTCCAGATGATACAATAGAAACTCTAACTCAAAGAGTTCAGCAGGCAGAATATCGATTACTGCCTATGGTCATCAATAATCTAATCAGGTAACTCATGAAAAAGAAACATAAACCAGTTCCGACATATAAGGGAATTAGTCTTATATTATTGAGAGGAGCACTTCAAGATTTTTTGATGAAAGATTGGACCGAAGAAGAAAAAAGGGAGGCACGGGAGAAAATGAATGAGCAAAATTGATACACAGGGAATGAGTATTCCTGGAAACTCAAGATCAAATAAACCGAGTACATATAAACCTATGGTTGTAACTCCTAAGAGGATATTTTCTCAGGAGTATGTAAAGGAAATGAAAATTCTTATTAATGAAGTTTTAGATGAGCGTGAAGGTAAAAGAGATTATACATCTTACTTTGACGTGAAAGAATTCAAACATAATGTAAATGAGGAGGAGCCAAAGTATCATGGAACCAATTATTGAAGGTAAGGTAAAAACAGTTTATCAAGGTGTTGAAGAGGATCAAGTTCTGATTCATTATCATGATAAGGTGACTGCTGGTAATGGTAAGAAAGAAGATTACCCAGTAGGAAAAGGGGAAATTAATTGTGATATTTCTTGTATCATCTTTGAGAAACTGGCGGATGAAGGTATTGAAAGTCATTACATTCAACGTGCTGGTCCGGGTTTGATGAGGTGTAGAAAGGTGGAGATTATTCCTATTGAAGTGGTAGTAAGAAATATTGCTGCCGGTTCTATTGTAAGGAATACCACTATTCCAGAAGGAAAAAGATTTGCACCAGAACCACTGATTGAATGTTTTTTGAAAGATGATGAGAAAGATGATCCACTTCTGAATGATGCACGGATTATGGCTATGGGTTATAATGGGCAGAAGTTTATGATGATGTCTATTGCCCGTAAAGTTAATGTTGTGCTTAAAGAAATTTTTAGTTCTATTGACCTTGATTTGGTAGATTTTAAACTTGAGTTTGGTGCATATGATAATCGTCGTATCATTCTTGCCGATGAAATAAGTCCAGACAGTTGTCGTCTTTGGAAGAAAGGAACTACAGAGAGTATGGATAAAGATTTGTTTCGTAAGGATGAAGGTGATATAGTGGAGGCATATCAAACTATATTAAATAAACTAAAGGAGTTAAAATAGTGGAAGTAAAGGAAAACTATTATAAGTACTGGCATGATATCTGGAGTTCTCAGACTCCAGAAGTCTTGAATGCTACTGCACTTATTCGTGTTGTTGAATGTACGAATGGTTGTGTTCAACATGCATTCAGAGATGGTGATGAGAGAGCACTTTCTGTTGAGCAAACTCGTGATTGTATGAAACTCTCTATGGGCACAATTAAGAATAAAGTTCTTCCATTACCTGATGGCACAGAAGTTGTTCTTCCTAAAGAGTGTCATGGTATTATGGATGAAGCCAGAGACCTTTATATTCGTGGATTCAAGCAAGGTGATGAGGAAGCACTGGAAGAGTTCTTTGCACTATCAAAGGCACACTTCAAAGTTCTTGGTAGAGAACTTATTGATGAGAAGTTTCGTTACTTTGCCGAACACTTTGAGGATGTCTTTACTCCTTACTGGATTATGATGGGTAGATTCTACATTTATAGTGTTGGGGAGTTTGTGTGAGAACACATATAATAGGAAGTGTTATAGCATGTATGAGTATTGCAATACCAATACTAATTGTGTTATTATAGAAACGATATATACAACAGATATTGTAAATCAATGCAAATTTTTCTAGACAGTGCCGATACTGAAGTAATCAAAAAGTATTTCGATACGGGTCTTATTGATGGAGTTACTACCAATCCTACTCTTATGATGAAGAGTGGGAAAACGCCTGATGATGTGTACCAAGAACTTAAAGATATTGGTGTTCGAGATATCAGTATGGAAGTTATGGGTGATGCTGAAGAAATGATTTCTGAAGGATCCAGACTGTTCGATAAGTTTGGTTTTTGTACGACGATTAAAGTTCCTATGACTCGTGATGGCCTTACTGCATGTAGAACACTATCAAATAAGGGAATCAATGTTAATGTGACTCTTATCTTTAGTATTGCTCAAGCAGTTCTTGCAGCAAGGGCAGGTGCAAAGTATGTGTCTCCTTTTGTTGGAAGATTGGATGATCAGTCTGTTGCTGGTCTGGAAGTTGTGAGAGGAATTGCTGATGTCTATAGGATTCATGGGTGTCCAACACAAGTTCTTTCGGCATCTATTCGTAGTGTTCAGAGAGCAGTTAGATCTTGGCATAATGGAGCTAGTATTGTTACTATGCCACCAAAAGTCTTTGATCAAATGTATGATCATATTCTGACTGATAAAGGACTTGAGATTTTTGATATGGATTGGGCAGCAGCAGGACTAACTAAATAATTGCAAGACGCAATTTTTTATGCCTCTCTACAATACCTTTCAAGCCTATGTCTTTAACCTCTATACAACTTGTTCCGCAGAAGCAAAAAGGTTATGGAGGCAAAAGATAAAGGAAGAATGGGATTGGGAGTGTGCCTACTGTGGATCCGAACATAACCTCACAATAGACCATATTGTTCCCAGAGCTAAAGGTGGTACAGACTTTACAAAAAACTGTCTGTGTGCCTGCCACTCATGTAATCAAGATAAAGGTCATACTCCTGTGGAAGATTGGTATCTTTCTCAGGAGTTTTTTGATATTGACCGGTATGAAAGAATCCAAAAGTGGATGGAACCAGAACCAGTAGCAAACCTTTATCGTTACGGAACAAGACGTAATAATGCCGCTTGAGGTTTTATAAATAAATCAACGGGCAGTATATACTGCTTCATCTGGTAAATACCGAATGTAATAAATGGCAACTCCGATTCGGATTAAAAGGTCAGCTGTACCTGGAAAAAAACCAACGACAGATCTCCAACTAGGAGAACTAGCTCTTAATACACACGATGCAGAACTTTATACTAGGAGATCTAGACCTGGTATTGGTGATGATATTGTAAGGTTAGGTGCTGGTGCAACAGTTACTAATATTTTATATGTCACAAAAGACGGAAACGACGAAAACACAGGAAAAAAACTTGGAGATGCAAAAGCGACAATCTCAGCAGCAGTCGCAGCAGCAGAACAAGGAACAGTTATTAGGGTTAGTGCTGGATCTTATGTAGAAGATAATCCAATTAAACTTCCTAAACAAATCAGTGTTGTAGGAGATAGTTTAAGAGAGGTCTCTGTTACTCCGCAGAATCAAGGAGACCTCTTCCATGTAAGCACCGGTAACTATGTTGCAGAGATGTCCTTCGTAGGATCTGCAAATACCGGTGCTATTTTTGCATTTGATCCTGAAAAACCTACTTATAGTGATCAGTCACCATATATTCAAAACTGCACTAACTTCATTCCCAACAGTATTGGTTTAAGGATTGATGGATTGGATTCTGTTGGCCCATTAAAATCAATGGTTCTTGATTCGTATACACAATACAATCAGGGTGGAATTGGATGCTCTATTACTAACGAAGGATATGCTCAGTTAGTTTCCATGTTCACTATTTGCAATGACATTGCAATTTATTCGGGTAGTGGTGGTGCATGTGATCTCACAAACTCCAATTCATCTTTTGGTACTTATGGATTAGTTGCCGAGGGTAGAGGTCCGGTTAAGTTTACTGGAACTTCTGTTGGCACTGTTGATGAAAACAGTGATACTTTTGCCGTAAATATTGATGCAAATAATCCAACACTGAATGTTTTTGATGCCACTTATGATAATGTAAGTGGATTGGCCACGATTACTACTGATCTGGACCATAACTACACTGTTGGAATGGGCGTAACACTTGCTGGTCTTGGTTTTACATGTCCAAGCAATTCTGGAATTACTACAACAATATTCCCCGATGGAACAAATGGATATGTGTTTGAAGTTCGGCAAATAAACAGTGGTAGTAGTTTTACTGTTGCTGTTGGACCATCTACTATACCTCACACTTATACTTCTGGTGGAACAGTTAAACTCAATACTGTAAGACCATTTGATGGCCAAGTCGTTTACTTTGGTGATCTCTATAATAGTGTGGGAAATATTGCAATTGGTGCTGGTGGTACAGGATATACGAGAAATCCTGTAGTTACTATCGGAGCACCATCTACTCCATGGGGAATTAGAGCTACAGCAGTTGCTGAAGTTAAAAACGGCACTGTCACTGGTATTGAAATTGTTTCGAATGGTAGAGGATATACTTCTTTACCAAGTATTACTATAGCACCACCAAATGTTGGATCTAATGGGGCATCTGCTTCGATAGAATTGATACCTACATATTACAGCGTTCAATCCGCAACTCCAGTTATTGGTGGTATCAGTACGATTACTGTCAATGACAATCTACCATATGAGTTGCCTGCTGGATCAAATATTCCATTCTTTAAGCAAAGTAGAGTCCTCGCTTCTGGTCATTCTTTTGAATATATTGGTAGTGGAGTGACTATGAATGCAGCTTTACCTCAACAAGGTGGAGTTGTGATTCCTGAAAATGAAGTTGATATGAGAGACGGTGGATTGGTCGTATATACTAGTACTGACCAAACTGGCAACTTTAGAATTGGCGAAGGTGTTGTTGTTAATCAACAGACCGGAGTTATTTCTGGAAGATTCTATTCCAAGAGTCTATTTTCAACAATGACACCATTCATTCTAGCATTAGGAGGAGATTAATAGAATGGCACTAGCACTTAATGTATTCAGAACAGTAACAAAAATTGCCCCAACAAATCCTGTTGGGATTTACACAGCACCAACTGGATACACTGGTGTTGTTCTTCTTGCGTCAGCTGCAAATGTTGGCAATAATACTGCTACAATTACGTTCTCTCATGAGAGAACTGATCCAACTACTGGTATTGCGGTAACAACCGAACTTCTGAAAGATCATCCAATTGCAGCGGGTGATTCTGCCAATTTACTTGCCGGTAAACTTGTGATTGAAACTGATGATGTGATTGTTTTATCTGCAAGTAATGGTACCGATATTAAATTCTTAGGAAGCATATTAGAGACATTAAACTAAAATGGCAAAGTATACTAGCGGCAGAGAGAAAGAACTTAGAGTTGGTCTATCTTCTTATAGTGAAGATAGAACTTCTGTTGAGGTCATTGGTAAGGTTGGTATTAATACAACCAGTGCTACAGGCCAATTGGATGTCGTTGGACATACCGAATTAGATAGTTTAAATGTTTCTGGTATATCTACATTTGATACACTTGGATCTACTGGACTTACTACTACAAGAGACTTAGAAGTCACTGGATTCTCTACATTTACTAATGCCATTGATGCAAATGGTGATTTAGATGTTGATGGCCATACTGAACTTGATGAACTTAATGTATCTGGTTTATCTACATTTAATAGTAATGTTAATGTAGATACAAATTTAAATGTCACTGGTGTTTCTACGTTTGGTGGTAATATAAACCTAAATGGTAACCTGGACATGCGTACAGGTGACATAATCAAGGTTGGTAATGATGATGAACTACAGATTTATTATGATGGAACTGACTCACAAATTTATAACTCGGGAGGAGGTTATCTCGACATTATTAATAGTGATGAAAGAGTCCAGATTAGAGCTGTACCTACTGAAGATGGGATTGTTGTACTACCAAATAGTTCAGTAGAACTTTATTATAATGGTTCTGAAAAATTTAAAACTGTTAGTTCTGGTATAGAAATTTCTAGTGGAACTGCATCCACAGCAACAATCTCTGGACCAGAAAATATTGTTATTGATCCATCACCTGCAGGTGTTGGTGAGACGAGTGGAAATGTTTATATTAAAGGTGACCTTTATGTTGAGGGAACTCAATTTCAGGTCGATTCTACAACAGTAAATATTGCCGATAAGGTAATCGGTATTGCCACAACCTGTACCAGTGATGTTCTGCTTGATGGTGCGGGTATTGGGATTGGTACCGATGGAAATCAAAAAACCTGGACGTATGATAATACTAATACCGCATTAAAGTCTAGTGAAAATATCAATGTAGCAGACACTAAGGTCTATCAGGTTAATGGTACAGAAGTTCTTTCTAGTGATCAGGTACTTCAAAAGTCTTTAGATACTGCTAATACTGCAAATACAATTGTTCTCCGTGATAGTAGTGGTAATTTTAGTGCAGGAACAATTACTGCAGATTTAACCGGAACTGCATCTTATGCTACTAATGCTGGTGTTGCAACATATGCTACCAATGCTGGTGTCGCAACATATGCTCCAAATGCTGGTGTCGCTACGTATGCACCTAGTGCTGGTATTGCAACTTATGCAACCACGGCTGGCATAGCAACTTATGCAACCACGGCTGGCATAGCAACTTATGCTGAGACGGCAGGAATTGCTACAGATTTAACCAGATCTGTATTTGCCGGATCTGGTTTACTTGATGGTGGTCAACTCAATGCCGATGTAACTCTTAATGTCGGTGCTGGAGAAGGTATTGCTGTTGCTGCTGATGCAGTAGCGTTCAAGAACGCAGCAAATCTTTCTTCAAATAAAGTTCTTAAGTGGAATGATACTTCAACTCAATTAGAAGATACTACTATTACTGATAGTGGAACTCAGGTTTCTATTGGTACTGATGTTTATGTTACTGGTATTGTAAGTGCTACCCATTTTTATGGTGATGGATCTAATCTGGATAATGTCACTGCAGCTGCAACTCCTGGTGGATCTGATGGTCAAGTACAATATAATGATGGTGGAAGTACTACTTCTGGTGCTGCACAACTTTATTATGACGATGTAAATAATAGACTTGGTATTCATTCAAGTACTCCAACAGTAGAACTGGATGTTGTAGGTACTGTTAAGGCTACAAGTTTTGAAGGTTCAGTTTCTTATGCTACTACTGCAGGGGTATCGACTTATGCCGAAACAGCAGGAATTGCCACTTATGCCATTACTGCTGGTATAGCAACTTATGCTGAGACAGCAGGAATTGCCACTTATGCCACTACTGCTGGTATAGCAACTTATGCAACCACTGCCGGATTCTCAACTAATTCTGGAATTGCAACTAATATTGGTGGTGGTAGTGCCGGACAATTAGTTTATCAGAGTGGTTCAGATACTACGGCATTCTTTAGTAATGGTACTTCTGGTCAAGCACTACTCTCCCAAGGTGCCGGTCAACCACCAGCATGGGGACAAGCAGGACTTACTGGTATAAGTATTTACGATGAAAATAATCTTCAAGGAAATGCCGGTGAAGTTGTATCTTTAGATTTTGTCGGTGCAGGTATTACAGCATCAGTTGTCGGTGGAATGGCAACAATTACAGTATCTGGTGGATATGCAACTACATCTGGATTTTCTACAACATCTGGATATGCAACTAATGCCGGATTCTCTACCGTAGCCGGAATTGCGACATATACTTCTGAGTTCTTATTTAATGCAGACAATATTAATAACTATAAAGTAAGTGGTCCTGGTCTTGATGCTGCAGGTGAATATGACCCCACACTTCATTTGGTAAGAGGTCAGCAGTATAAGTTTACGAATAATATGGGTGCCCACCCATTACAAATTGAAACTGCTGCCGGTGTTGCATATACTGATGGTATTGGTGGTGATGGTAATGGAGTATCGAATGGTACATTGACATTTGATGTTCCATTTGATGCTCCAGGAATTCTTTATTATCAGTGTACTGCTCATGGTAACATGAGGGGTCAAATAAGTATTGCCGAACCTGGTATTACTGTTTATGAGGAGTCTTCTTCTGTAGGAACATTTACTGATCTTAAGTTTGTTGGTAATAACATCACTGCAACAGGATTAGGAAACACTGCTACTATTACCGTTTCTGTACCAGAACAGGCATATGCTTCTAATGCGGGATTGACAACTAATATCAAAGGTGGTGGTGCAGGTCATGTCGTTTATCAGAGTGCTGCAGATACTACTACATTCGTTGATCCTACAAGTGCAGCTAATGGGCATGTTCTTCTTTGGAATGGATCAAATCCTTATTGGGGATCTGTAACTGCTGCATCTGGATCTTCTTCTGGCATCACGGTGCAGAATGAGGGAACTATTGTTGGTACTGCAAGTAGCATTACTCAAATTAATTTTGTTGGTGTTAATGTTGATGTCACGGCAACAACCGGAGCATCTGGTATTGCGACAGTAAACATTACCGATAATATTGGATATGCTCATACTGCCGGTATTGCGACTTATGCACAGACTGCAGGATTTACTACAACATCTGGAATTTCTACTTATACTTCGGAGTGGACATTATCTGCTGGTGTAGGAAATACTTCTTATGGATTGTCGGGCCCTGGTATCGTTGGTACTGCATATGATCCAACAATTTACCTAACCAGAGGACAACAATATAAGTTTACAAATCCAATCGGTGCCCATCCTTTCCAGATTCAGACTGTTGCCGGTAGTGCTGGTGTTGCAAATACTTACTATGATGGTGTGGACGGAAATGGAGTTACGAGCGGAAGTTTAACTTTCAATGTTCCTTTCAATGCACCTGCAGTTCTTTATTATCAGTGTACTGCTCATGCAGATATGGGTGGTACGATATATCTCACTGATCAAGATGCCGCATATGCAGCTACTGCAGGAATTGCTACCAATGCTGAAAAGGCAAAGGTTACTGTAAGTTCTGCATTAGCTGGTGGAAATTATGAAAAGTCTAGATTTGTATTTGTTCAGGATAACTCCAGTACAGGATATAATGATCTTTATACAGAGACTCCATCAAACACTGCATATTATGCGACTGGTACGAATACCATCTATGCAAACTTTAATGGTTCTCTGACTGGTACTGCATCGACTGCATCTTTCGCATCTACTGCATATAGTCTTAATGGTACTATTGAGGCAGATTTAAATGTTGCATTTGCAACCAATGCAGGATTCTCAACCATTGCAGGATATGCACATACCGCAGGTGTTTCGACTTCATCTGATTATGCAACTACTGCTGGTGTTTCTACGACTGTTACTATTACTGGAGAAACATCATCTTCAACACAACATTATCTTTATTTTGGTGGTCAGGCCACAGGTGGTGGAAGTCTCAAGGCAGATAGTGATAAACTTCTTTATACACCATCCACAGGAAAACTTGAAGTTGGTGCCGCAGTAACAGTATTTGGTGATAGTGGAATTGTAAGTGCCACATCATATTATGGATCAGCATCAAATATGACTGGTCTTACTGGTGCTTCTGCAGCAACTTATGGTACTTCAACTAAGATTCCTCAAATTGTAGTTGATGCTTCTGGTAGAATTACTGGTATTACCGAAGTCAATTCTGCCGGTGGATCTGGTGGTGCTGGTGGACTTAATTTCTACCATGATCTTTCTAGTGTTGGATTTAGTAGTGAATTGTCATTTGATGGCGGACTGAATGTTGTTGCCGTTGGTGATACGATTAGAGTTTCTGTTGATGAGATTCCAATTACTGCTACAGAAATTAATCCTGCAGATACTGATGCATATCCAGTCTTGGTTGGACTTTCTCAGACTGGTCATCAGGCTCCATTCATTGATTCTTCTGTTCTGAAATATAATACTGAAACCAATACATTAACCACCACAAATATTATAGTTGAATCTATTAATGGTGCTTCTGGTGGAATTGGTGTCAACACTACAACAGTCTATGGAGCACATGTTGCGATTGGAGATACTACGGACCCTGTGGGAATTCATACTGCATTATCTCATACAGAATATCGTTCTGTTGATTATACGATTCAGGTCACTCAAGGAAATGATTATCATATGGCAAAGGTTCTGACGATTCATAATGGAACCGTCGCATATCACAACGAATATTCGACACTGTATGATAACGAATCATTGGTCGATTTTGATGTCGATCTTTCTGGTGGAAATATCAGACTTCTAGCAACTGCTAGTTCGGCAACCACTGCAACTTATGTGATTAACTTTGTCGCAACGAAGGACATCTGATAAATACTAAAAAGTAAACAAAGCAAAGGGGACAGTGAACCTTGGCTAATGCAAATTTTAGGGTAAAGCACGGGTTAGAAGTAACTGGATCGGTTGGTATTGGCACCACGAATCCAACGGCAAAACTGGATGTCAATGGAACTCTGAATGTTTCTGGTGTTTCTACATTCGTTGATAGTATGACCTTAGGTGAAAATCAAAGTTTCGACTTTGGTAGTACTAATCGTAGGATAACAAGTACTGGTAGTACATTAGAACTCAAAACTTCTGGTGTTAATGATGTAAAACTTGCTGCTAATGATGATGGTTCAACTCATGGAAATGTTGAAATAAGAACTGGTGCAGTTGGAGGTAAAGTTTATCTTACTGGTACTGGTGGTGTAGGAATTTATCATACTGATACTGCAAAGAAATTAGAAACTGTTGGTACTGGTATTTCTGTTCATGGTAATATTGATTTATTAGCATCAGATATGTCCACAGGCATATCTACTATCAGTGGCCCTGCAACAATTCATATTGATCCATCACCTGCAGGTGTTGGTGAGACGAGTGGTAGTGTTAGAATCAAAGGTGATTTATATGTAGATGGAACAAACTTTGTTGTTGATTCTGAGACAATTACTTTAGCTGATCATGTTGTCGGTATTGCATCGACTGCAACAACAGATGCTCTTACTGATGGTGCTGGCATTGGAATTGGTTCGGATAAGACATTCACTTATGATAATACAAATACTTCATTGAAGTCTAGTGAAAATCTTAATCTAGCTTCTGGAAAAACTTATAAGATTGATGGTAGTGATGTTCTTTCCGAAACAACTCTGGGAAGTGGTGTAACTGCTTCGTCTCTTACTAGTGTTGGAACTCTGACGGAATTAAACATTTATAAACCTACTTCAACAACTGGTGTTACCACTCACCTAAAAGTTCAGGATGGTAACATTTATTGGGCAGTTGAATTTGAAGGTAATGCAAACACCAATACTAGAATTCCATACATTACCAGTAACAAGGGATTATATTT
>CEPW01009755.1_pt1 | contig 11155 bp, 7 predicted proteins | sample 356211 | NCBI WGS metagenome assembly CEPW01 (sample SAMEA2620021, study PRJEB7988) | marine metagenome | biome: marine biome (ENVO:00000447); feature: deep chlorophyll maximum layer (ENVO:xxxxxxxx); material: "saline water (ENVO:00002010), including plankton (ENVO:xxxxxxxx)" | depth 25 m
ATATTATCATATGCAACCTCAATTAGAAATAAAATTGAAAATGATCTTTTTGAAGATATAAGTTTCAATTCAGAAATATTTAATGATGTAGTAAAAGTTGAAGATGGCGAACAATTAATGAATCTAATTCAAGATTCATATAATAAATATGGAATTGAAGAAACCGCTATAATTGTAAGATCCAATAAAAGAGCAAATCTCTATAACAGATCGGTAAGGGATAAAATATTAAATAATGAAAATATAATATCAGTTGGTGACTTATTAATGGTTATAAAGAATAATTATTTTTGGCTAAATAATAAGAGAGATTTAGGTTTCATAGCAAATGGAGATATAATTAAAATTGAGGAGATTCATAATATTAAAAATATATACGGATTTAAATTTGCAGAGGTAAAAATATCAATGGTAGATTACCCGAAAATTTCCCCCTTTGAAACAGTTTTAATATTAGACTCCTTATTCATTAATACTCCTGCATTAGATTTTAATATAATGAATAAACTATATCAGGAAATATTAAAGGACTACATGAATATAAAGACTAAATATAAGAGGCATATGGGTGTAAAAAATAATAAGTTTTTTAATGCTCTTCAGGTTAAATTTGCTTATTCGTTTACTTGTCACAAGTCTCAAGGTGGTCAATGGAGCTCAATATTTCTTGAATTTCCCTTTTTACCAAATGGAATGGATAAAGATTTTTTTAGATGGTTATATACCGCAATAACCAGAGCAAAAAGTAAATTACATCTAATTGGGTTTAAACAATAATATTTTATCTTTTAATGTTAATTTTGTAATATGAGAATTGTTGCTGCAATACCCGCTAGGTTAGATTCAACTAGATTGCCCAAAAAACTATTAAGAGAAATTTGTGGTAAGACATTGATAGCAAGGACTTATGAGGCAACAGTAAACTCTAATCTCTTTGATGACGTTCTTGTTATTACCAATAGTCATGAAATTGTTTCTGAATTAGAAAATAGTAAGGTTAAATACATATTTGATGATGCAAATTATCAAACTGGAACAGATAGAATAGCCGGTGTAGCATCTAAAATTGAAGCTGATATAATTATAAATGTTCAAGGAGATGAGCCTTTTATTAACTCAAATACTATTGAGTCTATTTTAAACACTTTTAAACATGATAAGGAAAATAATATTAAAATAGTTTCTGTGATGACACCAATCAAAGATGATCAAGAGCTAAAAAATCCAAATAACGTCAAGGTTTTTACAGATGTGAGTAATAATGCTATTTATTTTTCAAGACATCCAATTCCTTTTAAAATTGATTTAAATATTTCTAAAGCTCATAAACATGTTGGGATATACGCCTTTAGAAAGAAATCTTTAATTGAATTTGCTAAACTTAAAGTAGGAGAGTTGGAATCATCTGAAAAAATTGAAGCTCTTAGATTAATCGAAAATGATATAAAAATTAAAATGATTAATTCAAACGACACATTTATAGGGATTGATACGGAAGAAGATATTCAAAAAGCGATAAAAATATTTTGTGAAAAAGGTAATTTATAATTTTATTTTAAAATATCTGATTAGATGGAAAATTGAAGGTGATAGTTTTTCATCCCTCAACTCTTTAAAGAAATCAGTAATTATTACTGCACCTCATACTCATTGGGTTGATTTTTATCTTGGAATTTTAATTAGAGGTGCTCTTGATTTTAAATCGAGCTATTTAGCAAAAAAAGAACTTTTCATATTTCCATTGGGTATTTTTTTAAAATGGACTGGAGGTGTTCCTGTCAACAGATCATCAAATAATAATTTAGTTAGTCAAATTGCTAGTATTTACAATAAAAACAAAGAGTTTAGATTATCATTAGCTCCAGAAGGAACAAGAAAAAGAGTCAAAAAGTTTAAGTCAGGATTTTATTATATAGCAATTGAGGCAAAAGTTCCAATAGTTATGCTATCCATGGATTATATGAATAAAAAAACGATAATTTCAGAGCCATTTTATCCAACAGGAAATAAAAAATCTGATTTTGATTATATAGAAAATTTCTTTGACGGGGTAATTGGGAAAGTAAAGGAGTATAGTTTTTATAAATAAAACTAATCTTTCATATTGTGAAAAACATTCTGGACATCATCGTCATTTTCAATCTTCTCTAATAACTTTTCATTTTCATCTCTGTCCTCATTGCTAACCTCTTTTAGATTATTAGGAATTCTATCAAATCCAGATGAAATAATATCAATTTTCTTTGATTCTAGCTCTTTTTGAATTTCTCCAAAACTATCGAACGGACCATAAATTAAGATGCTTGTGTCTTCTTCAAAAACTTCCTCGACTCCAAAGTCAATTAAATCAAATTCGAGATTTTCAATATCAATATTTTCTTTATTTATTTTGAAGTTACAGGTGTGATCAAACATAAAAGCTACCGATCCAGAAGTACCTAAATTTCCATTATGTTTATTGAAATAGCTTCTGATATTTGCAACTGTTCTGGTATTATTATCTGTTGCCGTCTCAACCAATATAGCAATACCTGAGGGACCGTAACCTTCAAATAGTATCTCTTTATAATCTCCAACTGACTTGTCTGATGCTCTTTTAATAGCTCTTTCAATATTGTCTTTGGGCATATTTACAGACTTCGCATTTTGAATTACTGCCCTAAGTTTTGAGTTTGAATCTGGGTCAGGACCACCTTCTTTTACTGCAATTACAATATCTTTACCAATCCTTGTAAAAGCTTTACTCATAGCTGACCATCTTTTCATTTTTCTGGCCTTTCTGAATTCAAATGCTCTTCCCATGTATAAATTATTTAAAAGGTGTATTTACAATCACAGCTTTTTTTCTATTCTTTCTTATTTGAATAAATATTTCCGTTTCAACAGCTGAATTTTCAATATTAACATAACCTAAACCAATTCCAATGTTTAGTGAAGGAGACATAGTTCCAGAAGTAACAACGCCGATTATTTCATTTTCATTATTCAAAATATCATAATCTTTTCTTGGAATTCCTTTTTCGAGCATTTTAAACCCAATTAATTTTTTACTAATTCCTTCTTTCTTCTGTTTTAAAAATATTTTACTTGATGTAAATTCTTTATTGGTTTTTGTAATCCAAGATAGTCCTGCTTCAATAGGAGAAGTGTTATCGTCGATATCATTTCCATATAAACAAAACCCCATTTCAAGTCTTAAGGTATCTCTTGCGGCCAAACCTATAGGCTTAATATCATATTTTTTTCCAGATTTAAATATTTTATCCCATAAATCTCTTGCTATTTCGTTTTTACAATAGATTTCAAAACCACCACAGCCTGTATAGCCCGTATTAGAAACTATAATACCGTCAATGTATTCAAAATGATAATATTTTATCTCACTAAGTTCAATATCAAAAAGGGGGTTTAAAACATCTAATGCATTAGGTCCTTGTATAGCAATTAGCGAAAAGCTATCAGAAACATTAAGTAATTGAGCATTATATAAATTTTTATTGTTTAAAAACTCCCAATCTTTTTCAATATTAGATGCATTAACAACTAACATAAATCTGTTATCTTCAAACTTATACAATATAAGATCATCTACAATGCCTCCTTTTTCATTTGGAATGCAATTATATTGAGCTTGCCCCTTTTTTAAAATACTTATATCATTACTTAAAACTGACTGAAGAAAAATCTCTGCTTCATCTCCGTGTATATAAAATTCTCCCATATGAGACACATCAAATACACCAACATTTTTTTTTACAGTTATATGCTCAATATTTACGCCTTCATATTGTACCGGCATCATATAGCCTGCGAAATCAATCATTTTAGCATTCAATTCCTCATGAATATCATGAAGTGCAGTTTTCTTCATTCTAAAAATTTTTTGTGAATTCAAATTTAACTAATTTTAGTTCAAAATTATTTTAAATGGGTTCTTTCATTATAAAAGATAATAACATTTCATTTGCTGATATAAGTACAATTATCAATAAAGATTTAAAACTATCTATTGATGATAATATTATTGAAAGGATAACTGCATCAAGGAAAATTTTTGAAAATACAATTAATAATTCTGATGATAAATTTTATGGAATTAACACAGGTTTTGGGGATTTACATAATGTAAAAATCAATAATGATGAGCTATGTGTTCTTCAGGAAAACTTAATAAAATCCCATGCGTGCGGTGTTGGTGACAAAATCGATTCAAAAATCGTCAAATTAATGATTCTATTAAAGATCATTTCGCTAACTAAGGGTTATAGTGGAATAAAAATTCAAACTATTGAAAGACTTCTATTTTTTTATAATAATGATATATTACCAATTGTTTATAAATATGGTTCTCTGGGTGCCTCTGGAGACCTAGCTCCTTTATCACATTTGTCACTCCCATTAATTGGCCTTGGAGAAGTTGAATTTGAAGGTGAAATTTATAATGCTGAAATTATTCTAAACAAATTTAAACTTGATTCTTTAACTCTGGGTGCAAAAGAAGGATTAGCTCTTATAAATGGAACACAATATATGTTGGCTTCTCTTATTGATTCTACGATTAATTCTATTAATATTTGTAATTATTCTGATTTGATCGCAAGTGTTTCATTAGATGCATTTAACTGTAGTTTGTCGCCATTTGACCCTTTAATTTCAAAAATTAGACCTTATGAAGGTCAAATAAATGTTTCTAAAAATATTCTTAAGAATTTAGAAGGAGGGGAGATAAATGATTTAAAAAAAGAAAATGTTCAAGATCCTTATTCATTTAGATGTATTCCACAGGTTCATGGGGCAACTCAAGACACTTTAAATTATTGTATTAATATAATTTCAACAGAAATTAATTCTGTGACCGATAATCCGTTAATATTTTTAGATGATAGAAAGATAATTTCAGGAGGAAATTTTCACGGACAGCCTTTGGCCTATGCAATAGATTTTCTTAAAATATCTATGTCTGAGCTTGGAAATATTTCCGAAAGAAGAGTTTTTAATTTATTATCAGGAAAAAGAAATTTACCACCGTTTCTATCTACTAACCCAGGTCTAAACTCTGGTTTAATGATTCTTCAATATACTTCGGCAAGCTTGGTAAGCTCCAATAAACAATTGTCAACTCCTTCAAGTATTGATTCAATAACTTCTTCAAATGGACAAGAAGATCATGTAAGTATGGGTGCAAATGGAGCAAATCAACTGAGAGATATAGTTGAAAACTTGTATCAAATATTAGCAATTGAAACAATTGTTTCTGTTCAAGCAAAAGAGTTTAACAATTATAAATCATCTAAAACAGTAAATGAATTTATTTCAGCGATAAGAAAAATTCACCCAAAAATATCATCAGATAGAGTTTTTCATAATGACATAGCTAAAGTCTCAAAATTTCTGAAGAAAAAATTAGAAGATTAGGGTAAGTTTATTTTTTTGATGTTTTAGATTCTTTTTTATTTTGAATCTTAATATTTAATTCTTCTTTTCCTGATGAATGATCAATATTTATAGTATCCCCTTCGTTAATCATAGAATTAAGTATTTCTGAAGCTATCAAATCTTCAACATGTTTTTGAATAGTTCTTTTTAATGGTCTTGCTCCATACTTTTTGTCATATCCTTTGTCAGCTAAGAAATCCTTGGCTTTTTTAGATAGTTTGATTTTATAGCCTAATTCGTCAATTCTTAAATATAATTTTGATAACTCAATATCAATTATTTGATGAATATTCTCTTTTGATAATGAATTGAAAATAATTACCTCATCAATTCTGTTTAAAAATTCTGGTGCAAATTTTTTCTTAAGAGAATTCATTATTGTCTTTCTGGTAAATGAATCTTCTTGTGATTTTTTTGCAGTAGTGCCAAAACCAACTCCTGATCCAAAATCTTGAATTTTCTTAACTCCAATATTAGATGTCATTATAATAACACAATTTGTAAAATCAATTTTTCTTCCAAGACTGTCAGTTAAGAAACCATCATCTAAAACCTGTAAAAGCATATTAAATATATCAGGATGAGCTTTTTCAATTTCATCAAGTAAAACTACTGCATAGGGTTTTCTTCTTATTTTTTCTGTCAATTGACCACCATCTTCATAGCCGACATATCCAGGAGGTGCACCAATTAATCTTGATACAGCAAATTTCTCCATATATTCACTCATGTCAACCCTAATTAAAGCTTCTTCGCTGTCAAATAATTCTTTAGCAAGAATCTTGGCTAATTGTGTTTTTCCTACACCAGTCTGTCCAAGGAATATAAATGAGCCAATTGGTTTTTTTGGATCCTTTAATCCAGCTCTATTTCTTTGAATAGACTTGACAACCTTTTCAATTGCCTTGTCTTGACCAATAATATTTTCTTTTACTAAAGATGTAAGCTTGGATAATTTATTGCTTTCAGATTGTTTTAATTTATTAAGAGGTATACCCGTCATCATTGAAACAACATCTGCAATACTTTCCTCATTAACAACTTCTTTGTTTTTCTTGCATTCTTCTTCCCATTGATTTTGGGCTATGCTGAGCTTGTTTTCTATATTTTTTTCTTTATCTCTATAGCTAGCTGCCTTTTCATACTTTTGATTTTTAACAGCTGTGTTTTTTTCATGTTTTACATCCTCCAATTCTTTTTCAAGATCAAGAATATGTTGTGGGACATCTAAATTTGTTAAATGAACTCTTGAACCAGCTTCATCTAATGCATCAATTGCTTTATCTGGGAGATGTCTGTCGGTCATATATCTAGATGTTAATTTTACACATGCTAATAATGCTTCGTCAGTGTAAATTACATTGTGATGATCCTCATATTTGTCTTTAATATTCTTTAAGATTTCCAATGTTTCTTCTTCATTTGTTTGTTCAACAATAATTTTCTGGAATCTTCTTTCAAGAGCACCGTCTTTTTCAATCGAATTTCTGTATTCGTCTAGGGTAGTTGCACCAATACATTGTATTGTGCCTCTTGCCAATGCGGGTTTAAACATGTTAGATGCATCAAGACTTCCTGTTGCACCACCAGCACCTACTATAGTATGAATTTCATCTATGAATAAGATTATATCAGAATTTTTCTCTAATTCGTTCATTACAGCCTTCATTCTTTCCTCAAATTGTCCTCTATATTTTGTTCCAGCTACTAGACTTGCTAAATCCAATGAGATAATTCTTTTATTGTAGAGTACTCTAGAAACTTTCTTTTTGATAATTCGAATTGCTAGACCTTCGGCTATTGCTGATTTTCCTACACCTGGCTCCCCAATAAGAAGAGGATTATTCTTTTTCCTTCTGCTTAATATTTGAGAAACTCTTTGAATTTCAATATTTCTACCAATAATTGGATCTAACTCGTCATTTTCAGCCATGGCAGTGAGATCTTTACCAAAATTGTCTAAAACAGGTGTTTTTGACTTCTTGGAAGATTTTGATTTTGTAGATTTAGTCACCTTAATTTCTTCAAATTCAGAAGGTTCAGATTCTTGAGTTGATTCGTCAGAAAAATCATCCTTACCGATTATAGATTTATACTCATCTTTAACCACATTATAATTAATATCTATATTATTGAATATTTTTGTTGTAGGGTCATTTTCATTTCTTAGGATACATAATAATAAATGTGCAGTATTTATGACTGAACTCTGGAAAAGTTTAGCTTCTAAAAAAGTAGTTTTGAGAGCTCTCTCGGCTTGTCTAGTTAGATGTAGGTTTTTCTTTGATGATTCCTTTGTTTCACTATCAAAATTGATAGGATTTAAGGATTCGATTTTTCGTCTTAACTCGTTTAAATCAATCCCGAGAAAGTTTAATATATCTATAGCTTTTCCTTCACCATTTCTTATCAATCCAAGAACTAAGTGCTCCGTTCCAATAAAATCATGCCCTAATCTAAGAGCTTCTTCTTTACTGTAAGTGATTACATCTTTTACCCTTGGTGAAAAATTATCATCCATAAAAATACTTTGTGTAAAAATAATCATAAAGATTTTTTAAAACAACACTAATCTGAGTTAAAATTTATAACCTAAAATTGTTAATAAATTATATGTTTCAAGACACATTTTTAGCCTAAATAATCTTGTTTAATTCATATATTTGTTTACTACTATTTATATGATATAATTAAACAGTTTTTTTATTATGAATGATGGCGAAAAATTAATACCGATTAACATAGAGGATGAAATGAAATCTGCATACATTGATTATTCAATGTCAGTAATAGTTTCTAGAGCTCTTCCAGACGTTAGAGATGGTTTAAAGCCTGTGCACAGACGTGTCTTATATGGCATGCATGATTTAGGGGTTAAAGCATCTTCTGCACATAAAAAGTCCGCTAGAATTGTTGGTGAAGTTATGGGTAAGTATCACCCACATGGTGATTCTGCTATTTATGACACAATGGTTAGGATGGCTCAGGATTGGAGTTTAAGATACATGCTAGTAGATGGTCAAGGAAATTTTGGCTCTGTAGATGGAGATAGTCCGGCTGCAATGAGGTATACAGAAGCTAGGATGCAAAAGATTTCTGAAGAAATGCTGTCAGATATTGAAAAAGATACTGTTGATTATAAACTAAATTTTGACGATACGTTAAAAGAACCAACCGTTTTACCAACAAAGATTCCTGCATTACTTGTTAATGGTGCTTCTGGTATTGCTGTTGGTATGGCTACAAATATTCCTCCACATAATTTAACTGAGGTTATTAATGGTACTCTTGAGTATATCAATGACAATTCTATTGATATTGATGGTTTAATGCAATATGTTAAAGCTCCTGACTTTCCTACGGGGGGTATTATTCATGGTTATGAAGGGGTAAAAGAAGCTTTTCATACTGGTAGAGGTAAAGTAGTAATGCGTGGTAAAGCCGAAATTGAAGAGGTTGATGGTAAGGAGTCAATAATTGTAACTGAAATACCGTATCAGGTTAACAAAGCTGATATGATCAAAAAAATCGCAGATTTGGTTAACGATAAAAAGTTAGAGGGTATTTCTACAATAAGAGATGAATCAGATAGAAACGGGATGAGAATCGTTTTTGTGCTAAAAAGGGATGCTATCCCTAACATTGTACTCAATAAACTATTTAAATATAGCCCACTTCAATCATCTTTTAGTGTTAATACTATCGCGCTTGTAAATGGACGACCTCAAATGCTTAATCTTAAAGATATGATTAAGCATTTTGTAGATCATAGACATGATGTTGTAGTTAGAAGAACCAAGTTTGAATTAAAAAAGGCTGAAGATAGATGTCATATTCTTGAAGGATTAATCATTGCATCTGATAATATTGATGAAGTTATTGCATTAATTAAAGCCTCAAAGAATGCAGAAGACGCAAGAGATAACTTAATTAAAACATTTAAACTTTCTGAAATTCAAGCTAAGGCCATTGTGGAAATGAGACTTAGACAACTTACTGGTTTAGAGCAGGATAAGTTAAGAAACGAGTACGAAGAAATAAAAAAATTAATTGAAGACCTAAAAGATATTCTATCAGACGAAAAAAGAAGAATGAATATTATTTCTGAAGAGTTGACAGAAATTAAAGAAAAGTATGGAGATGATAGAAGATCTAAAATCGAGTATTCAGGGGGAGATCTTTCAATTGAAGACATGATACCTGATGAAAAAGTTGTTATAACTATATCACATGCTGGATATATAAAAAGAACATCTTTAGATGAATATAAAGTCCAGAATAGGGGTGGTGTTGGTCAAAAGGCCTCAACTACAAGAAATGAAGATTTTCTTGAAGATCTATTTGTTGGTACTAATCATCAATATATGTTGTTTTTTACCCAAAAGGGGAAATGTTTTTGGATGAGAGTTTATGAAATTCCTGAGGGTAGTAGAACATCTAAAGGAAGAGCAATACAAAATCTTATTAATATAGAACAAGATGATAAGGTAAAAGCATTCATCTGCACTAAAGATTTAAAAGATGATGAGTACATCAATAATCACTATGTGATAATGGCAACAAAAAGAGGACAGGTAAAAAAGACATCTTTAGAGCAATATTCAAGACCGCGTGTTAATGGAATAAATGCAATAACTATCAAGGAGGATGATGAATTGCTTGAAGCTAAATTAACAGATGGAAATAGTCAAGTTATGCTTGCTTTAAAATCTGGGAAAGCTATTAGATTTGAAGAAGCAAAAACAAGACCTATGGGAAGAAATGCCTCTGGGGTTAGAGGTATTAGACTTCAGCATGATAAAGATGAGGTAATAGGAATGGTTGCTGTAAACGATATGGAAAGCAATATATTAGTAGTTAGCTCAAATGGATATGGGAAAAGATCACGTCTCGAAGATTACAGAATAACAAATAGAGGTGGTAAAGGAGTTAAAACTATTTCCATTACTGAAAAAACAGGTGATTTAGTTGCTATTAAAAATGTAGACGACTCTAATGGATTAATGATAATAAACAAATCAGGTATAGCTATTAGAATGGCAGTTGAAGATTTAAGGGTTATGGGACGTGCCACTCAAGGAGTTAAACTAATAAATATTAAAGATGGTGATTCTATAGCTGCAGTAGCTAAAGTAATTCATGAAAAAGATGAGGATCAGCATGATGAAGAACTTGAATCTACCGAAGAAAACAATACAAATTCAGAACAATGAAAAAAATTATATTATCTCTTATCATTTTTGGTTTATTTCAACTGAGTTATTCTCAAAAAAAAGAACTTAAGACAATTGATAAGCATATTAAAGCAGGAGAATATGAAAGTGCTTTAAATACAATCAATTCAATCAAAACTTTAGTTGATGCTGCTGATGATAAGACAAAAGCAAAATATTATTACCTAAAAGGAATGGCTAGATATCAGAATGGAAACGGTTCTTTTGATAACAAAATTTTAAGTATTAAAGATTTTAATGAGGCTAAAAAAATTGAGAAATCTGGAACAAAAATATATACAGCAAAAATTGATAATATTTTTACTGATCTTTTTAATTCTTTTATTAATGATTCTAGAACAGCACTTGAAGTTAAAAATTACAAAAATTCTTATTTGAATTTGGAGGCAGCTTACAATGTTTCAAATAAGGACACCTTATATTTATACAATGCTGCCTTGGTAGCCACTGAAGCAAAAGATTACAATATCGCACTTGGTTTTTAC
>CEPW01161483.1_pt1 | contig 11151 bp, 6 predicted proteins | sample 356211 | NCBI WGS metagenome assembly CEPW01 (sample SAMEA2620021, study PRJEB7988) | marine metagenome | biome: marine biome (ENVO:00000447); feature: deep chlorophyll maximum layer (ENVO:xxxxxxxx); material: "saline water (ENVO:00002010), including plankton (ENVO:xxxxxxxx)" | depth 25 m
CTATTCTATTCTATTCTATTCTATTCTATTCTATTCAAATTCTTCTATTTTTCAACCAGTTTGCGAGCTCTTTGTGTCCTTCCATTTTCGCCATGTCTTCTGGACCAAAACCATCTTTATCTCGAAGTAGTGGCAAATCTACCTCCTCGACTAAATACACGCAAGCGTCGTAGAAGCCTTTCGTGGCACATTTATGGAGAATCGTATGACCATTGACATTTGCCGACGTAACATCGAGACCCAAAGCACGAAGATATTTGAGCATCTTCACATCGCCGCTTTGTGCAGCCCAGTGTACGGCGTTGCATCGATACTTGTTTTCTCGATGAATATCGCACTTTGCGACTTTGACCAAATACTCACACAATTCTAGATGTCCCATCCACGCTGCTCGCATGAATGGTGTCGTACCGTCAGCCATCTCGCAATCTTTGTCTATGTTTTTTTCTTCAATTAGCCACTCTATCACTTTTAAGCACCCATTTCTACTTGCCCAATGAATTGCTGCTCTACCTTTCTTGCGCTCGGCAAACCCCGGGTCCATTCCAACTTGATCACAAAGAAACTTACACAATTCCAACGCATCCGAGCCAGCGCTCCAGTGCAAGCAATTCGAGCCGTGCTGATCACAAACAGTATTTATATCAAGATCTGGGTTCTCTCGTAAAAACTGTCTCGCATTCTCGACGTTATTTGTTTTGCAAATCTCAAGCAATGGATGTAATTCTGGAGCCGCTTTCTTTTTTGCTTCCTCTTGGTCGAGCACCTCGGTGAATCGACTCAGTAAATATTCTCGTTGTAACGCGTCTATGTTCGTTAAATCTATGAGTGAGTTTCTCGACGTCTGTTGTAAGTTCTTGCTTTCTTCGTACGAATGTTTATGGACACTTTGCGTGTGCGTCACGAGACCCTTTGAAGCTTCAAAAAATCGTCCACACATCGAGCACATCAACTCTCCCATTTTCGCGTGCTCTGCCAATCGTTTCTTCGTCAGTATTCGCATTGTTCCGCCTTTAGGACACGTTCTGATATCAGCGATACCAATCTTGTGCATTTGCGATGCGTCCATGTTTTCATAAACCGCTTCGCACAAAGCGATGCTATCGGCATATTCACTTCTCTGTATTAAACCGTACGACGTTACCCGATACAACACGAGCGTTATGTTTTTACCGTCTGACTCATCAGCTTTGCGACGATAACATAAGTGATAGTTTTCTCCCAGCACAGCTGTTTTCTCTTTCGCATTTCTTTCGTTTTCTTTACTTTCATCATCATCATCATTATCGGTGGTAGTAGCAGTAGTGGTAGTAGTGCTAATTTCATTTTTCGATGCTTTCCACGATTTCAACAGAGCTTCTCGGATAGCGCTCTCGTTTTCTTCTTCTTTTTCTTCTCCTTCTCTTTCCATCGTGGCGATTCTTTTCAACGTAGCAAAAAGAGATACGAAAGCTTTACACGTGAAATCAGCGGAGCCTTTTCTCGTCGTTTTCGTGACGACATTCCTTGCCAATTGAAAGACTTCATCAACGAGTGCATTAGGTAAAAAAGACTTAGCGGTCACGATGAGAAAATTCTGGATATCCAAACGCGTTGCGTTTTCCTCGTCCATTGACTTGTGAGAAATCAAACGCTATTATTTATGCATGGACTGAGGAGTATCGAATACACAGGAGGGACTCTGCTTTTAGTCCAGTGTCTGAAAAAGAAAATTGAAGCGCGTGGTGCGAAGAATAGGACTTGGTACACGTAAAAGTTGTGAAGAAAAGAGAAAAGAAGAAGAAAAAACAAGGGAGAATAATCTGTTCGTTACAAAAAATCATTTTGTTTACGAGTAGGGGAAAATGCGCACGGGAGGCTACTATGGCAGCCGTGGTTACGGGAGGAGAGGTAGGGGCGGAGGTATAAACCCATTCTTTTATTACTACTTGTATAGAATGTATCAACAGTACCAAGCGGTCCCGAACAAACCAAACGGAACTCTCATAATAATGGCGGTCATGGCGTCCTATTATTTCGATGTGTTCCCTCTCTTGAACGATATTATCGGTGACATCTCCAACGCCTGTTTTTCTCCCGCGAAGATAATGGGAGATTTTCAAGTGCAAAGAACGTTGTTTTCCTCCTTCGTGCACGGCGACGAGATACACTTAGGTTACAATATGAGTTCGTTACTTACGAAAGGGATTGTTCTCGAAAACAGGTTTGGAGGGAAGGCGGAAAAATTTGTTCTTTTGTTTTGCGCTTTGTCCATTTTGACGCATGGATTTGCAGCAATAATAGCGAGCGGGTTGTTCCACAGCGGACTCTTCGATAGAGATATATATTATAACGCGACATATGGGTGCGCGGGTGTCTTATTCGCGTTACAAACGATAGTATTAGGTCAAAATCCAAGAGGCAACTATTCGTTTTTCGGTTTACAAGTGCCAGCGCGTCGATTGGCCTTGACGGAAGTCGGTTTACTATATCTCATGAATCCAAGTAACTTGAATTTAATTGTACACAGCAGTGGCATCTTAGCAGGCATGCTCATGTTGCGGCCGACGAAAGTTATCAACATGCTGAAGTATATTTTTGGTTTCAATATATTCAGAGAAAGAAGAGGAGGAGGAGGAGGAAGAGGAGGAGAACGAAGGTCACCACAATTGAATGGTAAACGCTGCGCAATGACTGGTTTAACCGGCGCACAAGCGTCACTAAACGGTACGTGGGGGACTATAGTTCGCGTCCTAGACAATGGGAGTAAAGCCGTCGTCAAACTCGATGATGCATCGCGAGGCGAAATAGAAGTGGGAAGAGAAAACATCCTTTCGATTTGATCCTGATTACAAACAGCTGACTACAATAGATGGTATTATCATCCCTTTAGCATCCTCGAAGATATTGAAGCATTCTAGTAAATCATCATCGACATTTTCAATAAATGAGGACACTACCTCCGATACTGTAGGGATATTACTGATATTGACCTCACCAACTTGTTCGACAGAAATGGCGTTCAATGCTTCGACTTCATTCGCCACTACGTTTCGAAACGAACGCATTTCGTTTTCAATCCTTCCAATTTCTGTTTCTACATATTTTGCACGGGACTCGACCGTAGATCCCCAAACCGACACATCCATTTTATTCTTTGGGTGCAATTCTTCGCTCACCTTTTCGAATTTTTGGCAAGCTAAAATCGTCAACTCTGTAAAACCAACAATAACGCTCTCGCGCGTACTTTCGAGCTCGTTTTCAGCTATTTCTATTAAACTCAACGCTTTCTTCGTTGGATTTTGTTCCGGATTTTCCATCACCTCTTTCAAAAGCATGCTTATGCGTTGAACCAAATCTATTATTTTTTTGGCGTGAATCTTTCCAGACTTTTTTACGGGAGACGTTTCAGCTTCGTGAAGATGTATATCCATCTCCTCAAACTCCTGATTCGTATTTATTTTCAAAGGCGACCCGATTTCGTCGCTGACGTGGGGGGATAAGATATCCGCACATGCCTTTGCCATAAAATTAGCCGCCTCGGAATCAAGAGCTTTAAACGATTCTTCAGCCTCTTTTGTATTCATATCGATTGAATCTAAATACTCAAACACGCCGTACTCTTGAAGATTCTCAGCTAAGCGACTAGTTCCGTTTGTTCCATCTTCAATCCCCGCAGTGATTACTTTCGTAGCGTTAGATAGAACTTTTTCTATACCGAATAAGGCGTTCTTACCGTATTTCTCAGCAGTCGCTCCCACCCCTTTTTCTCTAATCGACCCTTCAACGTCGTTTGCCAATTTTTTACCTTTGGTTGTGAAATCACCAATCGCATGCCAGGTTTTTGAAGCGAGTTTTTCTGCAATCTCTAACGCATCGACTTCATCTCTCGTACTTTGCCTAGTACGGCCTTGTTGTTGATTTTGGACATTTTCGCCATGCGTTGTTGTTGTTGTTGTTGTTCCTTTTGTTTTTGATGATGATGCGACATCGTCTCCAGCGATGTGTCTAGAGAGTTCTCGTATATCACTCGTCATTTGGCGAGTAAATTCGTGTGTTTTGACAGTAGTCACAGTTTTGGATGCAGCGCTTTTTAACGCTTTGAGACCACCAAATAAACTACCAACTATAGTTGAAGATTGCGCGAGGTCATCAAATTCGTTTTGCGCTTGATGATCCGGATATGAGGTCTCTCTCTCTCCAACAGCATCTATCTGTGTTGAAGCGTGCGGCTGCTCACTTTTATCTGCTTCGAATACCGCTTTGGGAGTCTCCAACTCTTTCTCTCGCTGTTGTTGCCCTCTTTCTTCTTCTTCTTCTTCTTCTATTCTTACTCGTTCGACAGCAGCAGACTCTGCTTCACGTCTTGGTTTCAACTCTACAGCTTCAGCTTGTGCTCTTGCTTTCAGCGTAAATTCTTCGCGTTCGCGTTTTTCTACTTCTAGCTTATGTCGTGCTTCCCTTTCTTCTTCTTCTTTCGCAGCCGCTTCCACAGCAGCTCTCTGCATTTTGGCAGCTTCTTCTTGTTTCTCAGATTCCCTAATTCTCGCTTCGTGTTTCTTTCGAGCGGCTGTAATTTCAGCAGCCTGGCATGCTTCTAACTCAGCTCGTTCTCGATTCTTTCTTTCTTGGTCTTCTTGTTCTCTTTTCGCTTCTTCTTCTTCTTCTTCTTCTTCTTCTTCTTCTTCTTTCATCTTCTTCTCGCGCACAAGTTGTTGTTGCTCTTGCTGTTTCATAACGGCATCATTGTTATTGTCCTCCACTGGCATTGCTTCATCCGCCTCCTTCTTCGTACCGTCATCGTCGTCAGAATCCAACCAGTCGTCGATCTCATCTTCATCGATCGTGTTGTCGTCATCGCGGTCGTCTTTCGCGGACGACATTCTGTTCGATACGTGTAAATTGTTTCGGAGGAAAAAATTTGAGTACTCGTGTGGCCATTTATTTATGAACGAACGTCTTCCTTCCTTTTCGTCGTCTTCTCTCTTTTCTCTCGCGTTCTCCCACATCTCTTATCTTTTTCAGACGACCAAAGCCAAAGAAATATTATTCTCTCTCTCTCTCTCTCTCTCTCTCTCTTTCTCTGCAGTTCCAACGCAAACCTCATTAATACATGCATACTTAACCGACATCACGACAACAACGAGCACTAAAAACCATGACATCCTCGGTCACGCCCTCCCTGACGATGTTTTTGTGCAGTCGATCGTCGTCGTCTACGATGCGGCGAAGTAAGAATACTATCGCTTTGAAAAACAACAAGATCTTTTTTCCTGCGAAGACAATAACGAACTCTTCTTCATCAACATCACCATCGTCATTCGAAGAAGAAGAAGAAGAAGAAGAAGATAAATTAGTGATCACCACTAACGATGATGATGAAGCTAATGCACTCGGACGAAAACAGTATCTTTCAACGATGAGGAAGAGAAACGACGTCGAGGAATGGTTAGAGAAGTGCGATAGCTTGGAGTTCTCTTTGCAACTCGCTCTCGCAAAGGAAGATTACGACTTGGCTGCGAAAATCAAGAAAGAACTCGAGCCAAACGCGGACGATGAAGACGATATTAATTTTAGTATGTTGTGCGATTTATGTCGTCGCGTTAGCTCGCCAGCATCATCAGCAATCACCGCGGATGATGAAGTAGAGGCTATCACTGTGGCGGCGAAAAAGCTCGGATTAGTTGGTGATCCTCGAGCTCTACCTGCTCTCGCCCGAGCGCTTCGCGTGCCTGTTGCTGAAAACGCGAAAGTGCACGCTCAAATCGAACAAAGCATGTGGACTTTGTTCGGAAAATCAGGGGACACGGAACTCGATTTATTGCTCCAAAAAGGATCGGACATTATGCACGGAAGATACGTGGCTCCAAAGTTAGGAGAAGGCGATCAAAATGAAGAAGCTGAAGATGGAAACTCTACCGAGAAGAGTACAAATGACAAAGAGAATTCGTCGGAGAACGAGAAAATTAGGAATTCGCTTGAGCAACAAGCGGCAGAGCGCATGCGAAATTTGAAGCGAGCGACGACGATCTTCACTTCTGTTATCGAAAAATCGAATGGATTATTCGCGGAAGCTTGGAATCAACGGGCGACAGCTTTGTACTTGCAGGGCGATTTTGCCTCCGCCTATGCTGACGCTGAAGAAGCTTTTCGATTGAATCCGTATCATTTTGGCGCGCGTAGTGGTATGGGTTTATGTAAATTTGCATCAAGAGCCTACGACGAAGCGCTGGTGCTGTTCGAGTCTACGCTCGAGATAAACCCACACATAAAGTCTATTCAGCGCTATTCCAAGGAACTTCGAAAGGCGCAGGCCAGTCCTCGAGTCGAGAGACAAAAACTCACAGATGCGCTCGAAGATTACAAAAGGTCTATAGCGCCATCTGCAGAGTCGCCGCAACGCAAATTTGATGACCCCGAAACGCCAGAAAATTAGATGTAAGAAAACTTTAAAACGGGGGATGTATTTAAGAAAAGGAAACTACTATTACTCATTGCATACACTACCAAGGTACGGTACCCAGGTATACCATGGTACCAAAACTCGATGCGCGTTCGTATTAAATCATGTCTAAGTTTTTTAGATTGCGATAGATTCTTCCCCTTCGCTCTCTCAAAGGTTTAATCTTTTCGCAATAGTTTTCGTGATACGCACGCTTACTTTTTGAACTATTACGTACGTCTTTCATAAAGTTCCTTCTCTCTTCCATGTAAATCTGCATCTCGTTTTCTATTGTTTCCAAATTTTCTTCGGATACGTCACCGTCGCCTGGGAACAGCTCGTCGCTCACTACATTGTTGTCACCAGAACCATCGCATTCGAGTTCTTCGGAAGAGTTTTTCAAAACCAGTGCTTTATGCTCGAGTTTATCGTTCATTCCTGGTCCAAGATAGTGCCAGTTTCGTCGAGAAGCGCTTTGTATTTGAAAGTTTTTGTAACTTTCTGGAACAGCCTCGTTGACGTTTTCGTTTGGATCCCACCACGTGCAAGATTCGAGAGTTTGGAGTGTTTTTCCACTTTCGCCGTGATTTTGCTCTTCTGTTATCGTAGAATGCTTATTTCGAGGAATTCTCCACATTCGCAATTCTCCTGTCGATGTCGCCGTTAAGAGTCCCCAGAAATTCACCTCTTTGAGTCCGTTGTCAGTTTTTGTTGATATCGGCGCTTTGAGCCACGCCAAGTCTGCGCAAGCGCACTGTTCAGACGCGTTGATGCTACCGCACTTTCTCTCGTGTTTCACTTCCAGTGCGTCGCTCGAATATACGCGAACATATGAATCATTACTCGCGACTGCTACAAACCCTCCATATTCGTTATGCTTGACGCAATTATGTGCCGCAGTCGTGCGCGTCCATTTTTCACCCGCAAATTTTAAAATATCACCAGATTTTTCGTCCTGTTGAACGAGCGATTTTCCTGCTCCGCTCGGCGATGCTCTGATTGAAAAACATCTCAAAACACCATCTAAAGCACCAGTTATTAATATATTCCTCGTTCCGGGATTAGGATGCCACGAAAGTGAAGTGATCTTACTGGAATGATCGTCGTACCATTTACACAAGCGCCCGCTCACGGACGACCAAACGAGAATGCGATATGCACCACGACCACTATTCGCGTAACTATCGCACGTGGCTGTCAAAATAAGACGTCCGCAATTTGTGTACGTCACGTGTGTCATTTGCTTTGTCATCCATCGCAGCGTGTGTAAACAACTTCCAGGATCTTTGACGTCTCCGTTGATATCGAAGACGCGTCCGTCACCATCGTTTGACACCGTCGTCAGAGATGCACCAGTTTGCGGGTGCCATGCGATTTCATTGACAGCATCACAGTGATGATACTTTGTCACGCATTCTAAGGATCCAGTTTGAACATCCCAAACTGCTATTTTGCCATCTGAATCTGCAGTTGCGAGACGATGTGAAAACAAAATTGGTGAGAACGCACACGCGGTGATGGTTGCTTTTTCATCGTGAAAGCTGCTTAAGTGAAATACTTGTTCGTCACCACTTCTTATTTCGCGGACCATATTTTTCCAAATTATGATAGTGTTATTGCGTCCAATAATTGCGAGTGTGGGTGTATCTGGATTTTCGTATACATAATTGTCATCGTCGCGAGTATCTGCATCCTCGTCTGCGTCGATATCGTCGTCCGATGCTTTCGGATCGCTCCATCGTATATCGACAACATCTTCTGAACATTTTAATCTCGCAATCTTTTCGCCATCTGCAGACCAGACGTTCACAAACTTATCTCTGCCGCACGTTGCAATCAGGTACATAAACTCTGATGAAAAAGCTACACTCGTATTCGAAATGATGTGGTTATCTTTTCTTCCCATCGATATAGATTTTACCGCGATGCGTTTGACGCCTCCTTCGTGAGCGTTTTCAACAACCCACATCGACGACGAACTCCTCATTCTCTCTTCGCATCTGGTGATTCCTTCGTCTACTTTTATTTTTACGTCTACATTTGCATCTCTTATCGGTGATTCTCTGTAGATCTTGAGTGCCGCACTCCACCGTTCCAATCTTTCTAAAATATCTCCGCATGTTAAAAACGGATCAACCCAGAGCCTTCGAAACGAACACGATTTTTCGGCATCGGACAATCCGTCTTCATAATCGCCAAGGGCGCGATGACACAAAGCGCGTTTGTGGTACAACTCTGCGTATCGATGAAGTCCTTCAAGCTTAGAAAATGCGAGCGCTTGCGTGTAACACTCGCGCGCTCTCGGGTAATCCTCTTCTTTCATGGCATCGTCACCAATTTTTTCGAGATTTAGGCCGTGCACGAGAGGCTGCGAATCTGCCACATCATCGCGTATCTCTAACACAGCCTCACTTTCCTTCTCGTCTTCATCTTTTCCTTTGCTCGCATTTTCTTCTTTGTTCTTTTCTATCTTTCTTTCGTGACGATTCTCGTCATCTTTATTCGTATTCCTCATAATCGTTTTCGCTCGCCAAGAATACGGCGCATCTGATTTCACACATTGATGCGTGTCTTTAATTTTTTCATTCTTCTTTTTCCATTCCTCCTTCCTACCTTCTTGAAACCCTTCTTGTTTTTCTCGTTGTTGTTGTTGTTGATGATGATGATGATGATGATCTTTATCATCAACGCGTTGATCGACGTGATCATCGTCGCTCGTTCGTCGAGTCTTCCCCTTGTTCGTTGTATTAATTTTCTGTAAAATCAATTCGTAACTTTTCTGAATGCGTTGAAACCGTTCGGCTGACCCTCCTTTATCGGGATGTGCCGTTCGAACGAGCGAACGATACGCTCTCTTAACGTCAATTTCGCTCGCATTCGGTGCCACGCCGAGAACTTTGTAATGATTGAGCTTTCGAACCATCACCACTGGTTGGGGTGTGTCGTGTGTGTCGTGTGTTTTACCACGAGTTTTGGGGAAGAAGAGAAAAGAGACAAAAAAAGCATGCGTTACGATTTTATGGACCGATTTTATCGATCGATATGGCTCTCAAAAAATTTGATTTTTTTCGAAGAATGAATTTTTGGTCAAACAAACCCAAAGTTGTGACGCGCGCGCGAAAGAGAGAGAGAGAGAAAGAAAGAAAGAAAGAAAGAAAGAGAAGACGAAAGAAAGAAAGAAAAGAGTGTGCTCGAGATTAGTGTCTTTTGTTGAAGAGAGTGCGTACGAACGCGCGCAAATGTGAAGAGAGAGAAAGAGTTTCAGACAAATAATCGTTATAACGGTGCGTCCACAAAATGAGCGGAGATGAAGAAGAGCACTTGCGCGAAGTATTCGAGGAATTCAGAACCTCGCACATATCCAGGGATGATGTCGTGCGTCGCACGAATAGTTATATTAAAAAATGCGGCAGTTTTGATGTTGATGATTCAACAACAAACCACACTGTATTCCTCTTACAGAAGATATTTCTAAAACAACGAGAAGAGGAAGAAAGCGACTTTACAAAATTCTATCACTTTTGTTTTCTGGCGTGTTTGAGAGGTAAAACAGAGGATGTGAACGCAATTTCTGTGCATGATGCGTGTGAATTGTGGGCCTTTCTTCTGTCGTCGACGAAAAAGCAGCTGAGAAAGTCATCGTCGCTATCCGTAGAAGAAGGAAGTGCTCCGGCAAAGAATGCGACAACAGATGCAAGGACAAGGCCATCGTCAGTTTTAGCCAAAGGAATGCTTTTACCGGCGTGGATGAATCGCACATTCAGTAAATTTTGTAAAGAGCGAGTGGCACATTCTTCTTCGTCATCAACTTCCTCTTCTAATGTCGTTGACGAGGACACATTTTTAAAAACGTTAGACTTTGCGCGGTCGTACAGAAAAAACAGTGGACGCATACACGACTGGTACGCGCTGCAAAAATGGCCGCCTCTCATAGATGACTTTGTCTCTACATTAGGTAGAGGAAATATTAATACCAGTTCTAGTCCAAACGATAAAGAAGGTAATTTCGACTCAGAGAATAGAATGGACGAACAATTAGCTTCTTCTTCCATTGTAGCAGACGCCGTATCTCGAAAAGGGAAAGGAGGAAGAATTGGACTGAAAACTGTGCACCCGAGAGGACAAAAGCGAAAAGAGCAAGAGGCTAACGTAGACGTGCTCTCTTCCCAACTTTCCTCTGCGCTGCAAACAAAGAAACGGAAAACTGGCGGTATTCGCTTAGATTACTTCGACTGATTGTAACAATATTACTACACTAGATTATTCGTACAAAAACGTTTTTGTTACATGCACTTTGCTTTACACTCGCTCGCTCTCTTTTCAAGCGTCTTCTTCCCAATAAATCAACAACTCTCATTTTCCCGATACCGACGAAGAAGAAGAAGAAGAAGAAGAAGAAGAAAGTTCGGTTGAGAACTCAGCCCGTCTGTTTGCTTCTATTTGCGTCACTTTCTCGTAAAATCCGCTGTTTTTATGTCCAAAGAGAGGAATTCAAAAGTAAGTATATTAGTACGAGGGAATTTTCGAATTTAAGAACTCCTTACGTGTGAATCATGAACGCTTCAAATATGCCCCCGCAAACAAAGGAGGCCGTGGCTACTTTGTAATAATAGGACAGAGGGAAATTGTGCACTGCAACTTTCCCAAATTTTGGACCCACTCGCGAGGCCATATTTTTGTATGCGGACTTCCTTCTTCTTCTTCTTCTTCTTCTTCTTCTTCTTCTTCTT
>CEPW01086259.1_pt1 | contig 11107 bp, 7 predicted proteins | sample 356211 | NCBI WGS metagenome assembly CEPW01 (sample SAMEA2620021, study PRJEB7988) | marine metagenome | biome: marine biome (ENVO:00000447); feature: deep chlorophyll maximum layer (ENVO:xxxxxxxx); material: "saline water (ENVO:00002010), including plankton (ENVO:xxxxxxxx)" | depth 25 m
ATTATTCATTCTCTTTTTCCTCGTGTTCTTTTCTCTTTTGTTTTCCCAAAGAAAGGGAAAAAAAAATGTCGTCACAAAACACCTCTCGTGTTGAGATATTCAGCGAGACAAAGGCCAAACAAACAAACGGTGTCCTCGCCGCGCGTTCGTCTCACACATGTGTTCTTCCCTCTCCGGCCTCCTTCTCAGTCTTCACCGCACGGAGAGAGACGCGACGCGGCGAGGCATTTTTCGTTGCCCCGGTGACGGCAGGGGTCGCCATTCATTATCCAAAATGCATTCGCGTTACCGCGCGCACTCGATGACGACGACGACACCACCAACACTCGCTCGCTCTTCCTCTCCCTCTTTCAAATTCAGCCGCCCCGACGAAAGAAGAAGAGCAAGAGCGTCGTCGTCTCGTGTGTCTTCTTCCAAGACGAGGACGACGAAAAGAGCGAGGTGGTGTTGCTTGGCGTCGTCGAGTGCTCAACACCACCAACGAAAAGAACGCTTTGACGTATTCTTCAAAGACGCGAGGAGGAGGAGGAGGAGGAGGAGGGAGATGACGATGGGTGCTACCAATTCTATCAGCAGTAGTATTAACAGTACGGACAGCAACAGCAGCAGCAAAAGAAGAAAAAGAACTAGAGGAAAGAGATTGTGTGATGTCGTCGCTACCGCGAAGAGCAACGACGACGATGCAAATAAGGCGCCCGATCCGACGATACGCACGACTGGAAGAACGAAAGAAGAAGAAGACCAAGCGTTTAAAGAGTTCTTAATGAGGGATATGAAACAAACGTTTAAGAAGGCGTTGAAGCAAGTGTCTTCGCTACCGCTGGCGATTTCTGAGTTTGGCGCCATCGCTGGTTTCTCAGCTTTAGGGACCGTCATTGAACAGAATAAAAGTTATGCATGGTACGTGGAAAATTATCCCGTTAGCGAGGACGCACCGCTCTTCGGCGCGCTGGATTTTACGTTTATTTTGAATAATGGGTTAGACCACGTGTATACGACATGGTATTTCTTATCGTTGTTATCGCTTTTGGCAGTTTCGTTGGCGGCATGTACAGCGACGAAACAGCTACCGGTGTGGCGAGTCGCCGCAAAATGGAAGTTTATCAAGAAACCGAAATTTTTAGTCAGCTCGAAAACCATGGACGAAAAAGAGAGCGTGAAAGATGCGAGAGCGATGGATTTAGCAAACAGTTTAGCGGATCGAGGGTACCAAGTTTTCTTGAGAGAGGAAGATCAAGAGCAGTATTTATATGCGTTTAAAGGTTTGATTGGCCGATTGGCACCGATTGGCGTTCATTTTGCGCTTCTATTAACATTAGGTGGGTGCGCGTATAGCGGGTTAGGCGGTCTCGGTGGATCGGTCATGGCACCAAAAGATACCAGTTTTACTATTTCGGATGGATTAACCCGAGGTTCACCCTTATCGAGAGTACCGAAGTTTGCGAAAACGAATCAAGTTTTTGTGAAGGATTTCACCATCGATTATTTACCGAGCGGTCAAGTCAGTCAATTTTATTCCAATTTATCCATCCTTGACGAGAAAGGCAACGAAGTGGATAACAAAGTGATATCGGTGAACGTACCCTTACGATACGGGGGCGTGACTATGTACCAAACGGACTGGTCTATGAGTTCCATGAGAGTCACGGTTATACCAAAAGCAGCGGCAGAAGATACGACGAATAGCGATAATAGCGAGAGTGTCAGCAGCAGCAGCAGCAGCAGCAGCAGCAGCATTATCAGTACTAGCGGAACAACTAGTGACGGGGACGAGAGTAGTAAACGAGAAGAGCTCGTATTACCGATGGCTAACTTGGAAAACAAAGGCGATTTCAAAGGGAAAATCTGGGGTACTTTCCTCCCCGTCGGCGATGACGCTGATGCGAAGGAAAACAAAAAAGGCATCTCCCTCGTTGCTCGAGACTTCCAATCCGTCACCATATATGATTCAAAAGGCGCTTTCGTCGGTGTTCGACGCCCATCCTCCAAAAAACCAATCGATGTGGACAACATCTCCTTAATCGTCGAAGAAATATCTGGCGCGACTGGTTTAGAATTGAAAACTGACCCGGGCGTACCCTTCGTCTACGCCGGTTTCGCCGGATTATTAGTCACCTCATTCCTTTCCTTGCTGAGCCACTCTCAAGTGTGGGGGGCGCAAAAAAAAGTCGACGGGACGTCCGTCTTATACGTCGGCGGAACGAGCAATCGAGGTAAGGAGGAATTTCGCCTCGAATTCGACCAAGTCCTCGACGAGTTACCCGAGTACGTTTAATTTCATTCGTCAAAAACGTTGTTGCTCGTTTAGGGTAGGTATATTTGTGTCAAAAAATTAGTGTCAAAAAGCAACTCCGCCAAATACGTACTATAGACTACTGCCGACGACTCTGCCAAAAAAAACTGTCGTCTTTCGACCACACAAAAAAGAGTGTGGCGGCAGTTGAGTGAGTGTCTTTTGGGCCCACACCCCCACAAAGAAGTACTCCTCTCTCGTTTTCCCCCACAAAAGAACTTTTGTCCCCCGCGTGTGGATTCATCATCATCATACTTTTGACCTCTAAACTCCACGAGGAGGAGGAGGAGCACTACCTTTTCGATGCACGCGACGACGACGACGACGACGACGACGACGGCGGCGACATCGAGGGGAGTTTTTCTCTTCGGGAAAGGCTTCAGGTCGAACGAGACGACGACGACGACGACGAAGAAGATTACTCCTCCTTTTAACAGGAGCAGCATCTCCAATAATGTGGATAATCATAATCGTCGACATCGTCGTCGTTGCGGGCGAGTGACGAGACAAAGTCGCTCCGAGGGGGGCGCTTTCGTCGACGACGACGTCGAGACGTCGTCGTCGATGTCTTCGTCGTCGAGACGAGAGGGCGTCGTCGCGCGCGCGACGTCCGCGGCGGACGCCTCCTCCGCCTCTTCGTGCACCGTATCTCAAGAACTCGCGAATTTGGAACGAGAGTTCCGAGACATGTTGGATCCAGAGTCGGAGTCGAAACCGAGAGCGGCAGAGGTGAGAGCCATGAGATCGAAAATCAACGCGTTGAAAAGAGAAGTGGCGAGCGGGAACGGCGCGAACATCATTCAATCGCAAACGAAAACGAGAGCACCGGAAGCGAAAGAAATCGCTCGAAAAGAGTTGGAACGTTTGAGAGAAGAACGAGAGAAACTTTTGAAAATGAGAGCGCAAGTGGAAGAGAACGAACGATTGAAGGAAAGGAATAAGGACAAAGGCATCTCGAATAAAAGTAACGCTAATAATGTAGAACCAGAGCACGATAATCCGGTGACGACGACGACGACCCAGAAACCAAAACCAGCGGACGAACGCAAAGCGAGAGTCGAGCACATGGAAGCAGAGAAACACAAAGATGATGATATCATCGATATTTCGGCCGTTATCATGGACGATGATATGAAAACTTTGATAATGAAGGAAGAGCAGTCGAGGAAAGAGGCGGAGAAGTTGGAAGCGTCGAGATTGATGGCGGAAGCCGAGGAGGCAAAGTACGCGGCGTATTTGGAAGAGTCGGGCGATTTCTTGAACACGAATTCCGGAATTCGCTCGGGCATTAACGATCCGTTCTTGGACAGAGCGTTTGTAGTGGAAAAGTTAGAGTCGGAGCTTTTGGAAAACTTGGAATTACAATCGGATCTTCGCGCGATTGAGGATATCGACGACAAACTGGAGTCTCAAAAGAAAGAAGCTGAAGAGGCAAAACGCGCAAAAGCCAAAGCCGAAGCGGCGAAACAGTTGGCAGAAGCGAAACAAAAAGCGGAAGAAGAGGAGGCACGTTCTGTTGTAGAAAAACAACAAAGAGAAGCGCGCATGAACGCGGAAAAGATTGCCGCTGCGCAAGCTGAATTGAAAGCCATGGAAGCCGAAGCGAAGAGATTACAGAGACTTGCTCAAGAGAAGCAGCAGCAGCAAGAAACTACTACCCCCGAAGCATCATCACCAATGATCGAGTCTCCGGGTTCGCGAGCTATTCGAGATCTTCTCAAGAAGAAGCAAGAAGAAGCGGCTAAACTGCGTCAGTTGGGTATGGTCGAAGACGAGCTCGCCAAGCGGGAAGTCCAAGAGGCGGCAAGGAAGAACAAAGCCATCCGAGACGCAAAAGAAGCCGAAGAATTGGCGGCCAAGAAAGTCGCCGAAACCGAAGCCAAGCTGAAGAGAGAAGCTGAGGAGGAAGAGGAGGAGGCTAAACGCGTGGCAGAGTTGAAAAAGCTGGAAGAGGCGAAGAAGGCGAAAGAAACGTTGATGCGTTTGAAGGAAGAAGCGGAGGAGTTGAAAGCGGCTGCGGAAGCGAAAAAGTTACGCGAAGAAGCCTTGGTGAAAGCGCAAGTGGAGAAGGAAAGAGCGGCTGCGGAAGCGAGAGAAGCAGCTCAGGCGGAAGTGGAAGCGAAGGCGAGAGCCGAAGCCGAAGCCGAAGCGCGAGCCGAAGCGGAAAGGAAAGCGATTGAGAAACAACTCCAAATCGAAGAGCTTGCGAAACAGGAACAGGCGAAAGCGGATGCCGCGAAAGCAAAAGCCGATGCCGAGTACGCGAAAGCGGAACAAAAAGCGAAAAAATTGCTAGAAAAAACAAAAAGTTTGAACAGTGATGACATCAAACACTTGAGAGCGAAATATGAAGATTTGGCGAAAGAGTCCGAGGCATCTCCGGGGGCGAAAAGAGACTGGGCGGAAGCAACGAAAATAGCCGGCGACAAAGTCAGATGCATGGAGCAGCATTCCCACGGTCAATCGCCGAAGGACAACGCGCTTTGGACGGTATCTCCGGCGACGCCGGTGCCCGGTCAATCCGTCACGGTTTCATATTGCAACCAAAACACCGTTTTGAACGGCAGACCAAAGGTTTTTGCTCATTTTGGTACCAACCAATGGTCGAGTGGTGCTGAACAGTTTGAAATGAAGCCGAGAGCATCGGCTGTCGCCGGTGACTTGACGTCTGTCTGGTTCGATTTGGAAGTTTCTGTGCCAAGCAAAGCGGTCATTTTAGACTTTGTCTTTTCCGACGGAAACGGTGCTTACGACAACAACAACAGAGGCGACTTCCACGTTCCAGTTCTGTGTGCAAACGAAATGCTCGAGAGATCCCGCATCGAGTCGTGCATCAACATCTACACGAAACTTCGATTAGAAAGAGAAGAAGAAGATCGGTTAGAGGAGTTGAGACAAATGGAACGAAGAAAGTTGAAAGAAATTGCGAAAGTGAAAGCTGCGGAACTTACGAAGAAACAAAGAGCGCATGTTTTGTTCACCATTCCAGAGATTCCGAAAGCCGGCGAACCCTTCAAGTTGTGCTACAACCCGAAGAATACGAATTTGAAAGATGCGACCGGCATTTCCGTCGTCGGCGGATGGAATCGATGGAACCATGAACAGGCGTTACCGATGACAAAAATGACCCCCGATCCGAGTTGTAAAACGGATTCGCAAGATTATTTCTCCATTGAAGTAACGTCGCCGACAGACGCGTTTATGTTTGATTTTGTCTTTTGCGATCAGGACGGGAACAACTACGACAACCGTAACCGTTTGGACTATCATTTGCCCATTGCGGGCGGAGTCAACGCAGATGGATCGAAAGCTGTTGAAAAACCAATGCATGTCATGTCTGTCGCCGTCGAAATGGCGCCGATTGCTAAAGTTGGTGGTTTAGGCGACGTTGTCACGTCATTATCGCTCGCGGTTGAAGCTGAAGGACACAGAGTCGAAGTTGTCTTGCCAAAGTACGATTGCATGAAGTACGATTTAATTGACGACTTGAAAGAAGAGCAAGGTTTTGAATGGGGTGGAACATACAATCATGTCTACTCTGGCACCGTTGAAGGCGTAAAAACGTTCTTTATTGACCCAGATAACGGAATGTTTAAAGTGGGCATGGTCTACGGTACTGACTATCTCTCGATTCCCATGACTGATCAAGAACGTTTCGGATTCTTCTCCAAAGCTGCGCTTGAATGGATGTTGCAATCTGGTAGAAATCCAGATATCATACACATCCACGATTGGCAAACAGCACCAGTGGCGAAGTTTTTAGTTGAAGATTACGCCCGGTATGGTTTGGATAATCCAAAAGTGATTTTTACCATTCACAACTTGCACTATGGTCAAGCGTTGATTGCGGACGCCATGCACAACTGCGCGATTGCTACGACGGTGTCGAGAACGTACGCCAAGGAAATCGCCCACGAAGGTTGTGTCAATCCAAATTTGCACAAATTGCATGGCGTAGTGAATGGCATCGATCCGGACATTTGGGATCCGAGAAACGATAAGTTCTTACCGCAATTCTTTGGCGAAGACGAAGTCATCCCAGGAAAAGCCGCTGCACGACAAGCGTTGTGTTCGAGATCAAACTTATACAATAATCCGAACGTTCCAATGATTGGTGTCGTCACGCGTTTGACGCATCAAAAAGGTATTCATTTGATTAAAAGGGCAATCTATCTTGCTTTGGAGAGAGGATGTCAAGTGTGCTTGTTAGGCTCTGCGCCAGACGAGAAAGTCCAAAGAGAATTTGAAGAGATTGCGCACCAATTGAAGCAGCAGCATTACAACACGGCCGCATTGCATCTTTACTACGATGAAACTATGTCGCACTTCATATACGCTGGAGCGGACATGATTTTAGTGCCGTCCATGTTTGAGCCATGTGGTTTGTCGCAGCTCATCGCCATGCGTTATGGTACCGTTCCGGTAGTCAGACGCACAGGTGGTTTAGCGGATACCGTTTTTGACGTCGAGCACGATCACGCTAAGGCTGCTTGGGAAGGCATGACCCCGAATGGTTTCTCGTTCGATGGCACCGACGAAGGCTCGATTGATTATGCGTTAAATAGAGGTATCGACATGTTTTACAACGACATTGATGCGTTCAGAAAGTTGCAAGCGAACTGCATGAGCCAAGATTGGTCGTGGAACAGACCGGCGATTGAATATATCGAACTTTTCCACGCGGCAAGGAAAGTATAAAAATATAAAACACAATACAATAAAAAGAAACGAGAAATAAAGGGAAAACTATAGTGTACAGAATAAAATCAAAATCCAAGTCGAGATGAGTTCCATGACTTTGACTTTCACAAGATGACGATGGATGAGGCCATCGTCGCGTGATAATACTAACTTTTTATAATATAAAAGCTGCTTTACTACGACATTGTACTTACATTGGTATCATTTTCTCATCTACACTCTTTTCATCTTACACGAGATTCCAGCATCTTTTCGTGCGCACACATCGCACTCCCCCGCTCCTTTCTCGTTTACCTCTAAACACTTCTCCACGCGTTCATGAATAATCGTCGTCATCAACGGATGTAAAGCAATCGGGGCCGCTACCATGTACTCCAACTCATACTTCCCTCGGTACTCTTCCGCTGCTTCTTCCACCAACCGCGGAATATCTTCTTTCACGTGCCGTCCCGGGCTTAAAAAAAATGGCGCCACCACGACTTTCCTACAATTCTTGGTCTCAATCAACTTTCGAAACGCGTCTGCTATGGACGGCGAAGCCAGTTCCATGTGCGCCGGTTCAACTTCGCATCCATCACTACCATCACTGCTCAGGCTCCCACAGGTCGTCGCGTACATCTCTGCGAAGCGTTCCAACAGTTCATTGCTCGACTTTGCGCGACTGCCGTGGTCGACGAGAACGATTCCAACTTTTTCGTTGCTTTTCGTTACCGAAGACGACGACGCTTTTGCCGACGAATGTGCGCGCGAACACAAAATCCTTCTCTTCTCCCGAGAGAGAAGAATGCCCCACCGGTGCGCCGCATTCGTCATCTTTAACGCCATATGCGACGACGACGACTTTGACGACGACTCCAAAAGAATGCGACGCGCGTGATGTGATGCGTGTGTTTCACGCGTCCGGTATGAAGGAAATGGAAAAAGAGAAGAAGAAATGGAAGAGATTTTATCTAGTAAACAGTTATAACTACGTATTAGTACGTCGTACGATATCTATTTAAAGTTGAAAACTATCTAACCGGGGAAAACGGCGCGGCACTGCACAAGGTCGTGTTAAAATGCGTCACCATCGGTGCAATCTTCCCAATGGTGTCTCTCCACGCGTTCGCCGTCCTCGCCGCTTCTCTGACTTTGATGTGCGACTGGTAGCTCGGATACTTCCATATTTCCACGAATTTATTTAAATCTCCGACGTCTGCGTATCCAATCCAAATAAGTTCGCTCAACTTTTCCTCATCCGAGGCAATCTTAGACGGCAAACCTTCGGCGTATAAGTTTTGCATCTTCGGTATCGGATTATAGCCTAACTGTAATGTGTACGTTCGGATCTCAAAGATAGAATTGGAATCATTATAATCACCCGTTTTGCTCCTCTTCGAAGCGTTCTCTTTAAAGCTATTCACGCTCAAACCGGCGCTGTTCGTCGCCACGGTTGCTTCGATGTACACCTCGCTCGTTTGTTCCTCCACCAACCCTAATGTTTTTCGCAAAAAGCTTTGCCACCGTTCGTTTCCTTTCATATCTAAACGAACTTTATCCCGGTGGTCATAGTCGTCGTAGTGGTAGATGTGCGTGACGGTGTTTAAATCCGAGCCAACTTCGGGAACGTAGAAACCGCAAAACCCGGGCGTTAACTTTTTCCTCAACGCTCCAAATTCGTCGCAAAGTTCGATGTATTCCGCGCGTTTCGACGGGAGGATTTTATACCGCCGGAGTTCGTAAAAACCTTTCGGTGTTGGAGACGACGACGCGAATCGAGTCGGCGCTGACATTGGACGAGAGAAGATACTCGTGGTCACGAGAGACGACGAGGACGACGAGGACGACGCCAAGAGATTGCTCACTCGTCGAAGGCGCATGACTTCTTTAAAGTAAGTGCCACGAAAAGGGAGACGGCGCGGGATGAGACGTGTGTGTGTGACGCAGAGCGATTGATTTTGATTGTCTTTTGAGTAGTGACGTCGGTCGTCTTTTTCTTAAAAAAAATGCCTCTCTCTATAAAGACAAATAAAACTCCTGCTCTCTTTTCTGCTCCCTCGCCCCGATTTGATTTAAATGTGTGCACTCGTTTCGGTGCTCGCGTGCCTCCTCCGTATCTTTCTCTCTTTTCTCTCTCTCTCTCTCTTGCTATGTGTTCTTGGCTATTGGTTTCTAAAATTTTCATTATATATACTGTTTTTGTTGATACACGGATCCGTTTTTTTCTTCTTTTCTTTTTCTCGTTTTGTTTGTTTGTTTGTTTGTTTTCTCTTTTGCCTTCTGTTTATTTGTACAATTGGTAGTACTTTATCTACATCGTGCGATGATTAAGTTCGATCGGACGGACTTGGCGTGGAAATGGTCGTTGTCTTTGATTTCTCTTGAATGTCCAAGGCGCGTTTCTTTGCCTCGACGGAGGCTTTGTAATTTTCGCGCCTCTTCTTCATCTCCTCTTCCGCCAACCGTTTCCTCTCCGCTTCTCTTTCCTTCATGAGTTTCAGTCTTTGCAGTCTGATTTCTTTCTCTTTTTCCTTGTCTTTCGCAGATCCGTCGCGGCTTTCAAACGTGCGTTTCGTTCCTGAAATTTGGTAGCCGTGCGAGGAAATCGTGCGCTTCTTTGTGTCGAGTAAGAACGATGATTTTGGTTTCGGTTGCTGCTGTTGTTGCTGAAACGAGCTCTCCAGAGATTTAGAAACAATGCCAGTCGCTCCGATGGTGGTAGCACCCGCAGTCGACGAATCGACGTTCGAAATGACATCCCCAAATCGATTGACGCGTTTCGCGCTCGTTTCAAGGTACGACTTTCGTCTCGGTTTCTCCAACTTTTTCAGCGTGAAGTGTTTGTTCTTCGTCGTCAACGACGATTGCGTCGAGCTACCACGAGTGGTCGTTCGACTACTATTCAAATACGCACTCTCTATTGGCGCGTACACGTTAGTCGTCACAAACGAATCTTCTTCGCCGTTGGTATTCTCGAGGAGACGCTTTAAATTCTCTCGAATGCTCTTCAACGCGTCCGAGACAACCGGCACGCTTTCCACGAACGCGTTCACGTCCACAACCGGCACGCTCTCTTCGTTTTCTTTCTCTTTTCTACTCTTGATCGCTTTTGAAATCGCTTGCACCCACTGGTCCTGATCTTTTATGCCCAATTCAACGACGGCGTCAACGTTTGAATTCGTCGACGATTTTCCGCCTTGGACGTTCAAATTCAACCCTCGGGTAAAAAACAGCGCGTAAAAGAACCCTCGTCTCACTTCCGGCTCGAAAATGGTATAGTTGTTCGCGAAAATATCCACGACATCTAAACTCGCGCTCATGTTCGCCGGTCCCCAGTCGCTCGATAACTTTACGGCGTCTTTTCCGAGGAGCAATTTCGCGGCTGTTTGCATGTCCTTCGTCGTCGACGTAATTTTTTCGGCGCGCGATCGATCCCCCGCCGAAGTGGCGCGACGCGACGATACGCCCGGCATCGTCGACATCGCGTCCCGCTTTTATCGCGATGATGATCCTAAAAAGGAACGCCCCCCGCGAGAAAAAAAAGAGAGAGGAGGTTGACTTTTGACTCGACGAGCGGCCGCACAAAAGCGCGAACGGTGCCGCTGTCAAACGAAAAGTGGGGACGATTCGATTCGAGTGAAAAAAAATGCATGTCCCGACCAAAAAAAAAACGCACAATTTTAGGGATTAACAGAAGAAAGAAGAGCTTCTGAAAAACACACCACCACCACCAAAACCAACAGAGAGAAAGAGAAGGAGAGGACACCATTTTTACGACGGACGAGCTCTGCAGAACGCAAAAAACGACGACGACGACGCGATTCTGTGACGCTCGATCTCATTCGCACTCCTCTAAACGCTACTACTTCTATGTGTGTGTGCTAACTACTTTGCTTTTTCGGCGACAACGTTCGCCTGGCGCGCCTTGGTCTTCTCTCGTTTCTTTCGACTGTCCCGTTCGTTTCGTTCGACCTCTCTTCGCGCACGACCGAGCTCATCCTCGGTGAGCGCGACTCCAGACTCAACGGCGTGACACTGTTTGTCGGGGCAGTAGCCGTGTTCGTCGTCTTCCGTATTGTCGTCGCTCGTATCAGAAGAAGAAGAAGAAGAAGAAGAAGAAGAAGAAGAAGAAGA
>CEPW01049862.1_pt1 | contig 11101 bp, 12 predicted proteins | sample 356211 | NCBI WGS metagenome assembly CEPW01 (sample SAMEA2620021, study PRJEB7988) | marine metagenome | biome: marine biome (ENVO:00000447); feature: deep chlorophyll maximum layer (ENVO:xxxxxxxx); material: "saline water (ENVO:00002010), including plankton (ENVO:xxxxxxxx)" | depth 25 m
GCTTCTGGATGTTGAGAGACATTCCGATGGCCTAGATGACGGCCCCGGATCCATTTGCAGACCGCCCAGACACGGCGTTCAATACCCTCCCGGGCTGGAGTTGGGTCGGCTGTTACGGCGGGTATTTTCTCCAAAGCAATCACCTGCAGGAGAACCGCTTCGACCATGGATTCTTCACGCGGCGGTGGCATGGGCGTGGCCCCGATGAACTCGCGGGCTACATCAGTGCTGGGATCAGCGTGCATCGTCCCCAGCAGATCCACAGTGGCTCCGTTCTGGAAGCACACCAGGCCACGGGATCTCCCTGGCCGGAAGCGGATGGCCTCGTCAGCTCCGCGGGAGGCCAGAGCCTCTGGGTCTGCGGAGCTGATTGCACACCTGTGCTGCTCGCGGATCCGCAGACCGGTCATGTCGCGTCATGCCATGCCGGATGGCGAGGGGTCGCTGCTGGCATCTTGGCCTCAGCAATCGACCAACTCGAACAGCGTGGGGCAATCAGACGAGATTTAATCGTTGCGCTCGGCCCCGCGGTCAGCGGGGCGAACTACCAAGTCCAAGGCGACGTCGTCCAAGCCATCAGCACAAGCCTCGGCCATGGAACCGATTGGACACCCCTTCGAGCAGCGGACATCTTGTTGGAGGATCCACAACCGGAATGCCATCGGCTCGACATTCGTGCCGCAGCGCAAGCGCAGCTTCTCCAGCTCGGTGTTCCACCAGAACAGATCAGCCTCTGCCCGCTCTGCACCGTGGCAGAAGAGGCGCTGTTTCACTCTTGGCGCCGTGATCAGGTGAAGGCGGTGCAGTGGAGCGGCATCGTCTCTCAAGCGGCCATCAACTGACGGGCGAGAGCTTCGGCCGCGCGAATGCCATCAATACCGGCGGAGAGAATCCCACCGGCATAGCCGGCTCCTTCTCCAGCGGGGATCACCCCATGGGTGTTGATCGATTCCAAGCTTTGATCACGCGGAATACGCACCGGCGATGACGTTCGTGTTTCCACCCCGGTGAGCACAGCATCGGGATGGTCGTAGCCCTTGAGACGCCTGGCAAACGCAGGCAAGGCTTCGCGCAGGGCTTCCACGATGGCCTCGGGCAAAGCAGAGCTCAGGTCTGTCGGAGTCACACCCGGTTGGTAAGAGGCCGGAATCATGCCGAGATCGGTCGAGGCGCGACAGGCCAGGAAATCCTCAAGGCGCTGGGCTGGAGCCGCATAGGTGCTGCCACCCAGCCGGAAGGCCCTGCCTTCTAAATCGCGCTGCAGTTCGACTCCAGCGAGGGGATCTCCTTCCCAGCGTTGATACGGCTGCAAATCCTCAGGCTCAAGATTGACCACCAGCCCGCTGTTGGCATTGCGTTCATTGCGCGAGTGCTGACTCATGCCATTCGTCACCACGCGTTGCTCTTCCGACGTTGCACCCACGACGAACCCTCCTGGACACATGCAAAAGCTGTAAACACACCGACCATTTCCAGCGTGGTGAACAAGCTTGTACTCAGCGGCGCCAAGCCTGGGATGCCCTGCGTTCTCCCCCCAACGCGCATGATCGATCAAAGGCTGGGGATGTTCAATCCGCACACCAACAGAAAACGGTTTCGCTTCCAAGGCGACACCGACCCGTTCAAGCATGGCGAACGAGTCTCGCGCGGAATGACCAGGCGCGAGCACCAAGTGCCGACAGGCAATCTGCTCACCACCCTCTAAACGCACAGCCACCAGCTGATTCGGTTTGCCCTCTGAACAAGGTTCCAGCACCAATTCATCGACCCGACTCCCGAAGCGCACTTCACCACCGAGGGATTCGATCCGCGAGCGCAGCCCACGAACCACGGTTGCCAACTTGAAGGTGCCGATGTGGGGACGGTGCACCGTGAGGATCTCTGGATTGGCCCCACTCGCGACCAGCTCCTCAAGCACTTTGCGGCCGTAATGCTCAGGGTCACTCACCTGGCTGTACAACTTGCCATCGGAAAAGGTTCCAGCGCCACCCTCACCAAACTGAGCATTGGAGTTGGGACTGAACGGCTTGGTCCCCTTCCAAAAGCCAAAGGTTTGCAGCGTGCGCTGCTTCACGGGTTCGCCACGCTCCAGCAGCAAGGGACGAAGGCCCATCTGGGCCAGCAGAAGAGCTGCGAAATATCCGCAAGGTCCTGCCCCTACAACAACCGGACGGTCATGACCCTGGAGCAACGCATCCGACGGACCCTGGACAACGGGCTGATAACGCGTATTCGGTGCTGGGCGAACACTGGAACCGGCACGAAGGCGGCGCATGACCGCTTTCTCCGACTTAACGCGCACGTCAACGCTGTAACTCAATTGAATACGATCGCGTCGACGGGCATCGATGCTGCGTTTCACCAGACGCCACTCGAGCAGGTGCTCGGCCGAGATCCGCAGACGGCGGAGCACCGCTTTAGGCAACGCATCCTCGTCGTGATCGAGCGGCAGCTTCAACTCGCTCAAACGCAGCACCCAAACCCCGACGACTGTTGTTTATTCGATCAGACGGTCAGCTTTTGACCAGTCCGGCAACGGCCTGACCACCAGGAGCCTGACCTGCTCTTAACCGAAAATCACTCGCTGCAGAAGGAATGCGCAGAGATTCACCGGCCTGGCGTTGGGTCAAGGCAGCACACAGAGAAATTGGCTCAGCTTCAGGGTCAATCCACTCCAGCTGATCGCGATCGCCTCCAGCCGCGAGTGCAAGTAGACGGGCGGTGTCATAGGCCGACGCTTCAAGCAATCCTGGGGTTTGCCCCCAGCGTTGTTGGAACCGTTCTGCAAAGGGCTGCCAACCATCTCCTCGAGCTGGTGCCTGCAACGTGATCTGCTGCCATGGCTTGGACCGGATCGCATCGACACGATCCGACTCGGACAACCACACCCAATTCGGCGTTTGGGGAGCACCGCCACCAAACAAACCTTCGGACTGCTGAAACTGCAGAACCTGGGCCAGCGAACCTTTGGGATCACTAGCAACAACAACGGTCTGAGCCCAAGACCACGACATGTCATCACCAAAACGTTTTAACGACGCTGGATTGGAGGGATCCACGCGTTGAACAGGACTCGCTTCATAACTGTCCACCACACCGCCAAGGTCGCGATAGGTGGAGACGAACCGGGCCGACACGGTGGCTTCGAGGTCCTTGGGATCAGCCACAACCATGGCGCGTCCCCACCCCGCGGCGATTGCCGCTGCCGCGACAGCCTTGATGTCCTCATCACGGGATGGCGTCAGGGGCCAAAGAAAACGGCGGTGCTCCAAAGAGAGCAACGTGGCCAACGATGATCCCCGCTGATACGGCAAGACGACAGGCACTTGATATTCAGCGGCCAACTGATCAAACGCCCGTAGATCAGCTGCAGGTGGTGCCACCACGACCTGCAGCTGATCTGCATGGCCCCGCAGCGCTGCAGCCGGTGCTTGGTCATCCGAGAGATCGGTCCAATGCACCGATGGCATCTCAGCCCCACAGCGACGCACGGACTCCTCCCCAACCGCAAAACCTCGCAAAAATTGCCGACGGACCTGTGTCTCGGAGGGTGCATCCGACAACATCACGACCATTCGAGCCTTCGGGAGAGCTCTGCCCACTAGGGACTGGACTCCGAAGACTGCTCCGACGAGGCCCAGCAACACCAACCAAGGCTTGGAGCTCAATAGTTTGCGTGCCATCAGGGAGATCAAGCCCGATCGCTGAAAGCTAGGGAGTGCGCTCTGTTTCGTCCGGGTTTGTATCGGTGTCAGCGCCCAATTGCGACAGCAAACCGGCAACGAGAAGAGCCGCACCGATCGCCGCGGCCAACCCTCGATTGTCTGCAGCGGCACCCTGCCCCCAAGCCGCCGTTCCTAGGAATGCGGCACCGAGCAGAAGGCATGGAACCAAGACGATTCCTCGAGCAACACGGTTGTCGGCCATTCAGCTGAGCCCTGAAGAACATCCATTGGTGGCCAAACCAGCAGCCACAAGACCAGTACTGAGATCAAGGTCGGTCCCAATCGGCGTCACCCTGGCCAGCAATTGACCATCGACCGATCCCGCTGGACGCAGATTCACCCGACGGCGCCTCGGAAGCTGCTCCCTAAGCCAACCCACCGCCCTGGCCTCATCGGACGGAGCCACATCAACACAGGTGAGTTGAACCGTGTAGGTGCGGTTGTGATCTCCAACTTGCAGCAGCTGCGAGCTCCGCACTTGGAGAACTTCTGCAGCATCGGCAGAGAGTGCTGTGCAGAACAGAACGAGAAGCAAACAACAGAACCGAATCACAGGGACGGCCCACACTGCGGGCAAGAACGATGGTTGAGGACCGTCACCACAGCTCATGAGCCACAGCTCCGGGTTGGGTCGTTGGCCAGTTCAGGGTGAGAAGGAAGGCCCACCATTTGGGCGTTGCTCTTGCCCGGTGGAACCATCGGGTAGCAGTTTTCACCCCGACGAACATGCACATCGATCAGCATTGGGCCTGGAGCACGCAGTGCTGAATCCAACGACGCCCGTAAGTCGTCCCGCTCGGTGATTTTGACGCCGTCCACCCCAAAGGACCGTGCCAGGGCAATGAAATCGGGCATGCCATTGAGCATGTCTGAAGCGGAATAACGCTCTCCGTAGAAACTTTCCTGCCATTGGCGAACCATGCCCTGCCAATGGTTGTTCACGATCACAACCTTGACCGGAAGTCCATAGGCCGCAAGCGTGCCCAGCTCCTGGATATTCATCAAAATGCTGGCGTCGCCAGCGATGCAAACGACCTGTCGTTGAGGGCAAGCGACTTGAGCACCGATCCCGGCCGGCATGCCAAAACCCATCGTGCCCAGGCCTGCACTACTGATCCAGCCCCGGGGCCCATTACGCAGGTATTGAGCGGCCCACATCTGATGCTGGCCGACATCGGTGGTGACGATGGCATCGGGGGCCAGATCACGCACCGCAAGCAACACTTCCTGGGGATAGATCGGTCCCTCGGCAGGCGGAATTGTGAGTGGATAGAGCTCTTTCCAGGTGTGAATGCGATCCAGCCAGGCTGCAGTGCGCAGTTCCACAGCCTGCTGAAGACTGCTTTGCACCAGGCGGGACAAGCTCAGACCCAAATCACCCAGAACAGCCACCTCTGGAACGCGATTTTTACCGACCTCAGCAGGATCGATTTCAAAGTGAATGACCTTCGCGCGAGGGGCAAACGTGTCGAGTTTTCCTGTGACGCGATCATCAAATCGAGCGCCAACTGCAATCAATAGATCGCACTCTGTAACGGCGAAGTTGGCATAAGCCGTGCCATGCATGCCGAGCATGCCCACGGACAACGAATGATTTTCATCGAAAGCACCCTTGCCCATCAACGTGGTGGTGACGGGAATCTGGTGGCGTTCTGCGAGGGCGAGAAGGCTCTCATGGGCAGAGGCAGAGACCGCACCACCACCCACGTAGAGCAACGGACGACTGGACTGGGCGATCAGGGCGAGGGCGTCCCGAATGGCCCCATCATCTGGGGGTTCCGGCTGGCGAAACCCAGGTGGAACAACCGAACCGGGTTCCACAGGCACGTAATCGAATTCTTCCTGGCCGACGTCTTTCGGGATATCAATCAACACAGGACCTGGGCGGCCACTGGCAGCGATCAGGAAGGCCTGGGAAACGATCATGCCCAGATCAGCTGGGTCGCGGACGACCCAGGAATGTTTCACGATCGGCAAGGTGATGCCGAAGATGTCAGTTTCTTGAAAGGCATCGGTCCCAATCGCCGGCCGCGGAACCTGTCCTGTGATGACCACCATCGGCACAGAGTCCATCTGAGCCGTGGCAATGCCAGTGACAAGGTTGGTGGCACCGGGGCCCGAGGTGCCGAAACAGACCCCGACCTTTCCGGTGGCACGGGCATAGGCGTCGGCAGCATGGGTGCCAGCCTGCTCATGGCGCACCAACACATGCTTGACCCATCCTTGGCTCTCAGCGATGTGGAGGGCGTCATAAATCGGCAGGATTGCTCCGCCGGGGTAACCAAAGATGGTGTCAACGCCATGGCGACGCAGAGCATCCATGAGGGCCTCTGCGCCAGTGATCCGGCGCAACTGACCCGATTCCTGCCCGCCGACAGCCGTGGGAGCGGAAGAAAGGGTCACAGCAGCTCAGTCGACAAGGACACACCAGATTAATCGTCCGAAGCCCCTTCAGTTCAGCGGTGACCCCAACGGCGCGCGGATTGAGAACACATCAGCACCCAACCATCCACCTTCAACCACCGCGGCCATCGGCAGAGGACTCCCCGATCAGCAATGACTTCAACAACCAGTTAGAGCAAGCCCATGGCATGGAGCGGTCCATGGCCACTGATCAACTCGAGAAGGAAGGCAGAAAACCCGACCATCGCCAGACGTCCATTCCAGACCTCGGAACTGTTGTTCCAGCCCCATTCCCACTTCTCCTGCGGGTAGAGCTTCACCTTGGTCGGCAGCTCAGCGGCGGCATCCAGACTGACTTCAGGTCCTTCGAGGCTGGTCGTGACAAGGTCGGCCAATCCTTCGATAAAGCCGGGGTATGTGTCCAACGCACGAACGCGTCTGAAATTCACCACACCAGCCTCTGTGGCCAGTTCGCGGTATTCGATGTCGATTTCCTCAAGCGTTTCGATGTGCTCGCTGACGAAACTGATCGGTACAACAACGAGATCTTGGGTTTTGGCCTCGCCTAACTCCTCGAGCGCTTCTTCGGTGTAAGGCTTCAGCCACTCCACAGGACCTACACGGCTCTGATAAGCGAGGGTGTGTGGATTCTCATGGCCCACCACATTGGCGAGCTCCTTCATGATGAGTGCGGTGCAAGCCTCGATTTCCTTTTGATAAGGGTCGCCGGCTTCTTCCACGTAGCTCTTTGGCACACCGTGGGCTGAGAAAAAGACGTGGGCCTGATCAGGGGCATCACTGTTCCTAATTTCCTCGGCAATCAATTCGGCCATCGCACGGACATAGCCGGGATGATCAAACCAACTGCGGATGCAACGGATCGGCAGCTTCTCAAAATCGGCGTCACCCTGACGCAGACGTTGCAGCTCTCGGAAGCTCGATCCACTCGTACTAATGGAGAAGTGTGGATAAAGAGGAAGCACGACGACCTGATCCATCCCATCGGCCTTGATGTCGGCCACCGCCGATTCGGTGAAGGGATGCCAATAACGCATCGCGACGTAACTCGTCGCATCAACGCCACGCTGCCGCAGCAGGCTTTGAAGTTCTCGGGCTTGCTGCTCGGTAATTCGCCTCAGCGGTGAGCCACCACCGATCGAGCGATAAGCCTCCTGGGACTTGCCACTCCGCAAGGTGCTGATCAACCAGGCCAGAGGCTTTTGCAAAGCAGGGCTTGGCAACCGGATGATCTCTGGGTCGGCGAAGAGGTTGTAAAGGAAGGGGCCAACATCCTGGATCCGCTCCGGTCCACCCAGGTTCAGCAGGACAACGCCGACGCGGGACATACGGAAAGGCCTGTTCAGAAGGGGTTGAGCGTAGCTCCCAAAAACGTCATCCTCGGAACCAATGACACATCCATGGACCTCCTCGACGGGCTTGACAAAATCAACGAACAGCTGAAGGAAGAAGGATTCCGGCTGAGGATCGAACAGCGCGGGCGTCGGCTCAACCTCAGGGGTTTGCTTCCGACGCGCGACAACCCCGATGCAGAACGGGTTCAACGGCTCAGCCCCGGCCTCCAGGCGAATTCCATGGGCTTGCGTGAAGCCGAGCAGACGGTTCGGCTGATCGAACGTCAGTTGAATCGAGGGGCATTCAGGTGGGAGGACTGGCGATCAACCAACCGAGCCCGTTGCCCGCGCACGGATCCCAACCAAAGCGCAGACATCGCTGTGGTGATCGATCGCTTTCAAGAGGCGTTCTTCGCTGACCCACGACGACGGCGCTCACCCTCGGGTAGTCGAACGACCTGGAGCGGGGCTTATCTGCCTTATTTGAGGCGGCTGCAAGCCATCACACAAGGTGACGTCATCAATGCCGACGGCCTTCTCAAAACTCTCACCAGTTACGACGATGGAAGCCGAAGTCGGCAACAGTGCGCGACGGCCTTAGCGGCCCTTGCGAACCATCTAGAGATCCACCTCCCGGACGACTGGCGTCAAGAAGCCGGTGGATATGGACTGCACAAAGCGCAATTTCGACAGCTGCCGACAGATCAACAAATTCTCGAAGTCGCCATGCAGATCCCCAACCCCCGCTGGCGCCTGGCCTACGGCTTAATGGCCACCTATGGATTGAGGAACCATGAGGTGTTTTTCTGCGACTACAGCCCGCTGAGTCGCGGAGGCGACCGGGTACTCAGGGTGTTGCCGACAACAAAAACCGGGGAACACCAGAGCTGGCCCTTCCATCCGGCCTGGGTCGAACGCTTTGGCTTGGAGCAGCTCGGTGATGACCATGCCGCACTTCCCAAGATCAGCACCGATCTACGCAGCACCACGCTTCAACAAGTGGGACGGCGCGTGAGTGAACAATTTCGGCGCTACGGGCTACCGATCACGCCCTATGACCTGCGCCATGCCTGGGCTGTACGCACGATTCATATCGGCCTACCCGACACTGTTGCCGCCAGGATGATGGGCCATTCCGTGGCAATCCACACCCGGACGTATCACCACTGGATCACCCGTCGGGATCAGCAGCAAGCCGTGGATACAGCCCTCTCCCGACACCACGCCTCATGACATCTTTCCTCCGGCCACTCGCTTACCGCTACCGCTGGATTTACGACAGCGTCACGGCCGTCTCGTCGCTGAGCGTTGGCGGCGTTGACCGCCTCAGACGCCTTGGCCTGGATGCGCTCATGCCGCACCTCCACGCTGACGCAAAGGTGCTCGATCTCTGCTGCGGTAGCGGTGAAGCCGCTGCACCGTGGCTTGCCGCTGGCTTTCATGTCACAGGCCTGGATGTTTCACCACGCGCCCTCGAACTGGCGGCAAACCGTCATCCCGCGATGAAACGGGTCGAAGGGCTCGCCGAAGAGCCGCCGCTGCCAGATGCTGGCTTCAGTGCCATCCAATTGAGTGTGGCGTTGCATGAATTCCCACGCCCGGAACGGGAACAGGTGTTGAAGAGCTGCCTGCGGTTACTGGAGCCAGGCGGCTGGCTGGTGCTGGTTGATCTTCATCCCGCAGGACCTTGGCTGCGTCTTCCCCAACAACTGTTTTGCGCTCTTTTCGAAACGGACACCGCCACGGCCATGCTGGAGGACGACCTGTTGGCCCAGCTCAAAGGGATCGGCTTCACCGCAGTTCAACAAGATCTGCTCGCCGGTCGAGCCCTTCAGCGCATTACGGCCCGACGCCCCTGATCAAATGAGTCAAAACCTCGACACCAGCGCTGCAGAACTGGGCATGGGGGGCCATCTAGCCCCGGAAAAAGATGATGCTGGATACCGCAAACGGATGGCCCGACGTCAGGAAGTCCAACGTCAGCGCGTCGAGGAACGGAACAAGGAAAAGGGTCTCATTCTTGTCTTCACTGGCCAGGGCAAAGGCAAGACCACAGCCGGCCTCGGTCTCGTGCTCCGCACCCTCGGCCATGGAGAGCGGGTCGCTGTCGTGCAGTTCATCAAGGGCGGCTGGGAACCCGGCGAAGCCAGAGCGCTGAAGCAGTTTGGTGATCAGGTGGCCTGGCATGCACTCGGGGAAGGCTTCACCTGGGAAACCCAGGATCGCGAGAGGGACCAGCAACTCGTCGAGCAGGCCTGGGAGACAGCACTGACCTACCTGCGCGACGAGAGCATCAAGCTCGTATTGCTCGATGAGGTGAATGTGGCCATGAAGCTGGGCTACATCGATGCAGAGACCGTGTTGCGTGGTCTGGCAGAACGCCCTGAACTCACCCACGTTGCTCTCACCGGACGTGGGGCACCCGCTGCATTGGTGGAGCAAGCAGATTTAGTGACAGACATGACCTTGGTTCACCACCCGTTCAGGGAACAAGGGGTCAAAGCGCAAGCAGGAATTGAATACTGAGCACCGCCTCAGCGTTCTGACGACTTGAGATCGTCCTGCAGTTGGCGGGTGGCCTCGGTGAGGACCGACAAGCCACTGACCAGAAGTGCCCGGTACACAACGGGGTCACTCCAACAAGAGGGATCATCACTGGCGCGCTCCAGTGCCGAGAGTGTGAGTCGAGCCATCACTCCACTTTGGGCTTTGTCGTGTTGATCCATCACCACGTCGCCTTTGAGCTATTCAAGCGACAAATCAATGGCTTGACGAGCGCTTGCTACTGTCGAACGGATCTGGACCGTTGATGACCTACACACGCGTCCTGCTGAAGCTCAGCGGCGAAGCTCTGATGGGATCTCAGGGCTATGGCATCGATCCCGCCATTGTTCACTCCATTGCACAGGATGTCGCCAAGGTGGTGGCCTCCGGAACCGAACTCGCCATCGTTGTGGGCGGGGGGAATATTTTTCGGGGATTGAAAGGATCAGCGGCCGGAATGGAGCGGGCGACTGCTGATTACGTCGGCATGTTGGCGACGGTGATGAACGCAATCACGCTTCAGGATGGCCTTGAACAGGCGGGAGTTCCGACGCGCGTTCAAACGGCGATTGCCATGCAAGAGGTGGCCGAGCCTTACATCCGGCGCAAAGCCATCCGCCATCTTGAAAAAGGGCGTGTCGTGGTCTTCGGGGCCGGTTGCGGCAATCCGTTTTTCACCACAGACACAACGGCGGCATTAAGAGCTGCGGAAATCAACGCCGATGTGGTGTTCAAGGCCACCAAGGTGGACGGTGTTTACGACAAAGATCCCGCCAAACATTCCGATGCCGTGAAATACGACAATCTCGGCTTCCAGGATGTGTTGAGTGGGGAGCTTGGGGTGATGGACAGCACCGCCATTGCCCTTTGCAAGGACAACAACATTCCGATCGTTGTGTTCAACCTGTTCGAACCTGGCAACATCGGCAGAGCAGTGGCAGGAGAACCGATCGGGTCACGCATCGGTGAACCGCTCTGAGTCCAGCGCCATCGTTCTCGTCCAGCCCCTCTTCCACTCCTATGTCGACCAAAGATCTCGAAGCCAGCATGCGCAAGTCGGTGGAGGCCACCCAGCGC
>CEPW01163399.1_pt1 | contig 11090 bp, 7 predicted proteins | sample 356211 | NCBI WGS metagenome assembly CEPW01 (sample SAMEA2620021, study PRJEB7988) | marine metagenome | biome: marine biome (ENVO:00000447); feature: deep chlorophyll maximum layer (ENVO:xxxxxxxx); material: "saline water (ENVO:00002010), including plankton (ENVO:xxxxxxxx)" | depth 25 m
GCGAGGCGCCGACGGGCGACGGACGAAGAAAGACGAGAGACTGACGGTGAACGCGTTGATGTGCTCGCGCGCAGCATGGCCGGTGGTGTCGCCAAAGCGGCGCCGGGTGAACCGAAAAAGGTGTTCGGCTTGACGCTTCCGGAGAGTGAGGGCATCTCCTTCGCCATTCTCGCCGCGGGGTCTCTCGGCTCGGCGCTCGGTTTCGCGGCGCTTCAAGAGGGCGTGTTCCGCATCCCGGGTTTCAAGTTCTCCGCGTGGATGACCGTCTTGACGACGTTCACGTACTTTTTGTGCGGTGCGCTCGAGATGAAGCTCACCCAAGACTCTCGTAAGGGTTCGTGGAAGAACTACGGCATCCTCTCCGTGTACACGTACGGGGGCATGGCGTTGACCAACTACGCGTTGTCCTACTTGAACTACGCGACTCGTATCGTGTTCAAGTCTGCGAAGATCATCCCGGTGATGGCCTTCTCCGTCTTGATCGTCGGTAAGAAGTACAACTGGAAGGAGTGGTTGTCCGCCGCTATTCTCGTCGCCGGCATCGTCCTCTTCACCCTCGGCGACGTCGCCTCCTCCCCGGCGTTCGCGCCGATCGGTGTTATCCTCATCGCCGGTGCTTTGTGCGTCGACGCCATCTGCGCCAACTTTGAGGAGAAGAACTTCTTCCGTTGTGAGACCCCGTCCACGACCCAAGAAGTGCTCTGCTACGCCTCTTTGATCGGCACGGCGTACGGTCTCATCCCGCTCATCGCCTCTGGCGGTCTCGCCCCGGCGCTCGCTTTCTCCCAAGCGAACCCGCAAGTGGTGCCGATGATCATGGGTTTCTCCGTCATGGGTTACTCTTCCGTCTCCTTCATCCTCTCCCTCATCAAATACTTCGGTGCGACCGAGGCTGAGATCGTGAAGTCTCTCCGCAAGGTGCTCTCCATCGTCATCTCCTTCATGCTCTTCCCGAAGGAACTCAACTGGAAGTACATCGCCGGTTTCCTCGCCGTCGTCGTCTCTACCGTCTACACCTTCTACCTTAAGCAACAAAAGAACGCCGCCAAGGCCAAGGCTGCCGAGTCTGCGTAATTTTGTCCAAGTTATGCAATACATATGGAAGTTGTTTTTCCTCCGTTCATTCGCGCCTGCCCACACGCTCGGCTCGTTCGCGACGCGATGCGACGCCCGATGCGATCGCGTTCGACGCCCGTCATCTCGTCATCGTGTTTCGTTCGCGGTGGCGCGCGACGCGAAGCGTCTCGTGTCGCGCGCTTTTTCAAAAAAGACGCGATTTGGCGAGAAGGTTTTGGCAATAACTTAGTTCAATTGCAAGTGAGTACTAGAGCAAAAAATGAACACGGTACCGTGAGGTGCCGTTACCCCACCAAACGGTGAGGTATTGTCTACGAGAACAAGGTTCGGGAATCTCCGGAACATTTGCTGTGTGAGTGCTTGTCTGCGCGATTTACGCCGTGGCGGTGTCAAAGTCAACCGGATCGGACTTCCAGATGAGGAAGACGAAAACGGATACCAACTGGAGCGCCGCGATCGGGAAGAACAAGGAGTAGGCCCAGTTACCACCGGTCTGGGAGAGGAAGAGACCGGTGAAGAAGGTGGAAAGCGTGGACGCGATGGCCGCCGCCGTGTTCGTCACGCCCAACATGATGGACGCGTACTTGGGGGAGAGATCTTGGTGACCGCAGAACAAACCAGTACGGATGAAGGCGGCGAAACCAAAGGTGATGGAGAGGAGACCGACCACCAAGCCAATGGTTTGGTTCGTCACCGCCTCGACCGGAGTGGCGTTGACGATGAGACCGATGACGGTGAGCATCACGGCGCCGACGCCGAAGCAAAGCGTTTGAGAACCCTTGCGGATTTGCGTGCGCGTGAGCGTCTTGTCCGCCTCGAGCTTACCCGCGAGCGGGGCGATGATAGCGGTCATGATGACGGTGGATAAGTACGGCAGGATGGAGAGGAAGGAAGACTTGGACAGAGTCACGCCCATGGCGCTCGCCAAGAAGGACGGCAACCACGCGAGCAAACCGTACGAGAAGTAGTTCCACGTGAAGTGCGCGACGGTGAGCGCCCAGAATTGCGGGTTGCGAGTGAACGCGCCCCACGGGATGTTGAGACTCTTCTTTTCGCCCGGGGCCGCGGTCTCCTTCATGTCCGTGGAGGAATCGCGCATGAAGGAGACGAACCACCACGCGCCCCAGAAGAAGCCGAGAACGCCGAAGAGATAAAAGACGGCGGGCCAGCCGCCGAGGTGGAAGATGATCGGCGGAGCGATGAGCAAACCGCTCAAAGAACCGACGTCGAGACCACCGAAAGCGGTGGTCACCGCCTTGGATCGTTGGCTCGGCGGCACGCCCTTCGCCAAGACGCCGGTCGCCGCCGCCGGGGCGACGCCCTCGCCGAGACCGACCAAGAACCTAGACGCGAGGAGCGCCGGCATGCCGAGCGCCGCGCACCACGGCGCGATGAGAGTACCGAGCGACCAGAGCATGACGCCGTAGAACAAGACAGCCTTACCGCCGTACTTGCTCGCCAACCAACCTCCCGGGATCTGCGTGAACGAATATCCCCAGAAGAACGCCGACGAGACTAAACCCTTTTGCGTCGCCGTCCAGCCAAACGACTCCGCCATCGGGACGATGGCGACGGACATGTTCACCTTGTCGAGGTTACACAACACGAACGCGACGAACAAGGAGAACACCATCGCCCATCGCTTCTTTTGCCCACCGGCCGTCATGTCGAACACCTCCTCCTCCGGCGGATCGTTCGGGTTAATCTCCGTCGCCCCGCCCCCCGCGCGCGTCGTCACGGCGTCTCGCAAACCTCTCTTTTCCCTCGTCGTCGTCATCGTCATCCCAACCTCGGTCGCGCGCGTCGCCTTCACGACGAACGACGACGCGCGTCCTCGTCTTCGAATCGTTCCATTTTCCCGCGTCACCGCTTTCGACGCTCGACGCGCGCGCGCGTCACCACCGATTCGCGCCGCCGCCGAGATCGTCCGCATCGTCGACGTCGACGTCGAGCATCCGCCCGTCATCCCTCTCGTCGCCTTCTCCCTCGTCCGCGTCTGGTATCGCGCTCGATCGATCGATCGCGCGCGCGTCTCGTCTCGTCGTCGACGTCCTCGTCGCGTCGTCCACTGCCGTCGACGCGTCGTCGAACCCATCCGATCGATCGGGGTCGATCGGATCGATCAGCGATCGATCGGATTCATTCATTCATTCATGCATGCATTCGACCGCGCCGACCCGCGACGACGGCCGATCGCCCCTTTCGCCCCTTTCGCATCCCCGCGTCGATCGATGGGATCGATCGATCGATCGATCGAGATCGAGTGGACGCGGTCGCCGGGTCGAGCGTGCGCGCGCCCTTTCCCGACCTTTCGTCGAAACGCGTAGTGTGTGTGAAATAACCCAGTGTACGTGTCATACGTACTCTTTGGACGGACACACAAAGAACCACGTCGATGATGTCGCGATGGGTGCTCGATCGATCGGATCGAATCGATCGGATCGATCGACCCAGTCGATTCATTCGTTCATGCATGCATGCATTCGTTCATTCATCGGTGCGCGATATCCACGACGATGACGATGACGATGACGACGACGACGATGCGTGCGTTCGCGTTCGCGCGTTCGGAGAGCGTTCGAGGGTCGAAAGGGACGATGATGTCGTCGTCGTCGTCGTCGAGACGGGTGTCGAGACCGGCGTCGAGACGCGACCGACCGATCGCGACGGCGTTTCTCAACTTTGGCGGTGGCGGTGGGAAGACGACGTCGTCGAGCGGGGCGTACGTGTGCGTGGACTGTGGATACGTCTTCAAGGGGGATTTCGCGGCGTTGCCGAGATCGTACAGGTGCCCGACGTGTAACGTGGGGAAGAATCGATTCAAACCCGTGGGAGGGGGGAGCGTGTTGGCGCAGAAAAAGGCGAATAAGGAGGCGTTCAGGGCGAGACGCGCGGCGGCGGATAAAAAGGGACGATTGACGGGCCGGGAGGCGCTGAAACAGAAGATGATTGACGCGCAGAGGGAAAATGATGAAAAGCGGCGCGGGTGGTTTTGAGTCGGTCGGTCGGTTCGCGTCGGTCGTCGGCTCGCGGACGACGCGCGACGGCGAAAGACGCGCGAGAAGACGCGAGCGCGCACGTCGCTGTAATAATTTGAAGATTCTTGTTCCATTTCACACTACAAAAATTCTCGTACCGAGGAGCGCGATCGTCTCTAATCGAGCACCTTAGACACGACGCCCGCGCCGACGGTGCGACCGCCCTCGCGAAGGGCGAAGCGCAAACCGGGGTCCATGGCCACCGGGGCGATGAGCTCAAAGACGGCGGTGATGTTGTCGCCCGGCATGACCATCTCCGTGCCTTCCGGAAGCGTGATGTTACCGGTGATATCGGCGGTGCGCATGAAGAATTGCGGACGGTAGTTGGAGAAGAATGGGGTGTGACGTCCGCCCTCTTCCTTCTTCAACACGTACACCTCGGCTTCAAACTTGGCGTGCGGTTTCACCGATCCGGGCTTGCACAAGAGTTGTCCGCGTAAGACTTCGTCGCGCTTTAAACCGCGAAGCAACAGCCCGCAGTTATCCCCGGCTTGACCCTCGTTGAGCGTCTTCTTGAACATTTCGACACCGGTGACGGTGGTCTTCTTCGTCGGCGTGATACCGACGATATCCACCTCTTCGCCCGTGCGCACGATGCCTTGCTCGACGCGACCCGTGGCGACGGTGCCGCGACCTTGAATGCTAAACACGTCCTCGACGGGCATGGAGAAGGGCTTATCCAACGCCCGCGTCGGTTCCGGAATGTACGAATCGATCGCCGCCATGAGTTCGATGATCTTATCGCGACCAATCTTATCTTCCGTCCCCTTGAGCGCGTGCAACGCCGAACCCTTGACGATGGGAATGTCGTCGCCCGGAAATTGATAAAAGCTCAACAACTCGCGAAGTTCCATCTCCACCAACTCCACCAACTCCTCGTCGTCCACCATGTCAACCTTATTCATGAACACCACGAGCGACGGCACACCGACTTGTCTCGCCAACAAAATGTGTTCCCTCGTCTGCGGCATCGGTCCGTCCGCCGCGCTCACGACGAGAATCCCGCCGTCCATTTGCGCCGCCCCCGTGATCATATTCTTCACGTAATCCGCGTGTCCCGGACAATCCACGTGCGCGTAATGTCTCGTCGCCGTCTCATATTCAACGTGCGAGGTCGAAATAGTGATCCCTCGCGCCTTTTCCTCGGGCGCTTTATCGATTTGATCAAACGCGATCTCCCGCGCGCCGCCCTCCTCCGCCATCACCTTCGTGATCGCCGCCGTGAGCGTCGTCTTCCCGTGATCGACGTGTCCGATCGTCCCGACGTTCAGGTGCGGTTTCGATCGAGAATTGATATCATACGCCGCGTACTCGCGCGCGAACGGCGTTCCACGGCGGTACGGCGTCGTCGTCGTCGTCGTCGTCGTCATCACGGATGCCGCGCGCCATCCCTCGACCGCGACGCCGTTCGACGACGACGACGTCATCCCTCGCGCGAGCGTCCATCCTCGCGCGCACGCGCGCGACACCGCGCGAGACACCATGTCGGAACGCGCGCGCGACCTCGGGCCTTCGCGCGTTCGCGCGTCACCGAGTCGCGCGAATGAATGAATGCCGTGGACGTGGGCACGAATGCGGCGCGAAAACACACACCCTCGTGAAGCGCCGATGGTGGCGCAACGATGCGATGGCGCGCGACGTGGGATGGGATTGGGATCGATGCGCGAGAGCGCGACGGACGACGGGACTCGAGCGGCGGGATGGGGCCGAAACGGGGCGACACGCGCGAGGGTGTGGAGGCTGTGGAGGCGTCGACGGGGGACGCGTCGACGATGAGCGATGGGAAGAAGCGTCGACGCGATGACGATGACGATGACGATGAAGAGGATGATGATGATGATGACGAGACGAGGAAGCGAGGAAACGTGGAGTACGTGGGCGTTCGAGACGTGGACGTGGAGGTACTGTCGCGGGAGTACACGCAGCGAGCGGAGGAGTGTGCGACGCAGATGGGGGCGAACGCGGCGGAGGCGATGAGCGCCGAGGAGCGCGAACGCTTGACGAGCGAGGTGATGCGATACGTGTTGTTCTCGACGCATCGTGAGCGAGGGGCGCCGGTGAGTCGACAGAAGATTGGAGAGGCGATGAGCGCGATCGGAGGGGCGGGTGGACGAGCGAAGCGGGGGGGATCGTACGTCGTGGCGTTGGCGCAGAAGAAGTTTTTGGACATTTTTGGATTTGAAATGGTCGAGTGTCAGCGCGCGCAGAGTCGGAATAAGAAACCGGTCAAGACGGTCAAGGACGCGCAGGGTGGAGGACAGGTGAAGTGTTACTCGCTGAGGAGCGTGTTGCCGGCGCAGATGCGGAGGAAATTCGTTGATGATCCGGACGACGCGCCGGCGCGCGGATTGGCAATCGTCGTCGCGGCGTTGATTCAAATTTCGAGCGGGTGCATTCGAGAGGAGGCGCTGTTCGAACACTTGAAAAAGCTCGGCATCTCCGCCGAGAACGCGCGACATCCCCAGTTCGGCGACGTTCGCGAGTTGCTTCAGAGTCTCGTCAAGCGTCGCGTGTTCTTGCGCGAACGCTCCGTGTACGACGACCCCGCCGCCGGTTTCTCCTTTGAGCTCGCCGAGGGCGCGGAGACGATGATCGGGTACGAAAACATAGACAAGTTCGTCAACGAAATCATGCGCACGACGGTGACGACGGTGGGATGAGAATGAAACGAACGAGTCATCTCTTTGTAACGGAACCGTAAACGAAACGCGCCCTCGCTCTTTGAACACCGCCGCCGCGCGTCTCCCCGACTCCACACCGCGCCCACCCCGCGAGCGATGGTCGCGCGCGCGATGGACGTGGCCCCTGGCATCACCGCGGAAGACGTCCTCTTCGTGAGCAACACCGTCTTGTACCTCGCGCTCGCCTTTTTCGTCCTCAACCGGATCGTGTGCCCGCTCTTCGCACCGAGCTTCATGCGAAAGGAACCGTTCTTGCTCGCGTTTGAGCTCACGTGTTTCGTGCCGTTGGCCTACTGCGCCTTCGTGGGCACGTACGGTTGGTTGTACGACCTCGAGGATGGGTACGACACCGCGTGGGCGAGGCTTCACACACCGATTCCGATGAGCTCTCGGAAGATGATCCTCGTCAACTGCGGGTTTCAAATATGGGATTTCTTCGTCTCCTTTGGACACGGTAAACTGAGCAAGATTGAGATGCTCTTGCATCACTCGCTCGCCGCCGGACTCGCGATCGCGGGACTTCACATGGGATTCGGTCAGTACTATGGATTATTTTTCATGGGCGTGACGGAGACGAGCTCGCTGCCGCTCGTGTGGGTCGATCTCGGAAAATATTATCCGGAACTCTCGAAGAGACTTCCCACGATGGATTTGCTCGCCAAGGCGATCTTTGCGTTGATGTTCATCGTCGTGCGAGACGTTTTGTTCATCAAACACTCGATTCAGCTCTGGAAGGACTCGTTCGAAGTCCTCGGAGCGGGCACGGCGAAATTTCCCGCCGTGACGTACGGCTTCATGGTGACCAACTTATTTTTTAACGTTCTGCAGATCGCGTGGACGAAGCTGTTGATCGATGGCATTCTGGACGTCGTGCGCGGTGGAGGCGCGAAGGGCGATAAGGCAAAGGGGGAATAATAGATACAATTTGTAATTGACTGTACGACTATTGCACTCGACACCCGTGCGTCCCGGGCGAGTCGAGACGATCGATGACCGCGCTCGCTTCGAGATTTTTTCCCGGCGAATGCGATGCGCGTTGGAACAGCGCGCGGCGCGTTCGATCGGGCGTGGATTCGGGTTCCGGGTGCGACGCGTACGACCGCGGCGCGCTCGGCGAATCGCGAACGCGGTGCACTCGAACGGCGTCTTGAAACGTCACTCGTCGCGGCGACGGTGAGACTTGCCCGAGTCTCGACGGTGTCGTAGGCATGGACGCCGTGCGCGCGCGCGTCGGCGTCGGCGTCGCGCTGACCTGTCCCGTCTCGCGATTGGTGTGTAATACCGTCTCGTATCCCTCGCGACGCATGCGCGCCAGTTCGCTCAACAATCGGTCTCTGCTCAAAAGTAATTCTTGCTCCGTGGCGCTCGCCACGGCCACCTTGTGCGCCGTCCGTCGACGAACCTCGGCAATCTCCCCCTCGTGTTTCAACTCGAGTTCGTCTATCCTCCTCTTCGCCTCATCGAGTTGCGTCTCCAGGTGTCGTTGCCGTTGAAACTCCTCGGCTTCGCGTCGGCGGAGATAATCGCCCTCGCTCATCAACGCCTCCTCCATCCGTTCACGCGTCGATTTCGCATCTGCGAGTTCCCTGTCGAGGCGTTCAATCTCGATCGTCGCCGCGGACGCTGTATCCTCCATTTCCGTCGCGTGCATCAGCGCATCGTCGAGCTGTTCTTTGAGCTCGCGCGCGTACTCCTTCTCCACGTCGAGATTTTCTCTCACCAGTCGCAACTCTTTCTCTCTACTGTCTAATCGCTCTCGCAGCGCGAGGACTTTCTTCTGTAATTCGGCGTTGAGTTTACCCTCCGAGCGAAGCGCGCTCTCCAACGACGACTTCCCCGCCGCCTCCGCCGCCAAGAGCTCGTCCTTGGCCTGGAGCGCCAACTCCATCGCCCCGAACGTGTCCAAGACGCGTCCTCGCGTGTCCAACGACCCACCCGGCGACGTCGCGTCCGCGCCCGATCGCGGTGACACCACCAACGCACCGATATCGTTCTCACGCCGTCGTTCGCCTCGAGACCGCGCGTCCACCGCGTCGTTCCTCGCGTCGACGCGCGTCTTCGCTCCGTCTCTCCGCGCGCTCGCCCTGGCGTCCCGAAACGCCTCCACCCACCTCTTCGCCTCTCGCGGCGTCTCCGCGCACAAAAACACCCCCTCTCTCGACCCTTTGATATCGATGTAGATTCCACACCCCGCGCGCTCGCGCTCACCGTGTATGTTTAACGACGACACCACGCACCCGGCGACGTCTCCGAGCGCGCAGCTCGAGCTCGGCGTCCCCCCCTCGTCCGCGCGCGTACGAAACTCCAACCGCCCGTTCACCACGCGAACCCACCGACGATTCCACGTCTTCGTCTTATCGCTTCGTTTCATGAGCCACGCCCCTCGGCGCGCGTCGTCCCCGTCGTCATCGCCCTCCTCGTCGTCGTCATCATCCATCGTCACCGACCGCGACGGCGTCGTCGCCTCTCGCCCACGCGCGCCGTGCGTCGACGCCGAACGTCCCACCGAAACTCCCACCGAAGCCTCGGCGACGTCCTCGCGCGAGGTCGTCGCCTCCATCGCGCGTCTCGAGACGTTCTGTGACGCGGTCGAGCGCAACGGTCGGTCGTCCATGACGACGCGTCACTCGACGACGCTTCGGTCGGTCGTCCATGACGACTCGCGAGGACGGAGAGGAGGGGAAACGATCGAAACGATCGGTGGATTATCTCCTCGAGGGCGAGAGCGTGCGCGCGAACGCGCACCTTCGCGCTTTCGTCGAGAGGCACGAGCGCACGCTCCTGTGGCGGCTGCGATGGGACGCGAACTACGAGTCTTGGGCGCGAGTGAACGGGCGAAAACTGCGAAAGGAGATCGCGGAGGCGATGGCGGCGAGTGATTTAGCGAGGAGCGAACTGGAGGAGATGACGAGAGAGGGGGACGAGAGACGAGAGGCGGTGGTGTTTGATTTGTGCAGCGGGAAAGGTTTGACGGCGGCGGTGTGCGCGGAGGCGGTGACGGACGTGCGCGAGGTGGTGATGATCGATGCGGACGACCGCATGGTGTTGCGACATTTAGAGAGCGAACCGTTGGTGCGGTTTCGTCGAATGGACGTGTACGAAGAGGGTGTGGGAGCGATGATGGCGTCGGCGAGAGAGAGCGGCGCGCGCGTCGTGCTCGTCGGCGTGCATCTGTGCGGAGAGTTATCGCGGCGCGCGGTGGAATTATTCAGCCAACACGGTGACGTTTTGGTGTTATCGCCGTGTTGCTTGGTGCGAGAGGTGCGAGCGGGGAAACGACGGAACGGAACGTTCGGGTACGGGTTGCCGCGACTGGCGAAGAGACTCGGCGGCGACTCGTACGACTTGTGGACTAAATTGCTCGCGTCCATCGTCCCCACGCACGTCGGAGAGGGGTTCAGAGTGCGGAAACGCGTCGTGACGGACGAGCACATGATCTCGGAGAAGAATCGATTCATCGTTCTCAGGCGGGAGGGTTCGAGCGAGTTGTGCAAGCCGTGTCTATGAGCGGACGGGACAGTAGAGCTACACATGAGATTACAACGTAGTCTTCCTTGCTGGAACATTAGTGGTAAAATGTATAATAGTCAAGCACTGCGTTCGATAGGCATCAACTTAAAATCTGCGATCGGTGAAGATGTGATCCATGTTCATGCTGACGCCCGAGACGAGCGTAGACAAGTCCTCGCCCGGTTGGTCTTGGAGCTTCCAGACGCGCTTATCCGCATCCGTGAGCGGGAACGCCTCGAAGAACGCCTCGCTGCCGCCCTCGACGATCTTGCATTGCGTGTATCCTTGTTTGGAGATGCCTCGCCACGCGATTTCCGATCGTTCCGTGCCGTCGTCGCACAAGAGAAGGATACGACTGAGCGTGTTCGGGAACTCCTCCTTGATTTGCGCGAGAAAGTAGGGGTTCATCTCGACCTCCCCGGTCTCTTCGTCCATGACGGCCAGGCAAATCTTCTTCCACGTCGACTTCGAGCCCTCCGCCCACTCATCGGGCGATCGAATGTCGACGATGACGAACCCGCGTCCCAGCGTGTCCTTGATGTCGGCGATGGGCACGTACGCCTTTTGGACGTCCTCCGCCACCGCGGCGTCCGCTCGAACGACGCGCGCGCGCGTCGAACGCTTGGACGACTTTTTCATGGAGGCGCTCGCGGCGATGCGCGAGGCAGAGAAGGCGTGTCGCTGCGCGAGAGACATGGATAAGTTTGGTGTGCGGAAAGTGACGTCGTCGGTCGAGCGACGCACGTTTTGGGTGGCGTGGGTATATCTAGGGTTTGGTTTTTTT
>CEPW01151417.1_pt1 | contig 11088 bp, 9 predicted proteins | sample 356211 | NCBI WGS metagenome assembly CEPW01 (sample SAMEA2620021, study PRJEB7988) | marine metagenome | biome: marine biome (ENVO:00000447); feature: deep chlorophyll maximum layer (ENVO:xxxxxxxx); material: "saline water (ENVO:00002010), including plankton (ENVO:xxxxxxxx)" | depth 25 m
GGACGTTCCAATTTGCCATTAGCGAAAGAAATTGCCGAACATCTTGGAGTTGAACTAGCTGAACCTAACCTCGCAGAATTTGCGAATGGGGAGGTTCATTGCAGATTTTCGGAGTCCGTTCGAGGTGGAGATGTATTCATAATCCAGAGTCACTCTGCTTCAGAAGGGATGACGATTAACGACTCCATCATGGAGCAACTAATCATGGTTGACGCAGCAAGACGAGCTTCGGCGAAAAGAATAACAGTTGTCTGCCCCTTCTACGGTTACGCAAGGCAAGATCGAAAATCAGAAGGTCGAGAACCTATAACTGCTCGTTTATTGGCAACACTCTTCATCGCAGCTGGAGTAAATCGAATGATTTCTGTAGACCTACATTCAGGTCAGATACAAGGATTTTTTGAAAAGCCTGTTGATCATCTCACTGCAATGCCAGTTTTGGTTGACTACATGAGGACATTAGGAGATGACCTTGTGGTTATCTCGCCAGATACCGGGCGAGTCAAAGTGGCGGAACGTTATGCAAGCGAACTTGCAGCAGACCTAGCAATTGTGCACAAACGTCGAGTGAAGCATAAAAAGAACGTCGTTGAGTCAAAAGACGTAATGGGCGACGTAGACGGCCGAGTTTGTGTGTTGATAGATGACATGATTGACACAGGAGGAACTATTGTCGGCGCAGCTGAGCTCCTAGCAGAAAAGGGAGCAAAGGAAGTTTTTGCCTGTACCACCCATGGAGTATTCTCAGATCCTGCGATTGAAAGAATTCAAAACTCTGTCATAAAGGAAGTGGCGATGACCAACACCCTTCCACTTCCAGAACATAAGCAAATTCCTAAAATTAAGGTTTTATCCGTGGCTCAGATCATTGCATCGGCACTTGATGCTGTTTTTGAGGACACAAGCGTAAGTGAAATTTTTGGTGGAAAGCATCTTAGCTAGATAAATAGGTGGTTCAGGACTCACTCACCTGTACACTTTTGAACTGACGTAATTTCATCAGATGCATCATCTGGAAGAGCATATTTAGGTAAGTAAATGGCAGATTTAGTATTAAACACCGAAGAGAAAACAACAATCGGCAGCCGCTCTTCACGACGATTACGAAGAGATGGGAAAGTACCTGGGGTTCTATATGGATTAGGTCAGGATCCTGAAATTTTCAGTGTTGATTACGGTGACCTCAGAGGGGCATTGACTACAGATGCCGGACTAAACGCACTAATCCAATTGAGTATCAATGGGACAAATCAACTTTCAATTCTTAAATCACTACAAAGGCACCCAGTTAAGGACGAAGTAATTCATGTAGATTTTGTGCGCGTAGATCCTAACCAGGAACTTGCAGTTGAAGTGCCAATCGTACTTGAAGGAGTAGCTAAGAAAGTTACTGATCAGAATGGAATGGTTGACCAGACAATGTTCTCCCTATCGGTCCTCTCGCTACCAGATTCAATACCAAATGAACTAACCGCAGATGTGAGCGAACTAGAAATTAATGATGCAATACGAGTTAGTGATGTTGTCCTTCCTGAGGGAGTTCGAACAGAAGTAGATCCCGAAGAGGCAATTGCAGTCGGAACTGTTACAAGGTCAACGATGGAGTCAATGGCCGCTGAAGAAGCATCCGAAGTTGAGGGTGATGAAGAAATGGAAGGCGAAACTTCCGAAGAAACCGACGAAGCCTCGACCGAGGATAGCGAATAAACTCCGTGCTGCGAAGACAGCGCAAATTCATATCAACACCCATACGACTTCTAATCGTTGGGTTGGGAAACCCAGGAAAGAAATACGAAAATACCCGACACAACGTTGGATTTGAAGTTCTTGATAGGTTTGCCACCAAGCATGGCGGGAAGTTTAAACGAACAAAAGAACTCGCCTTTTGCTCCGACATTCGCGTTAATGGGGAAAAGATTATTTTGGCTAAACCAACGACTTTCATGAATGAGTCTGGACTGGCAGTTCAGCAGCTAGTGCGAAAGCATGACTTGGAAACATTAGATGCGCTTCTTATTATCCACGACGAATTGGATCTCAAACCCGGCACCTTGAAAGTAAAACTCCATGGAGGGCTAGCAGGGCATAACGGCTTGAAGTCAATATCAAAACACCTCAAGTCAAATGATTTTGGTCGTTTACGAATAGGAGTAGGAAAGCCCCCGCAATCTCAGTTAGGTAAAAATTACGTTCTGAAGCCTCCGAGTAGGTCAGATAGGATAGCAATCAACAACTGTATTGAGAAAGCGACAGATGCTATTGAAGCAATCCTTTCCCATGGTTATGAAATGACAATGAACGAATTCAATCGTGAAATTTGATAATTACATAAAGCAGTTAGGTCAGCATCAAATAATAACAAAATTGATGCTACCGAAAACAACACAACTTGTCGTTCCAGAAGTTGCTCGTAGCTGGATCGTCAATACCCATATCAGAATTACTAAAGAGAAACCTCTAGTTATCGTCACCCGTAGTCTTGAACAAGCTGAACAACTTGAAAACAACTTGCTTCAAGTCGACAATACAATTGACGTAGAAGTGCTTCCTCCATGGGAATCATTCCCGCTGGAAAAGATAAGCCCTCAGACCCATATCATGGGGAAAAGAAATAAAGTTTTATGGCGATTGAAGAAGCAGGACTATCCCGATGTCGTTATCTCCACCGCACGATCCATATCGCAGGTGATAACCAATCAAGATTTTGACAGCACAATTGACATTCATAACGGACATGAGTTGAGTTACGAAGGGTTGATAGATCAACTCTCTTCTTTCGGATATAAGAGAACTACCCAAGTAGAGCGGTGTGGGGAATTCTCTATCCGAGGGTCAATCATTGATATATATCCTTCAACTTATGAAGAGCCAATCCGATTGGAGATGTGGGGAGACGAAGTTGAGCGCTTGACAACCTTTTCAACAAGAGATCAACTCTCTAAACATCCATTGACTGCTGCTCAAATATTTCCCGCCAGCGAGCTTTGCATAACAGACGATGTGAGATCAAGAGCGCATGAGCTCACCGCAGAAATGCCTTGGGGTGCAACATTTTGGGAAATTATTGCAGAAGGCGGGTTGCTCGACGGAGTAGAGAATCTGTTACCCTGGCTAAACCCGAAACGTGAGACAATACTAGACCTACTTCCACCTTCAACTCTAGTACTTTTGTTTGACGCCAAACAGATTCAGCAACGTATAGAGAATTTAATATCTGAAGAACAGAGCATTAGCGCAATGCTCTTCGAAACATTAAGTCCTGAAACCGAGCATAAAATGCAGACTCTTCACCTTGCTTTTGACGAAGTTTTCACAAGAGAGAAAGCCAGAGTAGTAGAAGTCAACTCATCTTCTGCAGAACTTACCGACCCTGACATAACAGCTCTTACACCTGAGAGGTCCAACACTGAGCCTCTGCATGCTCTCCAAGGTTTAGTCAAAGATGGGTATGACGTAATTCTTCTATCAGAGAATGAGAAATCAATCGAAACACTAGGTAGCAAACTTGCCCAATTGGACTTCAACCCAGTGGTTGATGTCACCGATTTACCAATCAAAGAAACTTCAGGAATTTCTATAATTTCAGGCGTTGATATCGTTAGCGTAATTTTCCCTGAATTGAAATTCGCAATCATTAATGAACGTGAATTATCAAAGAGAAGACAGAGTCCACGTAAAGTCAAACAGAAGCCCAACACACCAAGCAGTGCTTTCATGGACCTGAAAGAAGGGGCATTTGTAGTTCACGAACATCACGGGATTGCTATCTTTCGCGGAATTGTCAAAAGGTCGTTAGGCGACGTTGAGCGAGATTATCTCCTACTTGAGTATCGAAAAGGAGACAAACTCTACGTCCCAACCGATCAGGTATACCAAATCAGTCAATACAACAGCGGAGGTGCACCTTCGTTAAGCCGCATGGGGGGGTCTGACTGGACAAGGACTAGGTCTGCCATCCGAAATGAGATAGAAAGGATAGCTGAGGAGTTAGTTGAGCTTTATCAGCAAAGAGAGTCCCAAGATGGGTTCAGTTTCTCGGTAGATTCGCCATGGCAACTTGAACTGGAACAATCCTTCCCCTTCATTGAAACTAATGATCAAATTACCGCAATGAATGATGTCAAAAACGACATGGAGCGTAAGATGCCAATGGATAGACTTGTATGTGGCGATGTAGGTTTTGGGAAAACAGAAATAGCTTTAAGAGCAGCCTTCAAAGCCGTTCAGGACAGCAAACAGGTAGCTGTGCTCGTTCCAACAACTCTTTTAGCCCAGCAACATTATCAAACATTTACTGAAAGATTGTCGCCTTTCCCTATTGAAGTCGCTGTTCTTAGTAGATTCCTGACTAACAAAGAAGCCAAACAAGTAATTTCCAAGTTAAGCGATGGGGAAATTGACCTCATCATCGGGACACACCGCCTTCTGTCAGAAGATATTAAATTTAAAGACCTTGGCTTACTCGTAATTGATGAAGAACAACGATTCGGAGTTACACACAAAGAGAAGATTAAGTCATTAAGGAGCAACGTCGATGTCCTAACCCTAACAGCGACACCGATACCTCGAACGCTTGAGATGAGTCTCACAGGTATCAGGGATTTAACACTACTCAATACACCACCGACTGACAGAAAGCCGATCATGACTTTTGTAGGGGAGTATGAGAATTCAATAGTCTCTTCAGCCATCCGTCGGGAGATCCTCCGAGACGGTCAGGTTTTCTTTGTGCATAATAAGGTCTCCGACATCGAGGTCATAGCTGACAGGCTTCGGGAACAAGTTCCGTCGGCAAGAATAGTGACGGCGCATGGGCAAATGGACGAAGGCCTCCTTGAACAAACAGTTATTGATTTCTGGGAAAAGAAATATGATGTTTTAGTTTGCACAACGATTATCGAGTCGGGAATAGACATGCCTTCTGTGAACACGCTAATTGTTGATAACGCCGACCGAATGGGGCTGGGGCAACTTCACCAACTACGAGGACGTGTCGGGCGTTCAGGGACAAAAGCTTATGCCTATCTCTTCACTCCTAAAGGTCACAATCTAACAGAAGATGCAATTGAGCGACTCAAGACGGTTGGAGAGACATCAGAACTTGGTTCAGGCTTTAAAATTGCGATGCGAGATCTTGAAATCCGAGGCGCAGGAAACTTGCTTGGCACAGGACAGTCAGGGCACATAGCAGCAGTCGGATATGATCTCTACTGCAAACTTGTGAAGGAGGCAGTTGAAGAATTAAAACATGTCCCTGAAGATAGCCAACAGGAGATAGAGATCGAAATCCCGATGACAGCCTACATACCTAAGGATTACATCACGAGAGATGATGCAAAATTGGAATCCTATCGGTCGATTGCCGACATCAAGAACGATCAAGACCTAGACAGAATACAGCAAACTTGGTTAGACCGATATGGTCCAGTCCCCGAGGAAGCAACCAACCTACTAAAAATTGCGCATCTAAAGCTTGCAGCTCGATCTCTTGGGATTGAAAAAATTATTGCCAAAAAATTACCGGGCTTTGGGAAAGCAGAATGGAATATTCATTTAATGCCTTTGGCGCTCCGTCCGTCACAGCGAGTTAGAACACTAAGACTGTACGAGGGTTCACTATATAAAGAAGAGAAACAAGAATTAATTCTCAAATTGCCAGAAATTAGAGAAGCTTCACAAGAAATCACAGATTATCTCAAAAGCCTCAAACCAGTCTCCACTTCGGATTAAACATCGGACGCATACTCATCATTCCGCTTATCAACAACATTTTCCTTCAATACGGGTATTTTAGATAAAACCCCTTTTAAACGAACAGAACAACGAAAGAAGCACCATGACCGGGCAGAAAATCATAGCAATCGCCGGAAGACAAATTCTTGATTCTCGAGGTAACCCTACAGTTGAAGTCGATGTGGAGCTAAATGATGGATCAAAAGGTCGAGCTGCTGTCCCCTCTGGCGCATCAACTGGAAAATATGAAGCTGTCGAATTGCGTGACGGGGGAGACAGTTACCTAGGTAAAAGTGTCCACGGCGCCATAGAAAATGTAAATGGTGCAATAAGATCAGAAATAGTTGGTATGGAAGCAACCGACCAACGCGCTATTGACAGGGCGATGCTGCTCATTGATGGAACGGACAATAAATCCAAACTTGGAGCTAATTCAATGTTAGGTGTTTCTTTGGCCGTAGCCAAAGCAGCAGCGACCTCACTTCATCAACCACTCTATCGCTATCTAGGGGGAGCATCGGCACACGTACTCCCAGTTCCTATGATGAATGTCCTAAATGGTGGCGAGCACGCAGATAACAATATTGACCTGCAAGAATTCATGATTATGCCTACAGGCGCTGCATCATTTTCTGAAGCTCTCCGATGGGGAGCTGAATGCTATCAAACACTCAAACTCGTCCTTGAAGAAAAAAATTTATCAACAGCTGTAGGGGATGAAGGGGGCTTCGCTCCTGACCTTGAATCAAATGAGGCAGCTGTGAAACTTCTAGTTGAAGCAATTGACCGAACCGGCTTTACCCCAGGCGAAGACATCACCATAGCTTTAGATCCCGCGAGTTCAGAATTTTTCAAAAGTGAGGTCTACCATCTTGAAGGTGAAAATCGCACACTCAACCAAACAGAAATGGCAGAGTACTACTCTGATCTAGTGAAAAGGTACCCTATCGTCTCCATTGAAGATGGGATGGCAGAAGAGGATTGGGAAGGCTGGTCAGAAATCACGAAAAGTATAGGAAGTAAAGTTCAACTTGTCGGAGATGACCTTTTCGTAACGAACACGCAACGACTCCAACAAGGCATAGATAAGGAAGTTGCAAACTCAATACTCATCAAAGTAAACCAAATCGGAACTTTAACCGAAACTCTTGAAACTGTAGACCTTGCGACACAAAATGGATACACATCAGTCATGTCACATAGATCAGGAGACACCGAAGACACGACAATTGCCGATCTCGCTGTAGCAACCAATTGTGGACAGATCAAGACTGGGGCCCCTGCGCGAAGCGAACGAGTAGCAAAATACAATCAATTACTCCGGATTGAATCCGAGCTAGGTGACGCAGCTGCATTCCGAGGGATAAACGCGTTAAAGGTCGGCTGACATGGCACTCGTAACTGAAACACCCGACAGTGACCTTCAAGCCACTGAGCGAACTAGAAAAATAGCCTTTTGGGTAGTTTCTGCCATTATTGCCCTCTTTGTTCTTTGGTGGAGCTTTGACCTGCTGCAACTTTGGATAAAACAAGGAGAAGAACTTTCATCCAAACAACAGGAACTTACATCAATTACCGTTGAGAACGCTGAGCTAGAAGAAAAGCGAGATGCCTTGTACTCTCCAGAAAAGATCGAACAGTTAGCCCGACAAAATTATGGATTTGTTCGACCCGGAGAAGAGGCTTACGCAGTCCCACCGCCAGCACCTGAACCGGTGCGGTTGCCGGCAAATTGGCCGTTTACTCACCTCGCCCAAACTCTCGGAGGGTAGATGAGCAGACCGATAGAAGCTGAAAATCTCACGCGCACTTTTGGAAATCTAGTTGCTGTCAATAGCATTAACCTGACCGTTGAGGAAGGTGAAGTATTCGGATTCTTGGGCCCTAATGGGGCAGGAAAATCAACAGCTGTGCGAATGCTCACTACTCTTCTAAAACCCACAGGGGGTGCAGCCAGAGTCGCCGGCTTTGACGTCGCATCAGAAGCAAGCATGGTTAGGAAAAAAATAGGAGTGGCCCTTCAGGATGCCGCTATTGACCCTCTCATGACCGGCAACGAGTTACTTAGATTACAAGCAGTCCTTCACGGTATCTCAAGGCATGAAGGTAAACAAAGATGTGCAGAATTGCTTGAACGCGTTGGGCTTACTGCCGCAGGCGATAAGCGAGTCGGAACTTACTCGGGTGGTATGCGCAGAAGACTCGACCTCGCATTATCACTTGTTCATCAACCCAAAGTGCTCTTCCTGGATGAACCGACCACAGGTCTTGATCCAACAAGCAGAGTTGCTTTATGGGAAGAAGTGCGAACACTTAATAAGGAAATAGGAACAACCGTGTTCCTGACCACTCAATATTTAGAGGAAGCAGATCAGCTAGCTCAACGAATAGCGATAATTGATAATGGGAGGATCGTCCGAGAGGGAACTCCCACGAAACTTAAATCAGATGTAGGGGCTCCAACATTACGCGTGGATGTAGCTGAAAGTGACTTTGAGACCGCTAAGCAGGTAATGACAAAACTGGGGGAGGAACGACCTGCAAGAAAAGGAAGAATTGCTATAGGGCTTGATGGCGGAACACGAGCCATCACATCTGTTCTGAAATCCTTAGAAGATCAAGACATAGAAGTACAGCATGTTGAACTCGACGAACCAAGTCTTGACGATGTCTTCGCAGATGCGACTGGAAGACGACTTGAAGGCGGATCGGATACGTGATAGTCAGCAATGAACATTAAATACTCCATTCCTCAAGCTTTACAACTATCTCACCGAAGCATTTTAGGAATGATACGCCAACCACAAGCCTGGGCACCAACACTATTCTTTCCTTTATTGCTAGCAGCTGTATATGCAGCACAATTTAGCAAGGCGGTGAACCTCCCCGAGTTTCCATACCCTGATGTGACCTTTCTTGACTTCATTCTTCCAGCTTGCGTAATACAAGGTGTCCTATTCGGGTCAACAAATAGTGCAACTGATTTGGCCGGCGATATCGAAAATTCCTTTATGGACCGACTACTTTCATCACCGGTATCAAGATCGTCTATCCTAATAGCCCGCCTATCAAGCGCATTCATCTACGGTCTAGTTCAGGCAACAATCCTCATAGCTATTTTCTTTGCTTTCGGAGCAGAATTATCTGGAGGTGTAAGCAGTGCTTTAGCCCTCGTTTTTATCACTTCTTTTTTGTCAATGGGTGTAGGTAGTTTCCTGATTGCAATAGCGTTAAGGACAGGGTCCCAAGAAGTCGTCAACTCACTGTTCCCTATAATTTTTGTATTCATCTTTATCAGTTCAGCCTTCTTCCCAGTTGAACTGATGGACGGATGGTACGGGCAAATCGCAGAATGGAATCCATTGACATGGATTATTGACTGGACTCGCGCTATCACAATAGAAGGATTCTCATGGAAAGCATTTCTGCAAGCATCTGGCATAATCTCTTTGATTTCCCTTGCAGGGATCGCGACTTCAATACATCAACTCAAAAGACGTTTAGCAGTCGCATCATGACCACAGCATCAACAAGAAATACATCTCAGTTGCACGTAACAGTGGCTATCACCAAAAGAGGTTTAATGCGGATGCGTCGACTGCCGTCACTAATGATCCCCTCCATAATTATGCCTATTTTCTTCGTAGTAGCATTCAGCGGATCATTCTCATCGGTTGTGGAACTCGATGGTTACAGCACCGACAAAGCAGTTAATTGGATGGCAGCTTGGGCAATCCTTCAAGGGTCAGCATTCTCAGGACTCGGTGGGGGAGGACTTACCGCAACAGACTTAGAAAATGGATTTTTTGATCGAATGCGAGCAGCGCCAATCACTCCATCAGCATTAATTTCAGGACTTGTCGGATATTCCGTTACGAGAGCCGTGCTGCCAACTACTGCAGTACTGATAGTCTCATTTGCGGCTCTTGACGCTGACATGCCAGGTGGCCTTTTAGGCTTCATTGTCGCATATTTGACTGCAATAGGAATAGCCGCGGTCATGTCCTTATTTGTATTAGGCATTGTTTTCACGATGAAGACCTTAAAATCTTTAGCAATCGCACAAGTGGTTATGTTCAGTACAATGTTTCTGTCGGTAGGACAGGCACCTCTAGAAGCTATACAAGGATGGCTATATCACGTAGCAAAATATAACCCGATAACACATGTCATCAGAATGGGGCGCCAAGGATTTCTTGGCGACGTAACATGGGCAGAGACACAACCAGGGTTTATCTCACTAGCATTACTATTAATTGGTTCCAGTCTGTGGGCCAGAGCATGCTACCAAAAGGTTGATATCTAAATTGATTTAGTATTTACCCCAACAGTTGTACTAGATTTCTTATAAGAACAAAGGGGAAGTAAGTGGAAGTAACTCTTAACATTAATGGCGTCGAGCAGTCACATGATGTTGAGCCTCGAACGCTACTGGTTCAGTTCATACGTGAATCCGCGGGGCTAACAGGAACAAATATAGGATGTGATACTTCATCATGTGGAGCCTGCACAGTACACCTGAACGGCGAATCAATTAAGTCCTGCACAGTTTTAGCAGCGCAAGTTGATGGAATGGAGGTCACGACTATAGAAGGTTTAGCACAGTCAGACGGCACGCTCCACCCCATGCAGCAGGCCTTTCATGAATGTCATGCTCTCCAATGCGGTTACTGCACGCCGGGTATGGTCATGGCCTGTGTATCCCTTGTTGAGGAAAATCAAACCCTAACTGAAGATGAAGTTCGAGAAGGACTCGAAGGCAATCTCTGTAGATGCACCGGTTACCACAATATTGTCAAAGCAGTACTAGAAGTAAGCGAGGCATAAATGATTCCCGCAAACTTTGATTACCTGCGAGTAGATTCGGTTGAAGGAGCATTAGAGGCCCTTCAAGAACATGGAGATGAAGCTAAGCTGATCGCTGGAGGTCACTCACTACTCCCACTAATGAAATTTCGCCTTTCCGCACCGGCCTATTTGGTGGATATCAATCGCTTAGATGATCTAAAATATGTAAGAGAAGAAAACGGCAGTTTAGTTATAGGGGCCCTAACCCGACATAGCGATATCGAAGCTAATTCATTAGTTAAGGAAAATGCTGGACTATTAGCCTCAGCCACCCACCACGTAGGAGACCCACAAGTTCGACACCGTGGAACTATAGGAGGCGCAATTGCTCACGGCGACCCAGCCTCCGATATCCCATCAGCTCTGCTTGCACTAAATGCGACCGTTGTCGTAACCGGCCCTGAAGGGACACGAGACATTCCGATAGATGACTTCTTCGTCGGGTTCCTAGAAACTGACCTCAAGGATGATGAGATGCTCACGCAGATAAAGGTTCCCAGTGTTCCA
>CEPW01019517.1_pt1 | contig 11081 bp, 11 predicted proteins | sample 356211 | NCBI WGS metagenome assembly CEPW01 (sample SAMEA2620021, study PRJEB7988) | marine metagenome | biome: marine biome (ENVO:00000447); feature: deep chlorophyll maximum layer (ENVO:xxxxxxxx); material: "saline water (ENVO:00002010), including plankton (ENVO:xxxxxxxx)" | depth 25 m
AAAAGTTTTTTTTTCCTGATCCTGGACAAGGCCCATCAAGAGAAAAAAGAGAAAGCGGGTTCTTTAGACTACGGTTAGTTGGGTATACAAAAAATGACCAAATGCTAAGTCTATTCGTAGAAGGAGATTCTGATCCAGGATATTCAGCAACTGCAAAAATGATCGCTGAATCTGCATTATCAATCATATTGAATGAACAAGACATTCCAAAAGCCTATGGTATTCTAACCCCAGCATCAGGCATTGGCGAAACTCTTGAAAAACGATTAAAAGATAAAGGAATACGTTTTCTTCCAGAAAATTAAATCGCCAAGGAACCAACCTAGGACATAAATGGATAACTAGGCTAGTGGAAAACTCTTCCATGATTTCATATTTTTTCATTATGCTAACAAAACTTACTCTTTCATTTTTGTATATTTCGGTGATATCTTATTGATTTATTTATTGATTTCTTAATGTGAAAAACATTTAACGTGTATACCAAAGCGTCGATTTGTTATTTGCTAGAATTTTCTACTTACATAAAAAATATATTCTAATCATTTAAAAATAAGGATTCAAATTCATGAGCAACCCTTTACTTACCAGTTCAGACCAACCTTTCGGAACGATACCTTTTAATGATATCAAGAAAGATCACTTTATTCCTGCATTGAATGCAGCAATCGAGGAGGGTGAGCAAGAGATAGAAAAAATATTATCTAACACGGATTCTCCAACATTTGATAATACGATTCTACCATTCGAATGTAGTTTTAGCGCTCTTGATAGAGTAACAACACCATATTTTCATTTATTTGGTAGTGAGTCTAATGATAGCTTTAAAACACTCACCGATGAAATCAGCCCTAAAATTGCAAAATTTCAGAGTGATATTTACTTAAATCAAAAACTATTTCACAAAATTCAACAAGTTTATGATAAAAAGAATATAATATCAGATAAGGAAGACCTAAGACTGTTGGAGCTTGTTTATAAAAAATTCAAACGAAATGGTGCAAACCTAGATGAAAATGATAAAAAAAGACTCAGAGAAGTTGACAACGAACTGTCTACGTTATCGCCAAAGTTCTCAAAAAATTCCCTGAAAGCCACAAATTCATTTGAATTATGGTTAGATGAAGAAGACCTTGATGGTCTTCCTGATTTGGCTAGAGAGACGGCTAAAATTGCTGCAAAAGGGAAAGGGAAAGATAATAAATGGTTAATAACCCTGCAGTTTCCAAGCTTCGGACCATTTATGAAGTTTTCAAAAAGGAGAGATTTACGAAAAATTATTCACAAAGCTATGGTTACACAATGCAATGGCGGCGATTATGACAACACATCGTTGTGTAAAAACATAGCAAGCCTGAAACATAAAAGGGCTGCAATTCTTGGTTTTGATAATTATGCAGACTATATCCTTGAAGAGAGGATGGCAGAAAATCAGGCGAATATTTTTAGCTTACTTGATAATCTTTACGAATCAAGTTTTCCTCATGCAAAAAATGATCTAGAAGAGATCAAAGCTATTGCCTACGAGCTAGATAATATAACGGATTTAAAGCCTTGGGATTTTTCCTACTACTCAGAAAAATTAAAACAAAAGCTCTATGACTTCAACGAAGATTCATTAAGACCCTATTTCTCATCGGAAAAAGTCGTTAATGGTGTTTTTGAGATCGCTGAAAAACTTTATGGTTTACAATTCAATCTTTTGAATAATATTCAAAAATGGCATGCCGATGTTGACGTATATGAAGTACTCGATCAAAAAGGTTCTCACATAGGTCTACTTTATGTCGATCTCTACCCAAGAGAAAGCAAGAGATCTGGTGCATGGATGAATCCATTAAGAGAACAAGGACTTGAAGGAAATCGCGTAGAAAGGCCTCATATTTCACTTACCTGCAATCTAACAAAACCCACAAACGATAGCCCTTCGCTTTTGACATACAATGAGGTGGTAACGATTTTTCACGAATTCGGACATTGTTTGCATGGTTTATTGGCAAATAGGAAATACAAAACAATTTCTGGGACCAATGTATTTTGGGATTTTGTCGAACTGCCATCACAAATTATGGAAAATTGGGTAGGAGAAATTGAAGCATTATCTATGTTTGCGCACCACTATGAGTCTGGTGAATTAATCCCTGATGAACTCGTTCAAAAAATTAAAGAATCCAAAAATTTTATGTCAGGATCCATGTGTTTGAGACAGTTATCATTTGGTTACCTTGATATGGCGTGGTTTGGAAAAAATAATAAAGTTGATAATGTTGAGGATTTTGAGTGGAAAGCAACGGAGAAAACAAACCTGTTTGAAAAAATTCCTGGCGCGTCTATGTCCTGCAAATTTGGACATATTTTTGCAGGAGGTTATTCAGCTGGTTATTACTCCTATAAATGGGCTGAAGTATTAGAGGCAGATGCGTTTGAAAAGTTCAAAGAAGACGGTATTTTTAATAAAAATACAGCACAATCTTTCAGAGATAATATTCTATCGCAAGGTAATATTAAACACCCAATGGAGTTGTACAAATCATTTAGAGGGAGAGAACCAAGAGTTGAAGCCTTGCTTAAGAGAGAGGGTTTATTGCGCTAGTACCCAGCAATTACACCGAAATTATTTTTTAACGAGCAGATATATAGCAGGAACAAAATACAGGTCCGCAATGAGCGCCATTACTATGGTAAAAGATGCAACAATGCCCATATCCTGAATCGCAATTAAATCATTAGAAAGCATACTAATAAACCCAATAACCAATACTACTGATGTATATAATATTGCTTTTCCAGTTTGAGCGATTGTCAGTTTAACTGTTTCATTTTTGTCGAAATTTTTTGAGTCTTTTTCTTTCAAGTGAATCATAAAATGTATTGTATCATCTATAGCAATACCTAAAGCTATAGCTAAAATCATAGCAGTTCCTATCCTGATTGAAATCCCTATTGTTGCCATAAATGCTAATGCAGTGAGCATAGGTAGAAAATTGGGTAATAGACTAACCAAAAACAATCGTGTATCTCTTAGTAATATTATCATAAGAGGAAGAATTAAAATACAGGCAGTAACAAAACTTGATAGCATATCATTTAATATATTCATCATACCACGCTGAGCAAGCCACCACTGCCCTACCATCTCTATTTCAAAATTATCTCCTAAACTTTTATTACTGATTTCTTTTATCCAGTCATTAAATACTTTTGCTTTTTTTGTACCCATATCTCTTGTTCGTACAATTACACTAGCCCATTTACCATCAATTGTATATACTTCTTTTATCTGATGTTTAGTTTTAGGATCATCACACAGACCTGTTAAATATTCTCTAAACATTGATTCTGGCATATTATCTGGTAAAAAGTTCAGGTATGATCTTACCTGAAGAATATCTGAGTGATTACGCAGCATCTCTTCAAACCTGGTGAGATTATTTATTACATCTTTATCCCATAAATATTTTTCATCAGTAATTCTCACACTTATTTCTGGACCTAAGAATCCAGTAAATTCTTTTTCTAGTAACATTTGATTAAATCTAAGAGGATTCTCCTCTACTACCTCCTCATTAAACTTTTGATCCATTGAAATTTTAGGAACCGTAACTATAGAATACCCCATGAGTAGAATGAAAATAGCGGTGATCTTTTTTGGGTGATTAATTACTGAATTACTTGAAAATTGTAGAAATTTATCTAGGCTATTGCTAAACCATTTGGTGAAATTAATTTGCTTGGATGGTAATTTGATTAATAGATACGGCACAAATATTAAATTCATGACATAAACAACAATTACACCTATCGCAACATTCATTCCAAAGTCTCTTATTGCCTCAATATTTGCCATTCGCAAAGATAGAAACCCAATCGATGTTGTTACAGCAGTCATGAGACATGGAAGGCCCATAGCTCCAAACATTTTACGCGCAGCTTCTTTTATTTCATTTTTTTCTTGACGAAAATTTATGAATGATTGCTCCATATGTATAGCATCTGCAACACCGATAATAAGAAGCATTATAGGCACCATACTATTCACAATAGTGATATTTTGTCCAATTATCTGCATAATTCCCAGCACTATTGGAGAAGAGAGCGTTACGCCTGCAAGTGCAACAACTACACTAGATAACCTTCCAAAGAAGAGAAACAAAGCCAGCGATAATCCAACACTAGTAAGCATTGTACTTCGAATCAAACTATTAAAAACAATATTAGCATACGAATTTTCAACGACTGATACACCAGTAAATCGCGCATGTGTATTTTCTGGCAGTGCATCTAGTATTGTTTTTTTGAATTTTTCGATAATGACTTTTCGAGCCTCAAGGTCTTTTAAAGGTATATCTAATCTTGCCAACAACAGCGTCTTTTTATGATCTTCAGATAATATAATTTTTTTTATTTTTGGGTTAGATAACAGTTTTTCTTTAAAGAGACTACTGAGCGTGTCTCCTTTTAATAACATTTTTGGTATTAATGACCTAATCTCAATTCCTTTAGAGGTCCACGTTGGAAAGTCAAAATTTGTAAGGCTAGTGACTGACGATATATTTTTTAATTTTTCTACGTTTGCTGAAATCGTTTTTAATTGTTGTAAAAATGAAAGTGTTAAGATTTGCTCATTTTCAAGAATAACACCTATATGCGCTCCTGATGCCTCTCCAAAAACACTCTCAAATTTTTGAGTAGGTATGTACATTTCATCTTCATCCGCAAAAAGAGGTCTAAAAGACATATCAAATTGAATCTTTGAAACAAAAATTCCAGACGCAATACTCATAGATATCGCAATCACGATGATCAGATTCTGAAAACGTAATATTACATCATAGAGATTTAAATAAAATTTTTTCAAAGAGTTCTTTTCACAAAGTTTTCTACAACAGTTCTATCAAATGTTAATCTTGAGATTTTTTATCATTAATAAGAGAGATTAAATCTCCAATTGTCACTATCATTTTGAGATCTTCTTGTGTAAAACGAACCCCAAAATCTTCTTGAAGTTCAATTGCCATTTCCACTAGTAGGAATGAATCCGACACCAGATCCTTAAGAGTCGTATCATCATTAAATTTATCCTGTGAAATGTTTAACACTTCTGCGATTCTATTTTTTATTTTATCAGGTTGTACATTCATTTCACATCTCCCCCTTTATTAGGTAATTATAGCGTTCTTCCATCTCTTGCATTGTCTTGGAATAGATTTCTTTATCAGCCTGAGAATATTTTTTAATTGTACTCTCTATGTGATCCTTTCCATATTCAGACTCCAAAGACTTAAGAGCATTTTTTATCCATTCAATATGCCATTTTTCATCATCCATAATTTTTTGAATGGTTTCCTTAACTACAGGGTCCAAGTTCGGCATTCGTTCATGTCGAGCATATGCATTAATTACCCTACGCTCAAAAACTTGAGTAATAGCAAGGACCTCCATTATGTTAGTAGGTATACCTATCGCTTCATTATATTGATCCTGATAGCTATCCCTTAGCTTTAATGGCTCACGGCCTAAACGCTGGATTGCCTCAGTCCAGTAATACGCGTGTGCGGCTTCATCCGCAAAATGCTTTGTCATATCAACTTGTATTGGGCCTGCTGGAATAATTTTCGCAAGGCGTCCAAAAAATAGAGCTCCTGATATTTCACTAGTCCGATAGTAGCTTAGGATATAGTGGTGATTATCATTTAAACGCATTTCTCCTCCAATATTAATCAGTCAGGCTGTGGCATATGATAACGCACAACTCATCCATCCATCTGATTTTATTTTAAACTTTATATTATTTGATAATTTTTCACAATAATAATAAAATAATCGGCCCGTATTATTTCTGGCCTCTCCTTGAAGCCTGATAGGGTTTTCTATTTTATAATCGCGCAATACGGTTTCATTATTATTTGGATCTGACTTGAATAAAGCCTCCTTGATTGTCCATAATCTTAACCTATGATTATCGCTTTGAATTATTTTACGTTCTTCTGAAGACAAAAAGAATTTTGCATGATTATCTGAAACAGGGCGATTGAATTCAATGTCAATTCCTACTCCTTCGATTAAGTGCTGCTTTGAAGTTAACCCTGCCGCAACTGCTAAATTTGAACAATGGCTTAAACTAAACTTGTGATTTGGGAACTTTAGTTTACTTGTATCAGAATCTAAATCCAAAGTTGATAACAAATTTTTCAATGCTGACCGACCAAGCATCCAGTTTTTATAACGAGGTAAACTATAAAACTTTTGCATTTGTTTTTGTTCTCCACAAGATAATTGTTCTGGAAATGAAGAACTAAATGAAAATAACAAATCAATTTTCTGAATATTTCTGCTAATTAGCACGTTTACCCCATCGAGTTTTCACCAAATATCCACAAACTGAATCAAGAAGATCTTTGGGATTTGGTGCAGAATACTTTTTTATACTGCTTTGAAGGTTATTATTAACAAAATTTTTCTTAGAAAATAATTGTTTAGAGAATGGTGAAATACTGCTCATTCCTTGGCCCATTACGGTTGTACCCATTTTTTTTGTTTCACCCGCCAAAAGATTAAAAGACTCTAGATCACATAATATTGGCGGCAAGATATTTCGTGATTGGAAATCTTTTTCTTTATTAAAACGATCATAAGCTAGATCTAAAAGTTCTCCCAGCGTAGAACTCTCACTAAGAGTATGGCATAAATGATAAATAGCTTTATCATTAAACGTATGGGTTAAATCAGCAATTGCATCAATTACAAATTGACCAGTTACAAAATAAAGTGGCGTATCTTTTTTTCCAGGAACAAGAGATAATAAACCATAAAAAAACAACTTCAATGTATTGTGAAATGCATTTTGTTGAGTGACTATACCTTCATTATTATCAGAAATTATTGTTGCTACACGTATTATTTGCCAAGGTAAGTCCTTATATTCGTTTTTTAGAATATTTTCTGCATCAAATTTGCTTTTTTCATAGTAATTAGCAAAATCTTCTGTTTTATGATGTTTCTCTAATATTTCACCTTCAACTAATCCACATGAATAGATTGTACTTATGTAATTTAAACATTGCAGATTTGGGCATAATCTTGCTAATTCAAAAATTTTACGTGACCCTTCAACATTAATACTATTAGCTAATGTTTTTTCAACATTGAACCTTGTAACTGCTGCGGAGTGTATTATATGTGTAACATTATTTAAATAATTTTCATTTAATTGCTCATCTTTTTCTAAATCCCAATTGATAAGTTTTATTTTATCTCTTTTTTTTAAGGTTTTATACAATTCCTCAGCTCTATCATTAAAATTTTTATTAGTATCTCTAATGATCCCCATCACTTCAAATCCTTCGCTGATAAGCCTTTTCGCTATCCCCATTCCAACATAGCCAGTAATTCCAGTAATTAGTATATTTTTATTCATAATCAGTATTTATTGAAGGCCAGTCTTTGGGATTTTGACCAAATGTATTAACAATAGCAGATAGCCAGCGCTCCATACCAAATGCAATACATCCTGAAGAAAGAGTCTCTCCATTACGTGTCAAGTTAAATGCCTCACCAAAATAATTTATGTGATCATTGGTAGAGGCAATTGCTAATCGGTTATCAAAAATCAATTCATTCTTTACAGGTTCTAATTTTTGAAAAATATATTTAGGGTTGTTTTTGGGGTTAAAAAAAGGATCCGTAGCTCCCTCCCATTTTAGATCTAATCCAATTTCGTTAACAAATGAGTCTACTTTTCTCTTTGCCGATTTTAAGAAATCTCGTACTTCATCCTGAGTGCCAATACATATGATTTCACGCATTGAAAACGTCCATTGCCTTTCTAAAATTTCATAATGGTCTTCGCAACGGCAACACGTACCTCGAGTAGTTATAATTTTTGGAGTATTAAATTCTTGTCCCTCAAATTCTACATAAGCGTGATAGCATGCGGCTGGAGTTACGACATGGGTGCTTGATTCCACATTTGGTAGCTTCATGCTACCGTCTTCTAATACCCTGTGATTATCACTGAACTGCTTTAAATTAGTTTTATCACGATCTAATGTCACGGCAAAGGTAGCTAAATGAGGAAAGGATTTAAAATACTGCAATCGATCTAGATATTTAATAGCTAATAATTGAGGGAACTTATATTCTACCGCCTCATAATCTTTTGCCCAAGATAAAAATATTTCATCTAAGTATTTATCTAATTCAAGCAGTGGACCATAAATTGCACTCAGCTCAGAACCGTGTTTACTTAATCCAAATTTCAATTGTATTATTTTTTTCTAAAAGAAGTTGATTGCAATTGTATTGATATCTTTAAATGACCCAGGTTTGAGACCCTCTACATCTATTTCTTTTCCGCTGATTTCCTCGAGGAATAATACAAGATCCATAATTTGAATACTTTTTAGCAACCCTGTCTCAAAAATAGCGGTATCAAAAGATATATCCGTTATCTCAGATTCGCAGTTTTCTATAATAAATGAACGTAATTTTTCTTTATTCTTATCACTCATAATGACAACTCCTCAGCATTTGGTAAAATTTTTGTTTTTGATAAAAATTGCATAAGAGGTTTTGAGATTTCAGCTCGCCTTTTAATGCAATTTGGATGTGACAATGCCATTTTCCTTATCGCAAAAGGATCAGGAAGGTTGGCATCCTTGTAAACTTTAGGATTGTAATATTCTTTCCAAGTTGCAATAATGTAATCACTTATTGTTTTTCTCACACGATTTAAAACATGATCCGACCATTTAGATCGATGAGAATTCCATAGTACTTTAACAAATTCACGTCCAAAGCCTAGATGTCTAGTCTCTTCAAAATGATGAATCCAGTTTATTTCTTTAGCTAATGGATGAAGTCGTTCGTCTTTTCCTTGCCTACGATTAAAAATATCTACTATCTCTTCGAATATCATTACTTTTGAGAAAAATAAAAAGTCCTCTTCGCCCTCTTCATATTCTTGGGTGAATTTTAATTTTTTTTCAGGGTATGGGCCATTTGCATATAAGTTACAAAATCGACCAAAATATATCATGTGCTTGTTTTCTTCATCTAAAAAATGGTGTAAGTATGGTGTTACTCCATAATTGTCTTTACGATATAGGCGACTTGCTAAACCTTCAATGAGCATCCTTTCTCCATGTATATTGATGCTGTAGAATCCAATTGCTTCAAAAAAACTTAAATACTTACGCTGAGACTCATCTAAGGAATCCCATAATGGAGTTCCCTCTATAGATATTAATTCAGGACTAGTAAACCAATTATTCCTATCAACAGTTTCTGGCCATTTCAATTGATCAAAAGGGTTGATATAGTGCTTTTCAGATACTTTACACAATCCTTCTACTATTTTATTTAATTTTTCAGTTCTCATAGTTGTTTGCATTTTAACTCACCTTTTCTAATAATAATGCTTGCCAATTTAATCCATATCCTGCCATCAAACACAAAAGTATTTGGCCAGGTTCAATTAATTCCATATCATCAAGATGCTTCAGATTGATAATGTTATCTCCAGATATACAATGGGCAACTTCATTCATTGGCTCAGTAAAAACTTTTTTGAGATCTATTTTTAGTACTCTACTTAATATTTGCCATGCATTATGGTTTATATTTTGAGGTACAATCCAATTAACATCATCAATGGTTAATGAATATTTATCTAATATTTCCTTAACAATCCGGTTCATATATGTAAAGTAAACCGCTGCAGTTTCTTCATCATTAGCCTGTACTGCAGCACCATTAGTAATATGATGTGATCCAATTATACGGAATTCTTTTTGCTCTCTTGTAACAACACAGCAAGCCGCACCGTCTGAAATCAAATTATATGCTTGCTCGTATTTTGCGCCTTTTGGAAAGCGATCTGAAGTTACACAAAGAATATTATTAAAAGTATTTTCTGTAGCTAATAATCCGCATGCAACACGTATTGACCCTAGCATCGATGTACATGCTTGCTGCCCTAATCCGAGAACTATTGCCTCTGATGCAGATAAATATGTTTGAAGCCTACTTGCTGGATAATCCATCAGAGGTTTTACATCTTTTGATTTTTCAAATTGCTGCCTGCTGCCAATAGTCGCATTTTCAGGTAGACAGGTTGCCCAAATAATTGAATCTAGTTTATTAAGTTTTTCACGAATTGGTTCAACAGCTTTGATAGCTAGATCTAAAACAGATTCATTATCATCTGCCATATAGTGATTTTCAAAACCTGATCCTCGTAATAACTTAACTGAAGAAAATGTGTTAGCTTTTGAGGATTCTTCAACTGTCCTTCTTATTGACCCCAAAGAATACGAAAGATTATGCATGTAATAATTACTCACGATACTTTGCCAACTCCTGGAAAAAATCTTCCTACATTTTTCATATATTCCTGATATTCTTTTCCAAATTCAGAGGAACTTAATCTAGACTCTTCACGTCTTGCAGTTACCATCAAAGCTATTATAGCATAGCATAGGGTTAATATTGTTGATGGATGAGGGCATATAATTACGCAACCAGTAAGACACATTATAAATGATGTGTAAAAAGGGTGTCTTACCCACGCATATGGCCCATGAGTTACTATGTTTTTAGGCGCATCATTATTTTGATGCCACAGTGCAAGTGGTACTCGATGTATGCCAATGGTGAAAGCTATCAATGCAATAGATAATGCAAAAAATGGCATTCCTATACTTTCAAGCAATAAACGCTCAGAATTAACACCTAATACAATTGGTTTCCATATCTGAAATTCTGATGTGTTACATAAAAGGAATATTGGACTTAATCCATATGGAGCTGCAGTTAGAATCCATTTTAAATTAAATGTCCCATCCTGCCTAAAAAAGATACGAGGTAGTAACCCAACAAATAAAACGTTTAAAATAGCAATAATCGCCGTTGGTAAACTAAGCATTTTCACTCCTTAAACTTTGTGCTATTTCTAGTACTTCATTTCTTTTGATTTTTTTTGTCGTAGTCATTGGCATTTCTCCTTTGTAAACAATAATTGAGGTTGGTCTCTTATAAGATGCAACAGATTTACATCTTATGTTCACCTCATTTTCTAAGGC
>CEPW01113922.1_pt1 | contig 11066 bp, 8 predicted proteins | sample 356211 | NCBI WGS metagenome assembly CEPW01 (sample SAMEA2620021, study PRJEB7988) | marine metagenome | biome: marine biome (ENVO:00000447); feature: deep chlorophyll maximum layer (ENVO:xxxxxxxx); material: "saline water (ENVO:00002010), including plankton (ENVO:xxxxxxxx)" | depth 25 m
CCACCACCACCACCTTCTTTTTTTGTTTTGTTTTGCCCACTCGTTGTGTTGACCTCTTTTCATGAAGGCGGCGTGCCCTTCCCGCAACACCATCACCACCAAGAAGAAGAAGACGAAGAAGACTTTGACGAAGAAGAAGAAAATCTTCGTCGCGAGGAAAACGGCGGAGTCGAACTTTTGGTCGACGCGCAAGGAGGAGGAGGAGGAGGAGGAGGACGAGGAGGAGTCCCGCGCGTTCGACGAGGAGGAAGAGAACACGGACGACGAGGAGGAGGAGGAGGAAGGAGAAGAGAGGAAGAAAAGTCGTTTTCAGTTTCGATGGGAAACCGTTCGATTGAGTTGGAAACGTTTGGTGGAAACGTTCTACGAAAACAACAACAACAACAACAACAACGAAAAGAACGAAAACAACAAGGAGAACGAGGGAGAACGCGTGCCAGGAAAACTGTTCGTCGCCGTTCCAGGGAGAGTGTGGATGATTAATAACGAGGACGGGAGCGATTCGGAAAGCTCGTCGTCGTCGTCGTCGTCTGATGAAGATGAAGATGAAGACGCCGAAGACGCGGAGGAGAAAGCACTGAGAAAGACTCGCGAAGACTGCGCGAAGTTTTCGAAAGAAGTCATCAATCGCATCGTGTTTGGAGTCGCTTGGAAGAAGGTGCACGAAAGCATTTCGCGCGGTCGCGGTGATGGTGGCGATGGTAATAAGAATAGTACGATTAGTTGGAGCAAGTATAATCGAGACCCCTTGGAGACGATGAATACAGACGAGTACGAGGAAGACGTGTACGAGAGAGATTTGCACGCAAAGGCGAGATTCGATCGACGGTGGCCTTTGGTAAACAGGGTAAATTGGTTGCACTCGTTTCGTAAAATTGTGAGTAAGTTCAGGGATGAGGTGTTTCTGGGCGTCGGAAGTGGTGAAGAAGGTGAGAAGAAGAACGCGAGAGACGCGTTGCAAAAAGCATTGGCAGAAGACGCGGTGTTCAGAGACGCCGCGATGCAAGCCACGAGGAAATGGCCTTTGCCCGTTGAAGGAGAAGAGAAGGCGTTTCCGATGTACGACGAGTGGGCGGAGATTGAAGAACGGAAGAAGAAGGGGGAAGAAGTAGGACTAGCGAAAATAGATGAAGACGTCACACTCGTCGTAGAGGAGAACGAGGACAGGACGCTTCTGAAGCAGGTGGTGAAACATTCAAAGGATAAATCGGACGCGGCGCCACCAGAGAAAGAACATAATAGTGGTGGTAATGGCGTGACTGGTAATACCGTTGCCGCTTCCACCACCACGCTCGCGCCACCTATTGGTAAACGAAGAGGTGCTAGTACTAAAAATCAAACGATGAAGAAGCGAAAAACGACGAAGACGAGTGCCTCAACAAAGGTCGAAACCCAAAAAGTGATCAATGAAACAACGAGTGGACATGCACAAGGAGAAAAAGAAGTAGAAGTCATCACCGGTAAAATCGAACTCAAACACTTAGTCAAAGGCATGTTCGTTGAAATCGACTCGGGCGATCCTAACGACCCGTGGTGGGGCGAAATCTACGAAAAGCGGCTAACTCGGGAATGTCCGAAAGGTCATGTATACATCAAATATATCGTCCAAAACCCGCGAGGTGAATACGAGTACTTCCAACAAGGTCGCCAGCTTGACATTATCGCTATCTGGTCGATTAAAGAGTGCGGGTATCACTTGCCGTGCGCGAGCGTATTAAACAAACAACATAAGAAAAGGAAGAAGAAACCTTCAATGCATCGGGCAGAAGAGAAAAAGAAAGGAGAAGAAACCTTCAGTGTCGACGTCTCTAAGCAGCCACAGTTGAAAGAGGAGACGATAACGGCAACGCCGCTCCCTTCGACGACAGAAACAACGCTAGCAGCAGAAGCGGCAGAGACAACGGCAACAACAACGGGCATCGAAGAGAAAGCCTAGGATATCCGCGCCCTACTATAATGCGTACCACATCGTGTAAATTGTAACAAAAGAAGAAGAAACACGCCTCATGAATTTATATACATCTTCGCTCGCGTATTTTTTTCTCGTCTTGCCGGAATTTGTGTACTTTTGCTTCATTTTTTTTTTTGACGGCGGGGGGGAAAAATGTTCGCATCCATTTCAGCGCATCTTTTCTCACCCGTATCGCGTCGCAGATTTACGCGAAATGACGCCGCTCGGAACGAAGAGAGAAGAAGGAGACGGGGATTGAGTAGCCGCGAGAGCGCGTGCCATATCGGGCTCTCTCGCGTGAAGAGGGGTAGTACTCGCAGAAGAAAAACGTTCAATTTTGCGGGTCGCGACGAGGCAAATTTAGGGGGAGTATTCAACGACGACGACGACGACGACGACGACGACGACGACGACGACGGCACATTCGGAGGAGGCGTGCGAGGAAAAGATGAGACGCGATTTTCTAAGGCTTCGTCTTCGTCTTCGTCTTCTGTTTCATCATCATCATCATCATCTTCTTCTCAAAGAATACAAAATGCGAGGGGTTTCGTTGGGCCAAAAAAAGGGTACAGAGAGCGGTATTCGTCTATGTATGATGATACTGATGATGATGATGATGAATACGATGATGCGCGAGCAGAAGAAAACGGGTACGAACGACGAGGAAGAAAACGACGATCTTCTTCTTTTTCTTTCTCGTCTCCTAAAAATAGGAACAATAGGAGAAACAGAAACAAACGAGAACCCGGGAACGCGCCGCTTCCAAACGTAACCTTATTAACCAACGGCGAAGTGGAAAAGTGTCTCCCCATAGCAGCAACTTCCAATCAATACGGGTACTTTTGGGGCACCACCGCCACGGCCATGCAACGCGTCGCTATTTCGATACTCGGCATCGTTTTGTGTTCCACCATCAACGACTTTGAAATTGGGACGGCGTTGCAAGTACCGTTTGCGACATTCTTTCTCTGGGCGCCCATCGCGTTGGCGGCGAGACGAAATTCCGCGGCTCGCGCGGGTGAGTTTGTCGGTTTATGGAGACCAGAAGTAAAAAACGTAGAAGTCGTCCCGGTTTTCCCGAAAACCTTCGAGCAAAATCGAAGAAAATCGAGAAATCGAAGGGCGATGAGCGAAATGCTCGTGATTGATTTCATCGACCCGATTTCCTCGTTCGAAGTCTCCTTTCGCATACCAAATGAAAGAAGATATGACGACGTGCAAATTGGAGACGCGTGTGAACTTCTAGTGTCCTCGGATGACGATTTATTCCGAGACTTTGTGGCGATTCGAGAGGCATACATCCCAGAGTTGGACGTCTTTATCGGCGATTACCCGTTTTTGGACAGGACCGGGTTCGTCTTAGTCTCCAAACGAGTTTAATTCGAAGAAGGAAAAGAAGAGAGAAAGAGAGAGAGAGAGAGAGAGAGAGAGAAAGACACAGAGAGGGACATAGCGTACGCGTAGCTATTGTAGAGTGCACATGTATTTACGTATATAGAGAGGGATTGATAGATGTCGCAGCTTTGAGTCTTTACGCTTTTTTATTTTGTCGACAAACATTTTCTTTGGTCGACACAATTGGACTCCCCCTTTCTTACTAAAAAAAAAGATGGGCGCCGACGAACAAGAAGACAAGGCAAAGCTCATCAAGGAGCGCAAAGCGTGGATTGGGTACGATTTTGCGAACTCCTGTTACGCCACCGTCGCTATCGCGACGTTTCTCCCTTTAGTTTTGAATGCCTACGCCGAAGCGGAAGCGTGGCGTGGAAAGACGAAGCCGCAAACGTGTTCGAATCTGGAGGAAGAGTACAGCGAGAAATGTATGGAGTGTCGCGTTGGAGAGGGGAATTTGCTGTGTTCGGGTACGTCGAAAGGATGGTTTCTCTCGCTCTTTACGCTGTTTTCGGTGTCGTTGAAACGCTCTCAGAGCTAGAGCAGCGCGTGTTGATGAGCAACGCGTAGTACAATAATTTCGTTCGTTTCGTTAAAAAGGAGGAACGGTTAAGAGATATTTTTGTGTATCTTTTGCGCGCGATGCAAACGCTCACACGTTTTTTCTCATTCAAACAGGTCCAGGAACGAACCGAGAAAACTGCGAAGATGTGGAAGTCGTTCGCGTATCCGGTGGGTTCCGTCCATCCTCGTTCGCGTTTGTGATTATCAGTTTTAGTTGCATCTCGCAGTTACTCGTGTTTGCGTTATACGGCGCGAGAGGCGATACGGGGTACAGGAAGAAAGGGTTACGAATGACGACAGTTTTGGGCGGAGTGAGTTTACTCGTTTTCGCGGTGTTTAGCGAACGACACGCGAGGTATAAACACGTTGTAGCGGCTATTTTAGCCGTGTTTAGCAACACCATGTACGGTTTGTCAGTTATTTATTACAACGCGTTCTTGCCGATTTTGGCGAAAGAGAGCGAGGAGGTTTTATCGGAAGGGAAGGACGAAGATCACGATTATGAAAACGAATTGAGCACGAAAGGTTACGCCGCGGGGTATATGAGTGGTGTTCTCGGCTTGCTGTTATCTTTAGTCGTCTTGTTCCTTTCCGGCGGCTCCGCCAAAGACGCGAGCGATGACAAAGCATCGTCATCGTTTAGATGGTGCATCGTCTTGGCGGGTGTGTGGTGGTTAGGTTTTGGCGTGTACTTTTGCGAACAGTTACGAGATGACAGCAAGGAAGAAGACGATACGCAGGCGACGCCGACGCCGACGATGACAGAGCTCGCAAAAATGAGAGACTCTTTGGGCAGATTTGCAAAGACCATCGCTGAGGCAAAATCAAAGTTTCCGGTGACGTTTTCGTTTCTGATTTTGTACTTTGCGTACACGGATGGCTTTTCCACCATCGCAGGTCTAGGCGTCTTATACGCGCAAAGAGACATGTGCACGGGGACGACCGGTTTGTTCTTGATCGCGTTGTTGGCGCCCTTATCCGCCGCGGTTGGAAACTTTCTCTTCCTCTTTATCAAGCACAAATTGAACGCCTCAAATCAAGCTATGGTGGTTTCCGCATTATTCTCAATCTCTTTGTTACCCATATGGGGTTTGCTCGGCTACGTTTCTGATTCCATCGGTTTTCGAAACAGTTGGGAAGCGTATTTTCTCGCCATTTGGTTTGGCTTAAATTTAGGCGCCATTCAATCCTTCTCGCGAACGTTGTTTTGCGAGTTGATCCCGCCGCACAGAGAGAGCGAGTTTTTCAGCTTCTTCGAGTTGACGGATAAAGGCAGTTCTTGGGTTGGACCGTTAGTCATATCCATAATGGCCAACAGCAGTGGCAACTTGCGGCGTTCGTTCTGGTACATTCTGTGCATGACTATAATCCCGGCGTTTTTGGTCTTGCGACTAGACATCGAGAAAGGCAAGAAGATGGTAAAAAGGGAGGAAAATGAAAAAGATAGCGACGATTCAATATGAAGATGGTAGAAATGAATGCATTATTAAAGTTGTAGCGGTGCGTTTATCTCTCTTTCTTTTCCGATTCGTCCATCAACGCCATCAACTCGCTCTCCGGCATCTCCTCCAATCTCTTTTGCATCACCGCTTCTTCGTACTCCTTCAATTGCTTCCCGTACGTCATGTCTTTATTAAACACTCTCTGCACGTAGCTCCCAACCCACAATAAAGTCAGCAACAGCACAAACGTCAGCTGCACGACGTTCCCGGCCCACTGCGCGTCGAACCCGGCAAACTCTTGCAATCCGTAATACGCCGCGAATCCCAAACCAGTCACCCCTCCTCCGATTAAGATGACGTCCAGGCGAGTATAGCCGAACGGCACGTCGTCGCCGTCGTCCCGCGTCGCTCGCAGAGCGGGGACCGATGCACCCCTCCTCGGCACCAACGCGTCGGTCAAAAAAGTCGACTTTGTCGTCGTCGCTTTTTTCGCGACGACTTTGACGCCAACTAAAGGGTGTTGTACAGGTGTTCTTCCCGAACGCAATTTTGAGGGAGAAAGCAATGCATTATTTGTTGCCAAGATGATGTTCTGGTGTTTTCTTTGTCGTCTTCTTTTCCCATCGAGCAAAAGCGGCTTTGGCGATATTCTTTTGCTGGAAAATGACGACGACGCGGTTGTCGTCGCGGTCGTCGTCGTCGTCGTCGTCGAGCGCGCGCGAAGCATCATCGCGTCACGTTTTGTCGCGCTTTCCCTCTTCTTCTTCTTCTTCTTCTTCTTCCAATTACAACCACCAAACCCTAAACCCTAAGAACAAAAACGAAGACCTTAAACAAACAGTTGAAGAGAAAGAGAGTTTTGATGCGCGCGACGTGAGAGAGAGAGAGAGAAACAGAGACGACACATCAGACGATGGCGACGACGACGACGACGACGACGACGACGCTCGAGGACGCGACGGCGATGACCACCACGACGATACTAGATACAAATCTCGTCCGGTTTTTCCTTCTCGGTGTCGGGACGTTGCTCCCGTTCAACGTCTTCATCACCGCGAAGACGTACTTCGATGCGACTTTACTTCGGCGCGACGATGATGGTGCCGCTGGGAGTACCAATAATAATACGACTGGCGGCGAAGAAGGGTGGTTTACGAAAGATTCGTTCGAAAACGCGTTCAGCTTTTGGTACACGACGACAAACTTGGCGACGTTACTCGCGTTGAATCGGATGCGAGTGTTTGACAACCCCAACAAGAGAGTCACGTACGACCGGTTGACGACGTATCCTCTCTTGGCGTGCGCGGTGTGTTTCTTCGCGACCGCTTCACTCGCGTTGGACGACACGGCAAAAGGCACGGTCGTCGTCTCTTTCGCGACGTTCAATTTAGTTTTGTTTGGTATATTTACCGGTTTGGTGCAGTTTGGATCGTTCGCGTTGGCGGCGACGCGCGAAAGGAAGTTTTCGACGGCGGTGGTGAGCGGGCAAGCGTTGAGCGGCGTGCTCGCGAGTTTGGTGGCGTTGACGTGTAGCGGGTTTAATTTCGCGGCTTTGTATTTTGGTTTGAGCGGGGTGGCGTGTTTGCTGTGCGCGAAAGGCGGGAGGGAATTAGTTTTGGAGATGAAGGCGTCGTCGTCGTATTTTGGTGATGATAATAATAGTTACGATGGTAATGTGAGTAGGCAGCAATACGCGCCAGTCGCAATACTCGAGGAGGAAGAGGAAGCAAATAATGTTCCGGCTGGAAATGATTTAGAGGACAAAGTCGAAGAAGAAAGGTCAAACGCGCGTCTCGTGAGCGCTTCTGCGATTTCGTCTTCTTCGGGCGCAGTAGCATTAGCTGGAAGAGAAGAAGTAGGAGAGCGAGGAGGAATGTCAGCCGAGGGTGCCGCTGATGTATTACCGATTCGAAAGGAGACGTGGCTCTTTCGTTTCGCCGTATTTCTCACGTTTACGGTGACGCTCACCGCATTTCCCGCGATCACATCGTCCATAGTTACTCGCGCGGAAATGAGGAGCAATAGCAGCAGCGGTGATAGCGGCAACGCATCCAGCGCCGGTGGCGACTATTGGACCGCCTTCCTCTTCCTTCTTTTTAACCTCGGCGACCTCTCTGGACGCGTCTTTGAAGGTTCCTCTTACGCTCAGGCTCGAGGGTTACAAAACGTCAAAGGTCAAGTCGCGTTCCGACGAAGTCTGTACCGAATAGTCTTCGTTCCCGTACTCGCTTCGTGCAACGTGAATCGATCCGGCTGGCGCATCCCTCGAGTCTTCTCCTTGGACGTGTTTCCGATCCTCTTCATTTTCTCGTTAGGTTTCACCAACGGTTTCAACGCCGCGTGCAGCATGGCGCTCGGACCGCAAACGCTCTCTTCTGGCGCGTCGCGCGTCACAAACGAAGGCGTCGAAATAGAAAACCCGCTTCCTTCCTCTTCGCCGACGGCGCGCGACGATCAAAAGAGCGAAGAAGGTGCGTTTCTCGGTACCATGCTTTCCGCTGGAATCGCCTTTGGGAGCGTCGTAAGCCTTCTCGTCTGCGGTGTGTTCACCAGAGGCGGGTATTTGTAATGTATAGTAAAGTATTTTGTGGGTGTATTTTTTGTCCTCTTTTTGCCTTCTGCGCCGCCACATAATTTCGCGCGTTCATTCCTCTCTCGCTTTCTTTGGCGACCGCACGAAACATAAAACTTTTGACTCGTTTGCCCCCGCGCGTGGACACACCAAGGCGAAATGGGGTTCGATACTAATAATAAAAAGCGCAAGTCCAATCCCAGCGAGCGGAGGGTCCAGAAGCGCGACTTTAAGCGATCCAATCGAAGCAACACTTGGGACAAAGAGCCGAAAGGGAAGCGACCGCGAAGAGGCGGCGGACCCCACCACGACCGAAAGAAGAACGGCGAGGGCAAATACGGCGCGACCGAATACGTCCGGGAAAACGAGCACTTCGAAAAGTACTACAAAGCGCAGAAGATATGCGCGTCCGACGAGGAGTTTGAGCAGCTGATGCGAGTGTTGAAAACGGATTTGCCGTCCAGCTTTCGAATCAACGGCGTGGGGAATTTTGCCAGGTGTGTACATCTCGCGGCGCCAAAAGTATTTCGTGTTTTTGCGTCCTTTTTCGCGAGCGAGAGCGTCGAAAAGAGTACCGCTCGTGTCTCACCGCCTCACCGCGAGAGGGACGAAAGGTCTCGATTGATAGAAGATGTTGCGTTCGTCGCGTACTCACCGCCTTTAATTCTTCTCCCCGCCGCCGCCGCCGCCTCCGTTTGTGGTTCTATTGCTACTGCTACGATTACGCCAACAGTCGAATCAAGCAACGAGTGAAGAACGAGTTCGCGACTTTATCCGGAGCTGGATTAGAAGACGTCAAACCACCGAAAGCGGTCGAGTGGTATCCAGATTCTGGCGCGTGGCAATTTAGTTACTCGAGGTTACAGTTACGATCCGTTCCGCAGTTGAAGTCGTTGCACGAGTTTCTCAAATCCGGCCAAGAGTTTGGTTCGATTACTAGGCAAGAAGTCGTGTCGATGATACCGACGCAGTTTTTGAAAGTTGAACCACACCATAAGGTTTTGGACATGTGCGCTGCGCCCGGATCGAAGACATTTCAGGTTTTAGAGGCGTTGCACAGAGATTTTGAGAGTTACGACGCGAGCTTTGGAAGTTTTGGCACGAATGGAGAAAAAGCAGAGTTATCGGCGAAAATGCCGACTGGTTTTGTCGTCGCCAACGACGCGGATTTGAAGCGGTGTAATTTGTTGACGCACCAAACGAAACGCGCGAATTCGCCGTGTTTGTTGGTGACTAATCACGAGGGGCAGAATTTTCCAGTGATTAAAGGAGAACCCGGGAACGCTCGGGATGATTTTAAATTTGATTCGATTTTGTGCGACGTGCCGTGTAGCGGAGATGGAACGATGCGGAAAGCGCCAGATATTTGGTCTCGATGGCACGGCGGGTTCGGGAACGGTCTGCACTCGTTGCAGATCAAAATCGCAAAAAGAGCCGCGCAGATTTTGAAAGTTGGTGGTAGGATGGTGTATTCCACGTGTTCGTTTAACCCGGTTGAAAACGAAGCCGTGGTGATGTCATTGATGAAAGCGACGAACGGCGCGTTGAGGCTGGTGGACGTGAGTAACGAACTACCGAAGCTAAAACGTTCGAATGGGTTGAGAGATTGGCAAGTTTGGGGGAAATCGAACTGTCGATTGAATTCGGTGGAGGAAGCGCACGAGAAGAATGAAAAAGTCGTCGCGAGTTCCATGTTCCCGGATAAAGAATTTTTAGATACCATCCCAATTGAAAATTGCTTGAGGATTTTACCGCACCATTCCGATACCGGTGGTTTCTTCGTCGCCGTGTTCGATAAGGTGAGAGAGTTGGATCCGGAAGTTGAGACGCAAATCGAAAACGAGGCGAAAGGCCAAGAGAGTAAAAAGTCGAAAACGAGGGAGTTTTCAAAGTATAGAGGTTTAGGCATGGCAGAAGTGAAGTGCCATTTTGTGTACCCGCCGTCGAGTGACTCTGGAGATCACGTTTCGCTCTCTTTAACTGTGGAACAACCGAAGGCGCCGAAGAAGAAGTACGTTCGCGACCCGAAAGATGGCACGTTACTTTTCGTCAACGCGCACGGCCAAGACCAAACGAGACCGGGAAGGAAAGGGTTCGACGGCGTGGCGCCGGTGAATTCCTCAGACGTCGTCGATCCAATCAACGAAAAGTACGGCATCCATTCGTTCGAAATCGAGAAAAACTGTGTCACGAGAACCGCGGAAGGGAACAAACCGAAACGCTTGTATTACGTCACGCCAAACTTGCGACAGTACATCGCCGCCGATACGAGAGAAAGTTTGCGCATAACTTCCATCGGTTTAAAAGTCTTTGAACGACAAAACTTGGTCGACGATAAAGATTCTTATTTCGGCGCGGACTCGAAAGTTTTGAGCTCGTGCAACTACCGATTAAACCAAGACGGTTTGTTCTTGACCTTGCCGTTCATGACGAAACAAGCCATCACGATCACTATTCCCGAACTCCTTCAAATCCTCAAACTGAGAGGTTTGGCGTTGGTTGAAAACGAACCCGTACCGGAAGGATCCAAATTCACGCCGCGACCAAGTTTCACCGACTCAGAAACTCGAAGACAAGTCGAAAGTTGCTCTCAAGGCTCCTTAGTCTGTTTACTTCGCGACGAAGACGTCCAAAAACTCAACGCCTTTCGATCCGAATTCGCCATCACGTGTTGGAAAGGCAAAACGAGCTTGAACTTGTTAGTCTCCAAAGTCGAAACCGAACACTTGCTCGAAAAGTTGCGCGCGCACGTCAGAGACGCCCCGAACGCGACGACGTAATCGCGCCTCTTCGAGACAAAAGGGAGAAAAAGAAGAGAGGCAAACGTGTACGCGCGAAGAAGTGAGACTCCTTGTTGTTTTTTCGTTGGTGTTCCAACAAAAGAGCGTAGTAGTAGTAGTACTTTTTTACGAGCGCAACGAAACAGTCATATAAGAGTGCACACAAATGTGGTCGTTTTTCTTCTTTTTTTTCTTTTTTTTTTTCGTTTGCGATCTCTTTTGTTCTCTCTTTTCCTGGTGCCACGAAGACGTGTAAAATGTAGTACGCATTGTTTTCATGTAGTCTTCTTCTGGATAAAAGCGCTCCTTCTAAAAAAGAGTCATTTTTTCCCTGTTCTTGTTGTTGTCCAAAAAAAAAAAAAAAA
>CEPW01079564.1_pt1 | contig 11005 bp, 3 predicted proteins | sample 356211 | NCBI WGS metagenome assembly CEPW01 (sample SAMEA2620021, study PRJEB7988) | marine metagenome | biome: marine biome (ENVO:00000447); feature: deep chlorophyll maximum layer (ENVO:xxxxxxxx); material: "saline water (ENVO:00002010), including plankton (ENVO:xxxxxxxx)" | depth 25 m
GTGCGCTTTTGCGAAAGAAAGAGAGCAGAGCGTTGTAGTAATAATCACTGGCTTCGTCGCGCGAGCGATACTATTCGCGCAAAACAACAAAGGTAGTAGTATTTCTCTGTCTCAAAGGTCTGTCTCTCGGTCTGTCTCGTCTCCGCGTCTCTCGTCGCGCGCCGTCCGCTCGCTCGAGCGCGCTTCACCCCGCTCCATCTCTAGGAAAGCCGCTAATGTCTCCTCTTCGAGAGTACTACGACGTCCCTCGAAACGTCTTCTCCTCCTCGTCGTCGTTTCGGAGCGCGTGCGCGCGTCGATCTAAATCCTTCGCTTCTTCTCGCAGTTCTTTCGCTCGATTTTCCAGCTCTCGAGTTCTTTGACGTCGGTGTCTTTCGATTCGTTTTCGAGCGGTTTCGGCGGCATCCTCTGCGGCGATGGCATCTTCTCGCAAACGCGCCGCTTTCGCTTCCAAGTGCGCCGGTTTATTCTCCGCGTTTTCTCCGTGTTCTTCCGCGGAGATTTCTTCCTCCAGCAGCTCCTCGCGCCATTGGCCCCGTCGATCCAAAGCTCTTTGGTCGTCGTCCAAAGTGTCCTCCGTCGAAAAAAAGAGACTTTGATGCACCACCGCTGTGTTTCCAAAGCGCGGTGCACACTTCCATCTCCTCCTCCTCGCTTCAAAGCGTTGCGCCGCGCGTCGAAGCATCATCTCCCGCGTCTTCTTTTTCTTCTCCTCTTCTCGCGAGTCGCAGAGTCGTATTGAACTTTGAGACAATGGAAACAACACACTCTCTCTCGTGTGTGTGTATCTCTCTTAGAGCGTTCTTTTTTCCCGTGTATTTTTCTTCTTCTTCTTCTTCTTCGTCGTCGTCGTCGTCGTTTCAACACAGCCATATGTTTAAGGTCTTACATATATGTGAATAGGGTTTAAGGATCGAAGTTGTTTTTTTGAAAGAAGGACCACACACAAAAAAAAGGGAAAAAAAAGAGGCCGTTTTTTTTTTGTCTTTCTTCACACACATCAAAACTTTGCTTTTAGTACATCGTCGCAAGAGAGAGAGAGAGAGACCACAACACGTCACGACAGGACGACTTTGACGACGACTCTTTCGAAACCTCTGCGCGCTGTATTATTCTCTCTCGCGCGCGCAGATATAATAAAGTCTCCTTTTTTTATTTGGTAGAGAAGAGACGATTGGAAAAGAAGAAGAAGAAGAAGAAGAAACGAGAGAGAGAAAAATGATGCGACTTTGACGACGAAAAGGAGGAGGGGAAAAAACTGAGAGATGATGATGATGATGATGATGTCGCATCATCGCGCTTTTGTCGCTGGGTGGTGGTCGACCGACGCCAAAGCCGGCGGAGGCAAAAAAGTCGTCGCGCGAAAAACGCGACGAGGAGGATCGGACGAGCGATGCGGACGAGCGGTGCGGGGGACCATCATCGGGAGCGTTCGACGGCGCGTCGTTTCAAAGGCGAATGATGGTGGGAAGTCGTTTTTGTCAACGGATAATCCAATCCAAGGGGTCCGGGCGTCTTTGAGCGCGTTTCGAGGCAGAGATGGCATCCTGTCCTGCCGGAAATCCGCCTTCGTTTTCGGCGCGAAACGAGAACTCTCCTTATCGGTCACTCGATTGACGAAAGGCGGACGAAGGCGGGGATACGGCGTGGTGACGTTTGCTGTGAATCACAGGAATGATTCTTTTGGATGCTCGACGAATTTGGAAAAGAGAAAACGAAAGCGAGCGTCGACGACGACGACGACGACGAGTAAGACGTCGATGAAGGACGGAGAAGAAACGCACGACGACGACGGTGATGACGGTGATGACGACGATAACAACGACAACGACGTGAACGTGATTAGTAAGAAGATCGTTTCGGAGGATGAAGGGGACGAGGACTTTGATTTGGACGTGGCGTTTAATGAGAAAAATTCAGATTCGAAGAGTAAGAGCGACGGTGAGCGACCGCTTCCGCAAGGGACCATCCGGGTGAAAGCAAAGTCATCGTCGAACTCTCCTTCTTCCCTTGGAGGAAAGAAAGAGAAAAGATCATCGAAAGAACAGCGAGGGTCGAGAGATAACTTAGCGTTCGATCCTTTAGCCGGCTCCGTGGACGTGTCCATGGATGATTTTTCGTACAATCCAGAACAGGAACAACAGATGCTCCTTCAAAAGCAAAAAGAAAATGAAGAGCGAGAGCGAGTCAAAAAAGCAGCAGTTGAAGAAGAAGCGAACAACAAGAAGAAAACGAAGGCAACCGAAGGGACAGTCATTCGTCGCGTGTCGAAAGTAGCTGCGATGCCGTTGAGAAATAAGACGGTACCGTCGAGTCAGCCGTTTGCAATCAACGCGGCGAACGAGGAGGCGTTGAGAGCGGTGAAACAAAAGTTTTCGCTCAAAAAGTTCGTTAACAAGAAGAAAGATAGTAAGCAGAATAATGCCACCGATTCGCGTGCAACGCCCGTGCGTGTTGGAACGGTCGTACGAAAAATCTCAAAACCGGCGCGTCTAAATGAAGATGAAAAGGAAAACAACGCGCAAAAAGCGCTTGCTCTTATCACGTCGCAAGCCTTGGCCGCGTTATCATTTCGCGAGCAGCTTTTGAAAACACTGAAAGATAGCACTCTAGGGGACGCTATTGCGGTGTTAGACGCGCTATGGCAAAGCTTTTGGCTCCAATGGCGCTCCCGTCTCGAGAATACAGCGAAGTGGGTTTTCTTTGCGTCTACCACGCTCACGGCGATTTGTCATTACGTCATCGGTCCTGGAATGATTGGTCCTAGGTTACCGCAAATTGGAGAATTAGCATCTTCTGTTGTTGGTCGCCCAGTACGCGTAGGCAGATGCAAACTCTTCTCGTTTCCTGGGATTTTAGGCGTTGGACCTGTTTTAGAAGTTGGACCGTTAGTCGTAGGCGCAGAAACGACTGGAGGCGAAAAATCAATCGTCGAAGTCGACACTGCGAAAATTTCGTACAATTTAGTGCGCTCAATAGCTCGAAGGAAAATAGTGGCTGAAGTCCGGTTAGACGGTGTCAAAGCTACTTTGAAGCAAGGTGTCAATCAGTCTTGGTTCGGGTATCCAGAAGATTTACCAACTTTTCAGGCGAATTTGCCCTCAGCGCGACCGTCGTTCAATTTAGGTGCCGTGGAGAAAGCGAGCTCAACAGCGACGAATGCGAATGGTGAAAGTAAAGCACCGCGTGGTCCAAGCGTTGAAGTGCGCGTGGTCAAACTCGAACATGGCGTTGCTACTTTACACATGGCTGGTGACTCGCAACCGAGGAACGTGAAGAACCTTTCGGCGACTATGAAAATATCGCCGAAAGGCGAGCTCGATCTAGACGCCAAGTTCAATCCAATTTCTCGCGCAACGCCTCCAGAACAGCGCCAAAACACGTTTATCGCGAATTTTGCGGCTCGAAATCTTCGAGGTCACAACTCGGATGCCGAGGAACGAAGTTTGAAATACGAAAAGAGTCGAACCGGTAACGGCGGCTTGCTTAAAGTAAACATGCAATACAAAAATCCCGAGAAAAATCAGAAACCAATGGGCGATGATGATATAGCCCTGCCGGATTTGAAAGTGAAAGTGAACGCTTTCAACGTGTCTGCAGCGTTTGTCGACCGATGCATCCCGGGTTTACCGATCGATATGCACGCCGGACGCTTGGACGGTGAGATCAACATCTTGGCAAAAGATCAAGGGACGTGGCTTTTCCCAGAGTTTTGTGGGGAGTTGAGAGGGAAGCACTTGCGATTTCACTTGTACGATGCCACAGATGACTTTGCGGACACGGAGTTAGACTTGGTTTTCCAGAAAAGACGCATGTATATTCACAACGGGAGAGGTCACTACGGTCACGTTCCAATTACGGTCACTGGCGATTTGGATTTGAATCCGCTTCCCGTAAAAAATGTACTTTTAGGTCCGAACGCGAAAGTTTACGCGCCGGCAGGAGAGTATCGCCTTTCCGGTCAGATTGCACCAATAGAAACACACGCTTTGAGAGAAACGTTAGGTGTTCGTCCTCCACCAAGACCGCTCGCGGGTGCTTTGAAAGGATTCTTATATGTTTCTGGCCCGTTGGAGGCGCCCGTTTTCACCGGGCAAGCAGAAACGACAGATTTTATCCCAGAAGAGAATTCGAAAGATTTCAGCGCCACTATGGAAGAGGAGAAAGCATGGTCATATCGCGCGGTGAAGAAGTACGAGAAAGACGGCGCTGTTGCCGCTTACGATCGAGTGCCGATTCGAAACGTGAAAGCGACTTGGACTGTGGAACCGAAGAAAGATGTATTCGTCTTGCATTCCGCTGAAGGTCAGTTGGTTGCGGGCGGTAAAGTGCGCGCTAGTGGATCGATCAAGATCAATCCAGACGCGTTGCACGACCCAGATGCAATTAACGTGGAAGCGACGGCAACAGATGTTGATCCAAGAGCATTGGCAAGACAAGTAGCAACAACAGGATTCGATAATAGCGTTAGTATAAACAACGCGAATGGGAGTGGGGATGAAAACTCGCCATCGACTAGTAATAGCACCATCACTGATGCTGAAAGTGAAATCGGCGCTTGGATAGACCGCGTGTGTCCTCCTGGCTATGCCGACGCTACGGCGACCATCGACGGCGCGCATTCCGGTCCCAAAGTGAAAGTCGATTGGACCATAGATAACGACGCCGATGTGGGTGGCAGAGTAACAATAGAACGGAAAGGTATTACTGCAAAGCTAAAAACACCTTCGATTGAAATCGATGCAGACGTGGAGACAGAATTTCCACCTTTGGAAAAGGCATTAGCTGCTGTAACTGTGGAAGACGCGATTGAAGCCGGGAAGCCGGCGTACACTGCCGCAGAAATTGACGGACAAGCGAACGGGTTTGATATATTTGATTTAGAAGATGACCGAGAAGAAGGTGGCGAAGTTGTTTCGGAAAAGCTGCGATACGTTCGAGATCCCGACCGCGTTCGATTGCGGGTAACCGGGCGAACGCGCGTGAAAGGTAAATTTTCAACGCCAACCGCATCCGTCACCGGTGATGAGAAACCTGACGGAATCACTACTACGGATGATGAGGGTAACGAAATCGACGCGAGCGACGAAGAGAGCAAACAAAACAATGGCTTTCCGACCTTTGAAGGCACCGCACAGTTGGATAACTTGAAACTGAACAAACTCGAGCTTGCTCCGAAACTCACCGGCAAAGTTTTCGCCTCGGCTATTGATGGTTTATCGCTCTCGGCGAAAGGCCGATCGGACGAGTCGTTGTCTGCGGAAATATCTGCCGACGGCAAAGCCTCTGCGGCATTACGTCGTGGTGCTTTACGAGCGGGTATAGAATTTGGGGACTTCGCGGGTGCATTCGAGCTTGCTGGCTTGAAGTTGGACGACTTGGAACTCGGATCTCTGAGAGGTCGCGTGGACATCGCGTCCGCGCGCTTAGATTTACGAGAGAAAGTAGGCGACGGTATTTTGCGCGTTGAAAAGCCTCGTTTGAGTGGTTTCACCAGTGATTTAGCGGAAGGGGGGGTTTCTTGGAGCGGAAAGACGGTAAAGCTTCACTCAGCGACTCTCGAGCAAGCGCGTTCGAGGTACGAAGCTGATGGTGAATACATGTTGCCAGACGCCGTGTGGTCCAAGTTGCCAGAATCGAGAGTCGAGAGGCAAAATCGAACAACGTCTGAAGGAGATTCATCGCTATCGTCTGACGTTATTGATGTCGATATAGTTTCTGAAGCAAATGACGAAGAAGATGCCGTAGCGGAGTCATCGTTGGCGGTGGCGTCGTCGGAGAATGAAACGTCTTCAGTCGTGGCTGCCGCCGCAGCAGATGTGATGGAGACCAAAAATAACAACAACAAAGGCTTATTTTCCGGATTCTTCTCTGACATAAAGAAACATCCGGCTGCAAACTTAATCAAGGAGCAGCAAACGCCTCTATCGACATCGACGCAGGTTAACGACGAAATCAACGAAGGCGAAGAAGTTCGTACCAAAACAGTGAAAGAGTTGGAAGAGGAAGCTCGCATCGCGCGCATGGAACAACTCGAAATGCAAGAGCAAATTGACGAAGACGCAGACGCAGACGCAGACGATGCGTTTGAGGGAGAAGAACGACAAGAAAGACCTCTGACCAAAGCGACGTCGTCACCATCAATAATGTCGAGCGAATACATCGACAACGGGTCTGTCAAACCGTACATCTCTCCTTTTGAAGGTCGTAATGGGGAAATTCCGTTTGGCTCGATTGCATCGGCGTCCACTACGCAACCTTTGTCCTACGAACGCGACGCATGGTTCCAAGAAAAGATGAACGACAGCTCTTCAACAGAAGCCCAAACCGTGAAGAAAGATCGTTTCTCGAACGTCTTTAAACAGTTCAAACCGCGAAACCGCCGAAACGGGGATGCTAATGGACGTAATCGCACGAGCGCCGCGCCGAACTTCAACAAACCAGGTGCACCTTCATTACAAAATCTTCCGCCAATGAACCCCGAGGAAGCGCCGAAAGCGGAAGGCGAGTGGCGTTTCCGACTCGCGGTTCCGTCCGCAGATGTCGAGGAAATGCTTCCCGCTGTTCGACTCTTTGCAAGTTTACGCGAAGAGTCGACGCCGCAAGAATACGGTAGAGCTAAGGAGGCGTTTATGAATGCAATTTCTCAAGCGTCAGTGATATCGCAAGACATTTCCCGAGACGTATTCGATCAATTGATAGATTCAAGAGAGAAGAAACTGACATCTGGCGCAGTTGCTAGGAAGAAACAGCGACAGAATAGCAACAGAAAGAAGCGAAAGTCCAAACTGCAACGACAGCGAAGAACGACAGAGCTTATCGACGTCGACGACATCGAAGACGATTTAGCGGATACGGAGAAGGCTGTGCAATTGCCAGGGTTGCAAGATTTGAAAGGTGAATGGCGTGGTGTCGTGCAATTGTCGGGAAATTCAATAAAGAAATCTTCTAGTGTCCCGACCGCAGTCGACAATGAAAATGACGCGGGTAAAGAACGAGATGAAGAAGGCACGACGAATGGCGACTTTTTCAAAGATTCCTCGAGAGCGTTCAACACTGCTTTGAGTAACTTGGAAAGTTCACATCCGACGTCCGTGCAATTCGATGTGTCCGGCGAAAATCTTCTCTGGGGACCACACGTCGTCCGGAAAGCCGAAGCTCTGGGTTCTGCGAACGAGAAAGACGGCATGAAGCTCGACCGCCTCGAGATCAGCTCCGATGCCGCGTCATTGTCGGCACAAGGTGCCGTCGGTGGCGAGGTGCAAGACGCCAACTTTAGTTTGCGAGACTTACCGATTGGTTTTCTCGCCGAGGTCTTTAAACCTTTATGGCCATCTGCGTTACATCGAATCGATGGAAACTTGTTAGTTCAAGGGCACGTTGGCGGTTCAGTGGACGAACCGACTGGAGACGTCCTTGTTCGACTTCGCGACGGTAAGGTAGGGTCCACGAAGCTCTCCGCGGGGGAAGTTAGAGCGTCGTTGAACGACCAACAACGCGTTGAATTTGATTTTGAAGCGTCACCGATGACGAGTGCTTCTGATGGCGGTTCAAATGGTATCGTTCGCGCGTCTGGCATTGTGCCATTACCGGAAGCTGACGATCAGTCTTTAGCCGTAGATGCAAAAGTTCGAGACGCCGGTATGTGCATTCTGTGTGCCGCCGCTTCCGGGGGTACCGATAATGTCGATTGGCAAGGGGGGAACGCCGACATCGCGTTACACGCTCGAGGTACGTCTGAAAACCCAGTTTTCGATGGAGTGGCTGAAGTACGACGCGCAAAGATTGTTTCTCCCTTCTTGGCGAAACCTTTCGCGCCGACGAATGCTACGATTCGAATTCAACGAAACACTCTTTACGCAGACGATATTGAAGGGCGATGCGGTAAAGGTTTCGTAAAAATTAAAGGAGCAATTCCAGTTATACAAAGGCGAAAATTGAGAGGTGGAGACACGTGGGACAGTTTAGTCGCTCGCGCGGACACGCAAGCTGGATTGAAAGTTGATATCCAAGGATTGGACGTGCGTGCGAGAAACGCGTACAGCGGTCAAGTCAACGCCGGTCTCGTTTTGAAAGGAACCATAAGCGCACCTGAAGTTGGAGGTTCAATCCAACTTTCGAAAGGTCAAGTCACCGCGACGCCTGGTCAGCCGGAAGACGCTGCACTTTCAGGAGGCGAAAATGAAAATAAAAATGTTGACATTTCAGGTGCAAACGGAGGCAAGGATGATTTGCTTGCGCGCATCGATCGCGAAGGAAAACAATCGACGGATTTGGCGAGTGTTTTGCAACGCGCGGCTATTGCGAACGACCCAGAAGCTTGGGCAGCTTTAGAGAAAGCGCGGTTACGACGCGAACGTAACTTGGATAAGCTCTCGGATGTTCGCTTTCGCGGGTTAAAAGTTCAAATCGGTCCGGAAATGTCCATCGTGTATCCGTTTGTGTTAAACTTTGGCGTCAGCGGCGAAGTGACCATTGACGGTGCAGCCGACGCGAAACGGTTGCGCCCATCGGGCGTGATTAACTTCGACAGAGGGGATGTGAACTTAGTCGCCGCACAAGTTCGTCTGAACCGCGAACATCCGAATCGCGCGGTGTTCATCCCAGAAAATGGTCTCGATCCAATGGTGGACGTCTCCTTACTCGGCGCTGATGTCCGTGCTTTGATTCAAGGCCAAGCTTCGGAATGGTCGAAAAATCTCGTCTTATCTTCTGCGACAGAATCCGCCTCTGGTTCGGGCGGTGAAGGCGGCGGTTTAGCCAGTCTCTCGAGCTTGTCTCCCGAAGAGGCGGCGAGGATTTTCGAAGGACAGCTCTCGCAATCGTTGTTAGAACGCGATGGACGTATCGCGTTTTCCTCCTTAGCCTCGTCGACGTTAGAGTCAATGATGCCTAAAATCGAAGCGGGAGGGAACGTCGGTAACGCGCGGTGGCGCGTGACGGCCGCACCTTCCCTCCCTGGTCTCTTATCGTTAGATCCAGGAATGGACCCATTCGCGACTGGAGCGCAGATCACGCTCGGTTCTGAAGCTGAAATCGCGTTTGGCGATTCTTTGCAAGCTTCCATGTCTCGAACGTTAGCGGCGGATGAAACGCAAACCGAAACACAATTCTCGCTCATGTATAAGCTAACCAAAAAGTTGCGCATGCAACTCGTCTCCGTGTCCAGCGCGGCCACAAGGCTTTTGTTCGAATACACCAACCGTGACTAGAAGAAGAATCATTATAGTAAATTATTGCATTGCTCGCGTGTTGTACATCACATGTTTTAGAATAAACTAGTAGTAAAATCTATTATCCCTCTCTATCCCTGGAAGCAATGAATCCATCCACTGCTTTCACGCAAAGTCTTTGCATCGCGTCGTCTCGCGCCAACGCAGAATACGCAGCCGAGTTTGACCAATCTTCTTCTTTCTCGCCTTCGTTTTCGTCTTCCAAAAGCTCGGCGGCGCGAAGGATGCGTTCAGCACCTTTCCGAGGATGTTCTAATAAACCAACCATTCGCGTGGGAATCTCGTATACGAGCCGCAAAATTTTCGGCCACGTTCTTGTGAGGTTCGTGCGACACAATCCTGGATCGACCACTTTCACCATCACTCCTTCTTCTTCTTTTCGCATCTTCCCGAGCGCGTATGCCGTTATCATTAGTTTACTCAACGCGTACCTTACACCTACTGTTTCGAAATCCTTCTCTTTCCTCTCGCTCGCGCACCGATCGAGACGATTTACCCACTCTCTCGCGTTTGCTCGCGTGCATACTCCCAGTCTCGCTCGATGCGTAAACGACCCGACAAAAACCACCTTTTTCTTCCTCTTATCATCCTTTGCGATTTCTTCTCTCCACAACTTTGTCAAAACTGCCGGCCCAAGGACGTTACACATCGCTTCTCGATCCACGCCACCTTCCTCGACCAATACCACTTTCCTCTCTGCGTTACACTCCGCCGCGCAATGAATCAATACGTCTACGCGTTCCATGGCGAAATACCTTCGCGTTCTCTTTCGCGCGCGCGCGTCCACCGCCAAAGTCGCCAAGTCTACGTCAATCTTTGCCAAAACGATCTTCTTCGTCTCATTTAGAACCGCGCCTCTCTCGCGCGCCACGCGTCGCATCCTCTCGACGGTCTTCGTCTCGTCGTCTTCGGACTCCCTTTCAAAGCCTCCTCCTTTGCGTCCTTTTCCCCCAAAACCCCGCGTCGGCACGTGTATCTCCACCTTCCTTTTTGGAAAATCCGAGAGCAGCAGCAGCACGCACGTCTCGAATCCAATCCCGGAGGACCATCCGGTCACGAAAACAACAACATCAGCCGCATTATTATTATTATTATTATTATCTTCTTCTTCTTCTTCTTTGGTCGTCGTCGTCGTCGTCGTCGTCTCAAAGCCGTCGGGCCGCCGCCAAGGTGTTGTCGTTGTTGTTGTCGTCTCTTTCCAACGAAGCAACAAAAGAAGAACAGTCCGTTCGACGAGCGCGAGAAACCACGCGAAGAGAAACGCGAGGTTTCGCGCGCGCCAAAAAGAAGAAGAAGAAGCGGCGGTGGTGGTGGTTGTTCTCGTCGTCGTCCAAATCGACGTCGTCATCGGAGTGGCGACACCACCACCGCGTAGTACTGCGCTCTCGATTAAAGGAAAAAAAGTTTCCAATCTTTCTTTTTAATTGGGTGTTAAAAAAACGAATTGGAATTGGAAAAAAAAAAAGAATTTTCTTCAGAACTACACATGCAGTCTCTGACTTTGCGCGCGACTTTGCACCACCACCAGCGACGCGCGCTCCTGAAAGCGTCGAGACGAGGCGGCAAAGGGGGAAGGACGATGGTGGTGGTGTCGTCGTCGATGGCCTCGTCGTTTCCGTCGTCGCGGACGACTGGCCCGTCAAAGTCGTCGTCGTCGTCTTTTTTTCCATCATCATCGATTGGTGTGTCCCAACGGAGAGCGCTTTTGACAAAAGCGACGTTTTATCCAAAGTCTTCTTCTTCTTCTTCTTCTTCTTCTTCTTCTTCTTCTT
>CEPW01124021.1_pt1 | contig 10967 bp, 7 predicted proteins | sample 356211 | NCBI WGS metagenome assembly CEPW01 (sample SAMEA2620021, study PRJEB7988) | marine metagenome | biome: marine biome (ENVO:00000447); feature: deep chlorophyll maximum layer (ENVO:xxxxxxxx); material: "saline water (ENVO:00002010), including plankton (ENVO:xxxxxxxx)" | depth 25 m
GGAGTTGGACTTAAGTAGTTTAAGTTATCTGTAGTTGAGAAGTCATATGAATATCCTAAGAATGCTCTCTTATTGTATTCATTACTTATCGATTGTGATACATTATATGATGGTGCTGGTAGAGTTACTCCACTTGGTAGTGGTGATGTTAGTTTTGCAAATCCAAATGGTACAAGAGTTGAATTGTTTGCACCTGAATCTACATCACTGTCAACCTCTACTCTAATATGTTTAGATGCGTTTGGATAGTCACCGTTTAAGATTACTTTTCCATTTGCGTCTATTTGAATATCTTTATCACCGATAACTCTCTTGATATAGTTTGGTGAGTTAGGGTCTAAGTTTACACCTGAGAACTCTTCTATGATACTTGGTCTTGTATCACTGTCTTGTACAGTTTGACCAAATACAGAGTTAGGAATCTTAGAAGTATCTACTCTTCTTACTAATACCGTAAAAGTACCGTATTCAGAACCAGGCACCTCTGATGCTGGTTTGATATCTCTAATACCTATTTTAAATTCATAGTTTGTTGGGTTACCGTGTGATAACGTATGGAATCTAAATAGGTTTTTAGTAACACCTGATACATCTTGTGATATAATATAAGGTGTTGTTGCGTGAGAATATGCTTTTGTATAATCTACACTTGAAGTATTTACTGATACAGTCACAGTTTCACCCGTTGCGAATGATTGTGATGCGAATGTACTAAATTCTTGGTAGACGTATGCGTATTGACCATCGTTTTTAGGAGAGTAACCGAAGGTATTTACTATATAATTGTTAGCTGTTGGATTCATCGAACCTGTTGGTACTGCTAACTGTGCTGATGCTGATAACACAGGTATTGCCCCACTTGCACTTAAATGTAGTGCGAAGATAGATGCTGATGCTGCTGTTCCACCTGCTGCTGCTGACTCGTTAAGATTAACTACTACTGAGTTGTCGAGTGAGTTAATTGAGTTTGCATTATCTGCGTGTAGTACTTTAGTAGTTGGGTGTAATACCGCTGCTACTTTTTGACCTGCTGAAGATGATACAATTAAGTTTAGTGTTTCTACTGTATATCCACTTGAACCTAAAACTCTTACGATTGTTGCAGTTCCTGCCTCTTCTAAATAAGATTGTGCTGTATATGGTAAGTATGATTCTTCAGTTAAACCACCAAATACTTGTTGAAATTCTTGAAATGATTCCACCTTCGTTGGTACGAATGCAGGACCTTTAATACTTTGTCCTACTAACGCTGCACCTATTTCACCTATACCTTGAGGTAAAAACGAGAGGTCTTTCTCTCTTGTGAATACGCCTGGACTAACAATTCTTTCTGCCATTATTTTCTCCTAAATTAAAATCTTTGGTTTACCTTTATATAAATACCCCAAAAATTTCCAAAACGAATACTTATTTGTTAGGTGTGAACTGATTTGTTGTAATATCGTAAGTCCCCTCACCATATTTTTCTCTTAGTTCACCTGCTAACGTTTGTTCTTCTACCCTTAATTCAGAATAAGATTTCATAAGATTTATCTTCTCATCTTTTAAATTTGAGAACTGCGTTTCGAGGGTATTAACGTCAATTTCTATCTCACCCAATCTTGCAGTTATTTGTAAAACCTTAGTCTGAATATTTTCAATTTTATTTTTCTCTTCTTGAGAGAATTCTTTAACAACTTTTTCTGCCATAACAATTTACTTTAATTTTAACTTACATTATATAAATATGTAAAAATTATTCATTACCACCAATTTTGATAGAATTAGTGCCAGATAATGAACTATCTTCACCCCAAGACACTTTTCCAACTGAAATTCGTCTTGTTGTATTGTTTTTATTACCCACATATTCGGGTACAATATATGCTTTTGTTTGTAGTGTAATATTTGCTTTAGTAATTCTATCTTGACCCATTTCTGACATTGTTTCGAATGAGTAAGAATCACCTTTTATTACAAACTTATACCTATCACCAAAAGAACGACCTTGGAAGAATACAATTTGTTCTACCACTTTGTTGACCTGTTCCATATAATCACACCAAACTATCACTTCATACTCTAAGTTTACATAGTCGGGTCTTTCAACAGACATAAATTCTTTTTTAGGATTTTCACCTGTTAAAACTGAGAATTGGTCGTATTTGTTTACGTTTGTATATTTTCTTTCAAAAACTTGATATGCGTCTTCACCACCTTCTGCTACTTTTAACTTCATCATATCAGTGTTTATAGAAAGACTATTTCTTTTAAATACAATAACGGGTGTTAACATCATCCCGTTTTCATCTTTCATAAAACCATCTCGTTGTGCACTTGACCATTTCTCAGGTGAAGCGTACATTACAGGTACGGGGTAAAATCTTCCATCGTCTTCAACCGTTGGTTTTACATCTTTCTCTAAAAAGTTTTTAAATGCAGAATCAATGTCGTAAATACCGACAGAAAAATTCTTCATCTTATCTTTATCTCTACGAACTTGTTTTGCTTTATTTAACTTTTTATCAAGTGACGTAGACGATTGAGTCTGAATTATATTCGGTTTCGATTTGTCTTCGTTTCTATATTTTGTTGCCATCTTATAGTCCTATTGGTACTTCGTTATCATTTTGATTTGAATTACCAAATCTTGTTTCTGCTAATTTAATACTTGTTTGTCTTGAAACGTGAGTATCACATATAATAGATACATTTAAACCTTGAGTATCACCACCATCCCAATATTTAGGATTCTTTCCTGCAAAATACTGATATGAATATGCTGCGTCTATTAAATGATATTCATTATTCCATTGTATAATATCACCAACTTCGGGTACCAACTCTCTATCAACTAACTGCTGTCTTAGAAATCTAAATTGAACCTCACGACTATATGATTGACCAAAGTCATCAGATATTTGTGATGCTTGATTTCTTTCTACTAACGCGGGTACTTTTATTGGATTGTGAAATACTTTATTTTTCCCTTCACCGTATAAGTTCGCTTTTGTATCAGTTACTACTAACATATAATAGTACACTTCCGTATCTACGATATCGGTAATAAGTTCCTTGTTCACCTTATTGAACAAGTCCATATCTCTTTGTCCACCAAACAATGCCATTTGTTATCCTATAAAAATTGGTCTTGGAACTCTGTTTAAAGTTTCCTCTAAGAATTCAGATTCTTCTTTTTTCGCTTCCATTAATGCTCTTCGTGAAGTTGCTTCTAACATTTCTTTTAATTCAGTGATTAGTGTTTCTCTTTCCGCTGCTGCTTCACTTCGTAAATCACCACCGTCAAGTGTTATTTCAGAGCCAGGAATTGGAATGTTACTGAACTTAGACCTGATTGCTCCTAACATTTCTTTTGCTAATGCTAATGAATATCTTGCAATCCACTGTTTACCCGCACTATTAATATTTGTATATGTTAATCTTCCAAATGGTGCGTTTGATAAATCACTTACAACATTTGAATTTGCAATCGGTGATTTTGTTTCACTTTCTAATGTATAATTAAAATATACTTTTGCACCTGCGTCACCTGTTGCAGGAACAGGGAATAATTTTACTCTTTGTCCATCTACATGAAATCCAAATGATGATTTTCTTATGTAATCATTAAATTCAATCGCCTGTAATCTTAACAAGTCATCGAACATCGGTTGCATCATAAACGATACACCTGGCGAATACGCTCCCCATCCAAATGTATTTAACATTTGTTGAGAACCAAGACCTGTTCCTACAAACGGGTCAAAATATCTTATTATTGCTGGTGGTTGTGTATGGAATACTTTTCTTAGTGTAATCCCGTTTGATACTGAACCACTTTCTAAGTTAACAACATTATCATCACCTAAGTCATATATTTGTTGACCACCAACCATTTCAAAGGAACCTGTATATACAGTTACTCTACCACCACTTCCCGCTTCAGTACCATAATCTTTTGCAATATTTACTACTCCACCTAAGTTAGTAGCGATTTCAGTATCTTTTAAATCTAAATCTAATGAATTACCTTTTAAAGATAGTAAGTTTTCTTTAGCTCTATATTGATTTACTTGTGAAGAATATTCATTTGCTGCTTCTTCTAAACACGCGAAAAAGTTTATATCTTGTAATTCGACATCTACGATTGGATATCCTAATCTTTTAGCACACCATTCTGCTACTTTCGGTGCGTCACTTTGAAATGTTGTATCACCATCAAAGTATCCGAAAGGAGTAGAAGAACCACTTGAAAACGAACCTGAACCAGGCCATATTGGTATATTTACTGCCATTTTAAATCCCCTTTATGTATATAAATATGGACAAACTTACCTTTCCCCATTTTCCATAAACGAAACTATTATATAACGTGTCCCTTTTGTCACTGCTCTTGCCCCATGCTTGTGAGTTATGTTGCCAGGATGTAGGGTTGCATAACCGATATCATTCTTAATTAATTTCTTTTGTCGTCTGAACCAAGTACCACCACCTTCATACTCATTTAAGTCCGATAATTGTATCAAACAAGTAATATCTGCTCTATCATGATGTATAGAAAGATGTCCTTGTGCTGTTGGTATATATTTTGCTAAAAAGTTTTCAGCTTTCATAGAATCCCAACCTTTACCTTCCAATGCCCACATATAGATTGATAATGGCATAACATATTCTTTTAATACTTCCATATAAATGTCATGCATTCCTATCGTCTGTAAGACCATATCTGTTGTAGGATAGTTTTCGTGTCTGTCTACTGTCCAAGAATCAGAATGTTCTGCTTCTTCACGAATCATTTTACAAAACTCAGGAGTAAATAATGGAAATGAAAAACAATTATCAAATGGTTCATCTACTATCAAGTCCCATTCTTTTGTTCTTGCTGAATATGTGATAAATTTATTTACCCATTCCTCTTTGTTGTTCCAATAATCGTAAAGTTCGGGATGTAATCTTTCTGTTTCTTCTGAATAACCTTCCATTACATCCATCCACTCTTTATATCTGACTTCCCAAGTCTGTTCTCTTGCAAATTGTTCACCTACGTTTAAATATTTTTGTGCTACTTCTTCATTTTCTCTTAAAAATACATATGAAGAAATTATTGTTTCTTTCATTAATGAGTTAGATAAATCTGACCTGATTAAACTACATTTACCATCTAATAAAGTTTTAAGATTTGCAGTATCGGTAGATATCAATTTAACTCTACCCATCATCATCTCTAATGCTGTTATACAATATGTCTCATCGTATGTGGATGGGTAAATCCAATACTCAGATGATTTAATTTGTTTGTATAGTTCACTTGGTGGTAAATGACCTAACCATCTAACATCATTTGGTAACGATTCTAATACAGAAAGGTCCCAATCTTTTGTATATGGTGGTGATGCAATCCATAAAGTTAATTCAGGATTTATTTTTTTAAGTTTTGGCCATATATCAAGTAAATCAACTAACCCTCTATCAGGTGATGATGTATAGATTATTTTATTGTTATATTTTTCTTGTTCAATACTATCAAAATCACTTGGAGTTATCGCGTTTCCTATTACACTTACTTTAGATGGTTCCAAACTATATTTTTCAACTAATACATTTTTTTGCCATTCTGATACTGCTATTATCTTATCTAACTTGTCGTGATTTAGATAATCCAATCCTTCATTTGGTAATTCTACACCATTGTACCAAGTATAAAATTCTTCATTATGAATCCAAAAATAAGATTTTTCATAATTTATTCCAAAATCCTCTAACATTTGAATATAATGTATATAATTTGTAGATATTACAATATCAAAATAGTTTTCACCACTATTAATAAAACTTTCTATACTTCTATACTTGACACCATCAACATCTTGGTCGGTAATACCACCTGTAATTGTTACATCGTGTCCATTTTGTGCGAATTGTTCTGAAAGTTTCATAACACAATATTCAGAACCACCCATTCCTTTACTTAACCAATAATCTTTGTTAACTGATTCTTTTTGATAACCTACATAAATTAATATTTTCATATCTTACTCTACTATATAATTTAAAACTTCTTCTTTGTCATAAAATCGGGTCCAATCCATCCAACGTTGTAATTGATAACATCTATTATCATCTTCATTCCAACTCCAATCAAAACCACCCAATTCTTTTATTCTTTTGTGAATCATTGGGTCATAATAATCTCTAATCAATCTTGCTCTACGATTAATATCAATTACATTATTATCAACTGTAGAATCACCATTATTATATTGTACATACAACATTTTTTTAAGATGTATAAATTTAGTTTCTAAAAATGTTTTTACAATCAATTCATAATCATCTGCGACTGATATATGTCTACTATGTCCTCTTATCTTATGATAAGTATCTCTATTCCAAACTCTACAATGATTTGGCATACCAATATTAAATCTAATTGTTTTAGGGTTAATATCAGGATAGTGATGTACTAACCATTTCTCACCGTCTCTTGTTTCCCAAGTATGTCCTGCATATCCCCATGCAAAGTTATTATCAGGATGTCCATACCAATCATCTCCTATACGACCATAATCTCTTGGTGAATTATCTTTGTTAATTTCAGTTACGTCTGTATATATAAATCCTGAATCAGGATGTTTCTTACTTGCTTTAAATACATCTTCCAAACAAGTTGAAATTAACCAATCATCATGGTCTAATTCAAATAACCATTCACCATTACATAACATAGCTGCTCTATGTTTTACTTCACCAACGTTACCACCTGAGGTTGGTGTCATTTTATGTATGTGAACTCTATAATCTTGACTTGCGATATCTTCAAGATATTCCCAAGTTTTGTTTTCATCAGATGGTGAATCATCTACGACAACCCACTCCCAATTTTCGTAAGTTTGATTTACCAAACTTTCATACGTTCTAAATATTCTTTCGTTTGTTATATAAGTTGGAGTAAATATAGATAGTATTGGTTTATCTTTATCACCATATACTTCTTTTTGTGATTTACATGCCCAAAATGTTGATTGACAAACTACATCATTAGCCAAAATATTATCAGATGGAATAGAATCATATGATACTATCTTACTTGATACCATCGTATGATGTCCCATTTGTAAAATATTATTTCCAACTTCACCAATTACAATAATAATATCGGGTCTATGTTTTGCGAAATCTTTTTTAAAATCTATACTCGATTCATATGAATATAAAATAACATCTTCATACAAATCTTCTTGGTGATATACATCTGATTTTAATTTTATTTCACCAAACCTATCCCAACCATATATTAATGCTGTGGGTAAACTTGTTTTCATAGTAAATTACCTATATGGTTCTCCACCTACCCAAAGAACGAAAGACTTTCTTACACCCTTTGTTACAGGAGTTACTCTATGTAAATAAAATGATGGAAATATAACTGCTGCTCCTTGAGACCTTGGTGCTACCTTATGTTGACCAATATTAAATTCCAAATCACCACCTTCATACTCATGTGAATCTGAAAGTTGTACTGTTACTGATACTTTTCTTTGGTTTTGAATTTGTTCACCACAATCCATGTGCCATTCATATCCACCTTCTTGTGTTCCATAATATTCTGTATATTGGATTGATTCATTCATAGTAGATAAATCAAACTTCCACATTATGTCATTTGCTTCTTTTATATAATCGTGAAGTTTATTATATACCCACGCCCACTCAAGATTTTGTGGACACCATTTTATTCTTGACTTTCTGTAATCAGATACTTTTGAATTATCACCCTCACCTGTTACCGCGTCTTCGAATTCAATCGCGTTTGTCATTTGTTCTATATTAACTAACTCTTGTGGGGAAAATGCGTTCTTGAACCAATAATAATCAGTAAAGTTTACGTCTTGTCTGTATGTGTTTCTATCAAACGAGAAATTACCATTCATAACTAATTGTTTTAATCTTTTATATAAATATGAAAATTATTTTAATAAATATTAAAGGAAACTACCACTATTTACAGTTCTAACATAATATATTGGGTCACCCGAAGTCCAACCATTTTGTTTAAATGTTAATCTTCCTGTATTTGTCATTTCAAAATAACCACCACCCGATATTATATCACCTTTAGTACCTTTATTACCTTGTGCTCCTGTAGTACCTTTTTGACCTTTGTTACCGGCGTCACCTGTTACACCTGTTCCACCACCTGAACCACCATGACCTTTTTGTCCTTTATCACCTTGGTGACCACCACCACCTGCTGAACCAGGCGCGTCACCCTTTGCTCCGTCCTCACCTGTGGCTCCTGTAATACCTTTATTACCAGCGTGACCTGTTTGACCTTGGTCACCTGTTTTACCTAATTCACCTTTTTGACCCTTGTTACCTGCGTCACCTGCTCCACCTGTACTACCTGTCCCACCACCTGAACCTGTTATACCTTTTAATCCTTTGTTACCTGCGTCACCTGTATCACCTATGTCACCTGTATCACCTGCTACACCTCGTTCACCTTTTTGACCCTTGTTACCTGCGTCACCCGTTGCTCCTTGGTCACCCTGAGGTGATGGTTGTTCACCTACTTGACCTTTTTGACCTTTATCACCGGCTGCTCCTCGTTCACCTTTTGTACCTTTTTCTCCTACGTCACCTGCGTCACCATCGTCACCCGTATCACCTGCGTCACCTGTTACACCTGTTCCACCACCTGAACCACCATGACCTTTTTGTCCTTTAGTACCTTTTGCACCTGCTCCACCTTGTGAACCTACTGCACCTTTTAAACCTGTATCACCTGCGTCACCTGTATCACCTGCGTCACCTGTCGCTCCTTGGTCACCTGTTGCTCCTTGGTCACCTGTTGAACCCTTTGCACCAGCTGCACCTGTTCCACCTGTACTACCTGTTCCACCACCTGAACCTACTATACCTTTTAATCCTTTATCACCCGCTGCACCTGTCGAACCTTGGTTACCCGTTGCACCTAATTCACCTTTTTGTCCTTTAGGAGCTACTGCACCTGTGTTACCTTGATTACCTTTTGCACCTTGGTCACCCGTTGAACCTTTATTACCTGCGTCACCTGTTTCACCAAGTCCACCTTTAGTACCTTTTTGACCCGTATCACCTGTTTCACCCGTGTCACCTGCATTACCTGTTGCACCTTGATGACCTGAACTACCTATATCACCTGTTGAACCTGTTGCACCTGCTCCACCTGAAGTACCTAATTCACCCTTTGAACCTTTGTTACCTGTTGCACCTTGAGGACCTGTATCACCTGCTGAACCTGTTTCACCTTGAACACCTTTTTGACCTGCTTCACCTTTTTGACCTTTTGGTCCTGTGTCACCTGCATTACCTGTTGCACCTGTATTACCTGTTCCACCACCTGAACCACCGTGACCTTTTTGACCTTTATTACCAACTGCACCTGTACCACCTGATGAACCTTGTGAACCTACATCACCTGTTGCACCTTGTGGACCTGTATCACCTGCTGAACCTCTTTCACCTTTTTGACCTTTATCACCTGCTGCACCTTGAGGACCTTGGTCACCTGCTGCTCCCGTTGAACCTTGATTACCTTTTGCACCTTGGTCACCTGCTCCACCTTGTGGACCTGTATCACCTGCTGAACCTGTAGGACCTTGTAGACCTGAACTACCTATGACACCTTTATTACCTGCGCTACCTGTACCACCTGGCGAACCTGAACCACCTGTATCACCCGTTGCACCCTGTGGACCTGTTGCACCTGTCTCACCTGCTACACCTTTTTGACCTTTTTGACCTTTTGAACCTTGGTCACCCGTTGCACCTTGGTCACCCGCTGCTCCTTGTGGACCCGTTGCACCTTGTGCTCCTTTTTGTCCTTTTTGTCCTTTATTTCCGGCCGCTCCTGTTTCACCTGTTCCACCTTGTGCTCCTTGTGGACCTGTTGAACCTTTTGCACCTGCTGAACCTGTTTCACCTTGAACACCTTTTTGACCTTGGTCACCTTGTGGACCTGTTGAACCTTTTGCACCTGCTGCTCCTGTAGAACCTGTATTACCTGTTCCACCACCTGAACCTGTATGACCTTTTTGTCCTTTTGGACCTGCGGCACCTGTACCACCTGCTGAACCCGTTACACCTTTACTACCTTGTGCACCTTGTGGACCTGTATCACCTGCGGCACCTCTTTCACCTTTTTGACCTTTATCACCAGCTCCACCTTGAGGACCTGTGTCACCTGCATTACCTGTTGGACCTGTAGCACCTGTTTGACCTTTTTGTCCTTTAGCACCCTGTGGACCTGTGTCACCTGCTGAACCTGTAGGACCTTGTAAACCTGAACTACCTATAGAACCTGTATTACCTGCACTACCTGTTCCACCTGGCGAACCTGAACCACCTGTTCCACCTGTTGCACCTTGAGGACCTTGAGGACCCGTTTCACCTGCAACACCTTTTTGTCCTTTAGAACCTTTTGCACCTTGAGGACCTTGTGCTCCCGTAGGACCTGCTGGACCTGTTGGTCCTACTTCACCTTTTTGACCTTTTCCACCTTGTGGACCCGTAGGACCTGCTGGACCTGTAGCACCTGTTTCACCTTTTTGTCCTTTAGCACCCTGTGGACCTGTCTCACCTGATACACCTTTTTGTCCTTTTTGACCTTTTGCACCTGTTGGTGCTGATGAAGGTTGTGAACCTGTTGAACCTTGTGCTCCTGTTGGACCCTGACTACCTTGGTCACCAGCTCCACCTGTTGAACCTTGACTACCTTGGTCACCTTGTGGACCTGTATTACCTGTATCACCTGTTGAACCTGTTGCACCACTTGAAGGTAAACCACCTGCGGGACCCGTTGAACCTTGTGCTCCTGTTGGACCCTGTGCACCTTGAGGACCTTGTGCTCCCGTAGGACCTGTTGGTCCTGTTGGACCGTTGTTTCCTGTAAGGCCTGTGTTCCCTTGGTCACCCTGACCACCTGATGAGCCAGTAAATCCTTTTGG
>CEPW01030605.1_pt1 | contig 10963 bp, 9 predicted proteins | sample 356211 | NCBI WGS metagenome assembly CEPW01 (sample SAMEA2620021, study PRJEB7988) | marine metagenome | biome: marine biome (ENVO:00000447); feature: deep chlorophyll maximum layer (ENVO:xxxxxxxx); material: "saline water (ENVO:00002010), including plankton (ENVO:xxxxxxxx)" | depth 25 m
CTGGTAACGCCAATAAATATATTAAATAAATTTTTTACTTCAGGAAATTTCTCTAATTCTTCAACACTTGATGGCATTAAGGTATCTGCGGTTTTTGATTTTTTGATTTTTTTTATAATTAAATCTTTATCATCTTGTATATTTATTCTTGAATAATCAGATATATCAGATTTGCTCATTTTAGATAATCCATCTCGCAACGACATAATTCTCGAAATATCTTGATCAATAAATGGCTCTGGCAAGGGGAAAAAGTTTTTGACATTAAAATCATTATTAAATTTTTGAGCAATATCTCTTGTTAATTCAAGGTGTTGTTTTTGATCGTTTCCTACAGGAACATGTGTAGCTTTATAAAGCAATATATCTGAAGCCATTAATATTGGGTAAGTATATAATCCAGCACTCGCTTTTTCCTTATCCTTGCCTGCCTTTTCTTTAAATTGAGTCATTCTATTTAACCAGCCAATTCGACAAACACAACTTAAGATCCATGATAACTCAGCATGATAAGAAACTTGGCTCTGATTAAAAATGATACTTTCATTATGATCAATGCCTGATGCTAAATATGAGGCAACAATCTCATAAGTATTATTTTTAAGTTCTTTTGGATCTTGAAAAACAGTTATTGCGTGTAAATCAACAACACAGAATAAGCAATCATAATCTTTTTGCATTGTTACAAAATTTTTAATTGCCCCTAAATAGTTTCCTAAATGAAGATTACCTGTTGGTTGAACACCCGATAAAACAGTATTAATTTTACTCATTACTAAAAATTTGTTTTTTTAAATTAACATAATTAAACGGTTTATAAAAACTTATCATAGTAAAAAATATTACGAAGCCTGAAACCAAAATTACAATAAAAAATACTATATCATAGATAAAATTAGAAAAATCTAGAGATAAATAAACATTTTTAATGACATACAAATAAATCCCCAACAATGTAGAAACAAGTAAAATTACTAAGATCGGCAAATAAAAATCCGAAGAATGAACAAAATATTCTTTATTAAATAAGTAGAAATATAGCAATAAAACATTTAACCAACTTGATATAACAGTTGCAGCCGCAATACCGATAAAACCAAAATTAAGAAACAAAAGAATACTCAAAATGGTATTTATTAAAACAATGATTATTGAAAATTTTAGGGGAAGTTTTGCATTCTCATTTGCAAAGAAAACAGGAGTTAAAATTTTGACCAAAATAAAGGCTACTAATCCTAAAGAAAATACCTTGAGTGCGTTAGAGGTGTTATAAGTAGAAATTGAGTCAAACGCGCCTCTTTCGAATAAAAAGAATATTATTAAATCTGGTAATACAAATAAAGCGACCGAAGCCGGTAAAGCTAGAAGCATCGAATAAATAATTGCTTTTTCAATAGTTTTTTGAGTACTCGACTTTTTATTTTCTTTTATCTGCTTAGAAATATTTGGCAACAAAACTATTCCGATTGCGATACCAATTAATGCAAGTGGCAATTGATAGATACGATCTGCATAGTATAGAAAAGATACAGCTCCAACTTCAAACGATGCAATAATCGTACCAATTAAAATATTGATTTGTAAAATACCTGAAGATAAAAAACTTGGGATAAAAAGTCTATAAAATCTCTTAAGAGGTTCACTTAAATACATCTTTGAAAATTTGATAATTATTTTGCTTCTTCGCAAAGCAAATATGAGAAAGATAATTTGAGTTAAGCCAGAGAAAATAACAGCGCACGACATCCATAAAAGATAATTTTGATTAGATGCGGCAGCACAGAATACAGAAACAGATAAAATAATATTTAATATTACTGGTAAAGCTGCAGATAAAGCAAATTTACCATGAGAATTCAAGATTGAAGAAAGAATTGAAACAATGCTTACCAAAACTAAAAAAGGGAAAATAATCCTTGAAGATGAAATTAACATTGAGAATTTATTTTGGTCTTGATAAAAACCTGGAGCTAATATTCTTAAAATTGATGGCATAAAAAGTTCAATTACGAGAACTAGTAAAACTGTTGATATAAGTAAAATAAGTAATGAATTGCCAGCGAACTCATTTGCTTCTTCGTTCTTTCTATCACTAAGTAGTTTTGAATATATTGGGACAAAAGCTGAATGGAATGCTCCTTCTGAAAAAATCCGTCTAAATGTATTTGGAAATCTGAAGGCGACATAAAATACATCAGCCATAACACCAGAGCCAAGGTAATTAGCAAATATAATATCCCTTATAAAACCAGCGATTCTACTTATCATTGTAAATGCTGAGTAAGTGAAGGATGATCTAAAAATTTTCATTTATTTGCTGATATTATAAAAAAATTAAGAAAATCATAATTTCATTACATTATATAGGTTTTGAATTTGAATAGCAGGCAAAAACCTATATAAGTATCCAAAATTAAGATTATGACTAAAAATAATAAAGAAAATCACTTTACTGAGAAGGAAGCTCTACTTTTTCATTCTGAGGGAAAACCTGGTAAAATTGAAATTAAAGCAACAAAATCTCTTGAAACTCAAAGAGATTTATCGCTTGCCTATTCACCAGGTGTGGCATCACCTGTTAATGCGATTGCTGAGGATAAAGATACAATTTTTGATTATACAAGCAGAGGCAATTTGGTGGGTGTTATTTCTAATGGAACAGCAATTTTGGGACTTGGAAATTTAGGAGCACATGCATCAAAACCTGTAATGGAAGGCAAGGCTGTACTTTTCAAAAGATTTGCAGATATAGACTCTATTGACTTAGAAATTGATACAGAAGATGCAGATGAATTTATAAATTCTGTAAAATACTTAGGACCAACATTTGGTGGTATTAATCTTGAGGATATAAAAGCACCTGAATGTTTTATTATTGAAGATACATTAAGAGAATTAATGGATATTCCAATATTTCATGATGATCAACATGGAACGGCAATTATTTCAGCTGCGGCTTTAATTAACGCACTTGATCTCGTTGGTAAAGACCTCAAGACTGCAAAAATTGTAGTTAATGGTGCTGGAGCTGCAGGAATTGCATGCTTAGAGCTTTTAAAAGCAATGGGAATGCCAAATGAAAATGCAATACTTTGCGATACTAAAGGAGTTATTCATACAGATAGAAAAGAGAATCTGAATCAATGGAAGTCAGCTCATGCAATTAAAACCAAATTAAGAACATTGGAAGAGGCATTAATAGGATCAGATATATTCTTTGGTTTATCAAAAGGAGGTATTGTCTCTCAGAAAATGGTTGAGTCTATGAATGACAAGCCAATTATTTTTGCAATGGCTAATCCAGAGCCTGAAATTCTTCCAGAAGCTGTTCGGGAGGTTCGTCCTGATGCAATCATTGCAACTGGAAGGTCTGATTATCCTAATCAGGTAAATAATGTATTAGGTTTCCCATATATATTTAGAGGTGCACTTGATGTGAGAGCAACAACAATTAATTTAGAAATGAAAATTGCAGCTGCTCAGGCAATAGCATCGCTTGCAAAAGAAGATGTTCCTGATGAAGTAGCTAATGCTTATCCTGGTAAGAGACCACAATATGGACCAGATTATATAATACCCTCAACTTTTGACCCAAGACTCATCAGCAAAGTGCCTCCAGCAGTTGCAAAAGCGGCTATGGATTCTGGCGTAGCTAGAAAGGCTATAGTAGATATGGAGTCTTACACAAATAGATTATCAGCAAGGTTAAACCCATCCGCCGGCTTACTACAAAGTATATTCCAAGATGTTAAAGAAAATCCAAAAAGGGTGATTTTTGCAGAAGGTGAAGAAGAAGATATGATTAGGGCTGCTACAATATTCTTAAATAATGGAATGGGAACACCAATTTTAATTGGTAGAGAAGAAATCATAAAAGAAAAAATGAATAGTATTGGTCTTGATTTTTATGATCAAATGGAAATTCATAATACAAGAAATAAGTCTAGTCATGACAGATACGCAGATCACATATATCAAAGACTTCAACGTAAAGGATTTCTTAAAAAGGACTGTTTAGATTTATTGAAAAAAGAAAGAAATGTCTTTGGAGCTTGCATGGTATCTCTAAAAGATGCCGATGCAATGATTTGTGGCCTCAACAGGAGTTATGCTCTATCTCTAGAAAGTATCGAATATGTTTTAGATCCAATCCCTAATAAAACAATACTAGGGCTTACAGTAATGTTGTGCAATGGCCGTACAATTTTTGTAGCTGACACAAATGTTCATGATATGCCGAATGCTCAAGAACTTGCTGATATAACTCATCAAAGTGCTGAGGTTGTTAAAGAAGTTTTTGGAATTGAACCAAGGGCTGCTTTATTATCTTATTCTAATTTTGGAAAACCTTTCACTGAAAGATCAGCTTACATAAGAGATGCAATAAAAATTTTAGACAGCAGAGAAGTTAACTTTGAATATGATGGAGAAATGGGTGCAAATGTTGCTGTTAACGAAAACTTATTAAGTCTCTACCCATTTTGCAAGTTATCTGGCCCTGCAAACCTATTAATCATGCCAGCAATTCATAGTGCTAGTATATCTACTAAATTACTTCAGGAGTTGGGTGGAGGAAATTTAGTTGGCCCTTACTTAGTAGGTTTCAACGAACCAATACAAATTGCTCCTCTTGGATCTAATGTTGCTGATGTTGTAAATTTAGCTGCATTAGCAGCATTTAAAAGTTAGACTATTTACTAACAAAATCACCAATCTCTCTAATTGCTTGTTTTGTTTCAGGTAAAAATCCAAATATCTGCCACACATGCGGTACATTATTATAAATACTCAGTGTAACTTTATTTTGATTTGCTTTCATTTTTTTTTCAAGATCAACAGAGTCACTCAGTAATATTTCAATGTCACTGACTTGAATGAGTGTTTCAGGAAAAGAGGTATATTCTGCAAATAAAGGTGAAATAAATTTATCTTTTATATTTTGCTCTGGCGCGTACCAAGTTTCAGCTACTTTTTGCATTGATTGTTTTGTTAACTGAGAGTTATTATATGATAAATAAGGATCATGAACTGAATTTGAAGAAATGCTCTCTCCAGATGCAGTTAAGTCTGTCCACGGAGATAATAAAAATAATTTTGAGGGTAATTCAATCAGGTCCTCTTGCAGTTTGAGGGTGCAAACTAATGATAAATTTCCTCCTGCTGAGTCTCCACCTATGATTATGTTTTTTGCTTTATAACCCAAATCTCTTAGCGCATTGTAACTTCGTACAGCTTCATTAAGAGCTAATGGAAACTTGTTTTCAGGTGAAAGTGAGTAATCGACAGCAAATATTGTAATTTTAGCACTTTTATATATTTCTTTTAATAGGTTTAGATGAGTTTCTGGAGAGCCTGCTACATATCCACCGCCATGAAAATACAAAATACACTTGTCTTTATGGTTGTCACTTCTTGTAATTTTAAGGGTTCTAATATTATCTAAAAGAACTTCTGAAGTTTCAATATTGGATTTTTTATTTGCAAAAGTTGATCTGATTATTAATTTTTCAAAAAAATTTTTGTCTCCCATTTCAAAGCTATCATTCATCAAATCCCTCATGTCTTCATAAGAATAAAGATCTGGTGATGGCTTTGTATTTTTTATAAATTTTTTGAGAAAAAAATTAAGAATTGATGATTGAAAACTCATTATAAATTATGCAACAAGTTCATCCCAGATTACTTTAGCCACATCCACGTTATTAAGTTTTTTTACTTCTTGTATACATGTTGGAGAAGTAACATTAATTTCAGTTAAATAATTACCAATTATATCAATACCGACAAAGAAAAGCTTGTTTTCTATTAATTGATCTCTAATTGTTTCACAGATTTTTAAATCATTCTTAGTAAGTTTAGTTTTTATTACTTTACCCCCGACATGAATGTTTGATCTAATGTCATTTTTTTTTGGTATACGTTGAACTGCAGCTATAGGTTTTCCATTAACAATTAATACACGCTTATCACCATTTTTTACTTGTGGAATAAATTTCTGAATTATAAATGGTTCAGAACTCTTGTTTAAAAAATTTTCAATTATTTGATTATAGTTTTTATCTTTTTTTGTAAGTAAAAAAACACTATCACCACCATTTCCATACAAAGGCTTAATAATTAAAGAGTCATATTTTTTTGAGAATTTCTCTATTTCATTAGTTGATCTAGTGATTAATGTTGGTGGAATTATTTTTGGAAATTTCAACATCAATATTTTTTCAGGAGCATTTCTAATTCCTATTGGATCATTTACTACTCTTACTTTCTTTCCCAGGAGTTCAAGTAAATGTAATGACGTAATATAAGCCATATCAAAGGGTGGGTCTTGACGTATAAATAAAAAACTACAATTGTTTAACTTTAAAACTTTTTCATTTGCAAGAATAAAGCTATTGAGTGATTGAGATTTAAATTTTATTTGATTAGCGTAGGCAAATATTCCTCTTTCATTCATAAAGACATTATGAGGTTGAAAGACATAATTCTTCAATCCTCTATTTTGAGATTCAAGTATAATTGGTAAAGAACTATCGGTTCTATAATTTAGAGTTTTAGGATGATCAATTTGAAAACTAGCCAGCATTTTGTATTGTGTCTTCTTTTAGCCTAACGTAATTTATAATTTCTTTGACACCATACACACTGTCAATAATATCAATGACACTTTCTAATTCGTTTTTGTTTTGAGCAATACCAATCACATAAACAATTTTATTAACTGTATCAATATTATAATTTAAATTATTTATTTCTTTTTTGAGGAGAAGCTTTGCATTAATTTTTGTTGTAATGACTAAATCGTCGGCATAATCCAATATATTATCATTATCTGAAATTTGTATCTCATTTATTACAGTCGCTACATCATTTACGCCCCATGCTAATTTTGTAGCCTCAATACGGATATCACTCGTCTCAACAGTACCCGTTAATAGTACTCGCCCTTCATTAACTTCAACATCAACATTGAAAAATATTTTTTCATTTTGATTAAAGTATAAATTTTTTAATTTTGCAGCGATTATAGAGTCATCAATAAAAGTGCCTACAGTTCTTTCTTCTTTTGCGACTAATACACTTTTTGAAATACCCCCAACTGCTACTTGGGCACATCCTGTATAAATAATTAGTAAACAAAGTGATAAAAAAACTTTTAGCATAATCTAAATATATAGCAGTTCTTAAAAACTAAATAGATTTAAAATTTGTCTTTTAAGGAAAGACATAACTGATAAACCCGCCTTTTTGATACATTATTTTTTTCTGCAATTTCTGTAGATATTTGAGATAATGGTCTACTTTTATTCAACTCTTTCATAATTAGTTTTTTCAAGAAAACGTCATCTATTTTCTTTGTAATCTTAGGCGCTGACTCAACAATTATTGTCAACTCTCCCTTTATATGGTTTTTTGAATTTAAAATTTCACAAACCTCTGAAATATCACCACTTATTATTTCTTCATTTTTTTTTGTTAGTTCCCTTACAATGGAGATTTTTCTATTCTTAATAAATTCACTCAGCAAACTTACTGAAGACCTAACTCTTTTTGGTGACTCAAAAAAGATTGTTGTAGTTTTTGATAAACTTACTTTTTCAAAAAAATTATTTTGATCTTTTTTTATTCGAGGTATGAATCCTAGAAATGTAAAATCATCTATAGTTATGCCAGAAGCAACTAGTGAGGCTATTACTGATGTTGGTCCCGGAATTGAATAAAATTTAATATTTCTTTCGATGCACTTATTTATTAAATCATTACCAGGATCGGAAATAAGAGGTGTTCCAGCGTCAGATATGAGTGAAATTATTTCATTATTTTCTAGTTTTTTAATAATTTCCGGTATTAAGGATTTTGAATTAAACTTATGAAATGGTTTTAACACACAATTTATGCCATATTTTGTAGTTAATTTTTTACTTACACGTGTATCTTCACAATAAACCATCTTTGATAAGGATAAGATATTGAGAGCCCTGATCGTAATGTCTGACAAATTTCCTATAGGTGTTGCAATAATATATAATCCTGCTTCAATACTTGAATTAGTTAAAAGCTCATGAATATATTTGAAATTAAATTTTTCTTTCATAAAAAAAAACAAATAGCGAAAACACTTTGCATCATAATTTTGAGCTCTTTATTTGCATTAAGTTGTCAAACAACTCAATCTACAACAAAAGTTGTAAAAAATAACTCTAATGTTGAAACAACATTAAGTGATTCGCCTATTATCGAAACAGAATTTCAGGAAAACAGGGAAATTAGAGTGGGATTATTACTTCCCTTAAAAGGACAGAATTATCGAATTGGCAAATCTTTATTAGATGCAATACATCTCGCACTTTATAAAACACAAAATAAAAATATTAAAATATTTGTCAGAGATACATCCCCAATTGAAGGCGTAACAAGGGCCTATTATGAGTTTTTAGATTTGAATGTAGACATTATTCTCGGGCCAGTTTTTTCTGATAAAGTAAATGAACTAAAATCTCTTTCTTCAGATAATAAAATTCAGACGATAACTTTTTCAAATAATTTAAATGTCGCAGAAGATGGTATTTTTATTAGCGGCTTAACAATGAAAGATGAGATAGAAACAATAATCAATTATTCAGAAAAAAATAACTTAACAAAATTTGCTATTATAGCCCCAGAAAATATTTATGGTAATGCTGTCATTAAGCTATTGGAAAGTGCTATATTAAATAAAGATATTACTATTTTCTCTAAAATTCTTTTTGAAACTGAAAATCCTGATTTTTATGAAGTTGCAAAACAAGTATCTGACTATGAAAATAGAAGCAAAAATTTATTAGAGAAAATAGAATCACTAAAGCAAGATAATTCTGAAAAAGCAAAAAAAGAAATTAAACTTTTACAACAAAAAGACACTTATGGAGAATTACAATTTGATTCACTTTATATTGCAGTGGAGAATTTTCAGCAGTTATCACTTTTAAGCTCAACACTTCCATATTATGACGTTGACCCAAAAAAAATTCAGTACTTTGGAACATCACTATGGAATAAAGAGGCAATAATAAAAGAGCCTGGTTTAAACAATTCTATTTTTGTTGCATTGGATAAAGATAAGTCAGAGGTATTTTATGATCTTTATCAAAGCTTATATAATGAAGTACCACATTCAATAGCTATATATGGATTTGATGCTATTGGTATAATCTCCAGCTTAAATAATCAAAATCTAGAAATAAATGAAAAAAATATTGTTAATGAAATAGGTTTTAGTGGCTTAACCGGAACGTTTCAATTTAAAAATGATGGAATTGTAGAGAGAGACCTCACATTATATAGAATTAAAAATGAAAAAATTATAAAAATTAAAGACTAAAGTTTAGATATGAAGTTTTGTAATTTTCTAAATGCTACATGTCTATGACTTATTCTTTCCTTAAAAGAATATTTCATTTCTCCAAATGTTTTTTTATATCCATTGGGAATAAATATGGGGTCATATCCAAAACCATTTTCTCCTTTTGGTGGAAACTGTAATCTTCCAAATACTTTTCCCTCAAATGATTTGATAGTTCCATCAGGCAGAGCAATAGTTAACGCACAACAAAAAAAAGCCTTAAACAATTTTTTTTTACTTTTATTAATTTCAAATAATTTTTTTTCTATTTTTTTTGCTGCCAAAATAAAATTTTTTTCTTTACCTGCCCATCTTGCAGAATAAATACCTGGATCGTTATCCAATGCTGGAACACATAACCCACTGTCATCCGATATTGAGGGTAGACCAGTAATTTTCATGGCGTTTACAGCTTTAATGATAGAGTTTTCAATAAAGGTTTTTCCATCTTCTTTTGGTTCAATTTTTGTGAATTTTTTTAATGAATGAACTTTAAATTTATATTTTTTTAAAAGACCTCTTATTTCTTCTACTTTTCCTTCATTATGTGAGGCTATTACAATTTCTTTCATATTTGAAAATTAAAAAGTATCTCATTTTGTTTAGCAATTAACTGACTTATTCCAGCTTTAGCCATAGATAACATTTGTTGGAAATTTTCTTCACTACAAAGCTTTTCTTCAGAAGTCATTTGTATTTCAACTAGTTTTCCATTTTCTGTAATAACAAAATTTGCGTCTACTTCAGCACCCTGATCCTCACTATAGTCAAGATCAAGGTAAGTTTGATTTTCAATTACACCACAACTTATAGCAGCTAAGTTTTCAATAATTGGATTAGACTTTATTTTTTTTTCTTGAATCAGTTTTTCAACACATAATTTTAAAGCGACAAAAGAACCAGTAATAGCCGCAGTGCGTGTTCCTCCATCAGCTTGCAAAACATCACAATCAACTATAATTTGATAGTTCTGCAGTTTATAAAGATCAGTAATCGACCTTAATGATCTTCCAATTAACCTCTGAATTTCTTGAGTTCTACCTGATTGCTTACCTAGCTTTGACTCTCTATTCATTCTTTCAAGGGTTGATCTTGGCAACATCCCATATTCAGCAGTAACCCAACCGCGATCCTGTCCTTTTAACCAACGAGGTATATTATCATCGACTGAAGCATTGCAAAGAACGTGTGTTTCTCCACACTTAATTAAACATGATCCTTCAGCATTTGGAGAAAAATTAGGAATTATCTCTATTTTTCTTAATTCATTTATTTTTCTGTTTTTTCTCATTGATTTAACAAAATCATTATTTTCAACTATTGACGAAAATTATATAGATCATTACATGTTAATTAAATTAAAAAATAAAATTTCATTTTATGACTAATAAAAAAAAAGAACACGAGAAAAATAAAAAAGATATTGATGTAGAAAAAACTGACATTAATCACGAAGAAATTATTAATGAAGATGATAGCAATAAAGAAAAACAGAACATAGAACAATCAATTGAAGAAAAACTTGCAGAAGCTCAAGATCAAGTTCTTAGAACTCTTGCAGATAGTGAAAATTTAAGAAGAAGA
>CEPW01033300.1_pt1 | contig 10933 bp, 10 predicted proteins | sample 356211 | NCBI WGS metagenome assembly CEPW01 (sample SAMEA2620021, study PRJEB7988) | marine metagenome | biome: marine biome (ENVO:00000447); feature: deep chlorophyll maximum layer (ENVO:xxxxxxxx); material: "saline water (ENVO:00002010), including plankton (ENVO:xxxxxxxx)" | depth 25 m
CTGGAGCAAAATAATTGAAATATCAGGAGATGGGTTTCAGTTAAATTATATCGTTTCTTTGCCATCATATTTTCAAACTAAGGATCGATTAGAAGAAGTTGAAAATTATTATTCAGAAAATCACGTAGATGCAGCTTCAATGTCAATGAAACAAACTGTTGAAAAAATTAGAAATAATATTCTTTGGTTAGATTCAAATCTCAAAAAATTCGAAAATTATTTATAAATTATTAAACATTATGTATAATAATCAACTAATTTAAAATTTTAATGGCATAAAAATGTATTCTCTAAAAAATAAAACTCAATCAATAATTATATTCATGCTTTTAATATCTTCTTTGATATTAGGATGTAACTCTACAGAAAATTCTGCAGATAAAGCACAAAATTCTAGAGATGCTCTTTCTGCTCAAAATTTCTCACAAAAACCAAAAACTGAAGGAGTACCAATGAAAGAAATAAAATCTTACGATGCTGCACCACAAATGACTATAGATACGAATAAAGAACTATATTATGCAAAAATAGAATTAGAAAAAGGTGGCACTATAACCTTAGAGTTATATAGTAGTAAAGTACCTGTAACAGTCAATAATTTTATTTTTCTAGCAAAAGACGGATATTATGATGGAGTAACATTTCACAGAGTAATACCTGGTTTTATGGCTCAAACTGGAGACCCTACAGGAACAGGCACTGGAAGCCCTGGATATCGATTTGATAACGAATTTCATCCTGATTTAAGCCACGACTCCAAAGGAATTGTTTCTATGGCAAACGCTGGAATTCAAAACGGACAAGGAACAAACGGTGGTCAATTCTTTATAACTTTTGTTCCAACAGAGTTTTTAGATGGATATAATCCTGATGGAAGTGAAAAAGATTGTAGATTTGATTCTTGCCACTCAGTATTTGGTAAAGTTGTCGATGGATTAGATGTTCTAGACTCAATCTCTGAAAGAGACCCAGGAACTGCAACCACCCCAGGTGATGTGATTAAAACTATAAAAATAGAAGAAAGTAATTAATATATAAACTATTGAATTTCTTCAGAATACAAAACTAACTTTCCTTGTATTCCAATCCAAGCTTTTCCAAAAATTTCCACACTTTCGGATAAAGGCTGATTATTTACCCTTACGGATTGTCCGGATTTATTGGTTAAAATCACATAACCTTCCATAAACCTAAATTCTAAACCTTTAAATAAATCTTCTTTAAAATCTAATCCTTTTATTTGATTTCTTTGAAAGATTTTATTTGGTAAATTTCGTTTAATTGAATTTATATCAAATAACAAATTATTTTTATCATCATAAATATATCCACGAGTGTCTACTTTCATAGAATACGTTATAAGAGCATATACAAATATAATGGTTAATAAAATAATTAACACAGCAACTATAATAAAAATAGTTAACATAAAATTAGATTGTGTTTCTATTTTTTCTTGAATCTTCTCAACCGAATTTGCTTCTTTAACTATTTCGGATACAGGTTCCTGTACAGGCTTAGATATAGTTTTAATTACAACTGTATCTGAATACATAACAAACTGCTTATTTTTGTATGTAGAGTCTAATCGAAATACTATACTAGCTTTACCATAATCCGATGCGCTAAGCATTATTTCAAATTTACTGGCTCTTCCATCTTGAATGGCATTAATAGGCTTAACAGTAATATCTAATTTTTCTTGATCAGAACTAAAAGCCCATTTTATATCATCTTTATTAATGTAATACTTTTCTCCTTCAAGTAAAATTTCAATAATAGCAATTGATGTATTAGTATTTAATGATAATTCAGTAGTATTAATTACATCTGTTTTAATTTCAGGGAAATTTTCAAAAGAAATTTTTGTACTATCCGAAATACTGCTCCCAAATTCGGGCCATGAAAATTTTATACTAACGTCATACTCTCCTGGTTGTAACACGTCAGGTAAAATCATAGAATAATAACCATCTCCAGGTACTGCGTCCCCTTTATTTCCATTGTCGTTCATTTCATAACTTATTTTATTATCAAAAATGAGCTCTACATATGCATTATCAGAAATCAATCTATCATTACTTTTCACCATATTGGTTACAAGTTGAATAGAATTTTTGGTCGGAAAAGGACCTTTTGAAACTAAGTCTATATTATAATCAACCTTATTCCTGTGATAAATTGATAATAGCCCTGAATCATAATCTGAAATTTTAAAAATCCAACGACCAGGTACTGGATTATTGAAACGCCATATTTTTGAAAATGGAGTTACAACTAAGTTAGAGGGAGTAACTTTTCCTTCGGTGTTTAAAGGTGAAACAATAGATATATTACCTTCAGAATTTGCTGTATAAGAAACAATTTCTAATTCACTAGATCCAGGCGTAACTAAAATTTCTTTTTGAAACAATGAATTTTTATCTATAATTCCTTTGAAATCCTTTTTTAATATTCGCTCAGCGTTATCCTGAAGTATTCTTTCAACAAGTAACTCTATAGTGTCAGGAACAACTATTGGCTGTAATATACCTTGTCCCCAAGTAGACCAATTTGAATACTTATCAAGAGTTGATTTAGTAGTTCCATATTTATGGATTACATTTAATTTCCAATTTTTGTTATATAAACTATCAATCATACTTTGAACAATTTTTTGTTCATTCGCGTCAATTTTTAATTCATCAAATAACACTAAATTTATTGTAGATCCTTCGGAAGCATTTGTGACGTTAAGTTCATTAATAGCTTCTCCCAATGCACCACTTATTATTCTTGTATCTTCTTCTTGTTTGGTTCTATCTGATTTGAGCCATTGATTAAGTTCGGAAGTATAGATTTTAGAATCATTTTGTGTACTTATAATTTCAAAAGAATCATGAGGAGAATTTAAAGAGAAAAATTTGTAAGCAGAGTTTGGTCTTAATTCTTTAAATGTTGTAACGGTTGATGATAAAAATTCTCCATAAAGTAAATCTTCAGTACTGGAATCCACTATAAAAACTGATTTTTTCTCAGGGGTATCTGCTTCTACTACATAGGAGTTAGAATCTAAAAACAAGAAAATACCCAATACAAATATTGTAAATAATACTAAGTTATTAATTTTTTTCACAAAAATAATTAATGAAATATATAATGTTCTTTATTACACTATTTAAACAGGCTATTATAGTCAACGACTCTCAAAGTCACTTTTTAATTATTTTTAAATCATGAAACTTAAAACTATATTTATATTTTTATTTTTACTGGCTTGCACCAGTGCAAATAACTTAGAAGAACCTACTCAATTTTCAGGGGTTTTAATTGAAGTCAATTTCAAAACCACATCTGAAGGAGAATTGAAATTAAAATCAAATGATAAAATATATAAGTTTCATGCGAAAAATTTAGATTTGGATTTTCTTACTATAAATCATTTAAATCAACATATGTTGTTAGGTGATCCAATAAATATAAGTGCTATAAAAAAGAATAATAATTGGGAAATAATAAAGATTTATGATTTAGATGGCACTGTACATGTTGAATAAAATAATTACTGTTTATTTCTACGTGATTCTCTCAATAAAAGAATATAAGCTATAAATATTAGTAACGGTACAGATAACATTAACAAATAACCATGTCTAAATGCTCCAATAGATGCTTCGGCAATATTGATATCAAAATAAAATTTTTCAGTTATATTATTTTCGTTTAAATCTAATTCAACTACCCATAAACCTGATTGTTTAAATGTAAATGTAGATTTGTAAATTGAATCTACATTAGGTAATTTCAGTGCATAAACCTTATACCTCTTTTTTTTGTCTGGAGTATTGAAATACAATATTGCTTCGCCATTATATAAATCAGAGGTTTCTTTGTGGAATATAGTAATGTCAAAAAATTGTTCACCTAATTTAAGAGGATAATTATAGAATTCAATAGAAATATTAAATCTATCATTTTTTAAAACGTAGGGATTAGTATTTTTCAAATCAGAGTCTGCTATATTTTCTTCTACATTGTTACTTGTGTTCCATAATTGTGCTGCTACATAAACTATAACAATACTAAACAAAAAAAGTACTAAAAAAGTAGATATACTGATTTTTTTAATTAACATCTAAAATTTTATCTATATCATTATCGATTTCTTCATACGAGACATATCCCTGAAATTTGGAAACCAATTTTTTATTTTTAATTAAAAATGTATAAGGTTCAGATTTAATATTCCATTCATTTAAAACATCAGAAATTTTTGCATTTTGAAGATTCCCTTTTATCAAATGTGGATTTTCATAAACCTCAACATGAATATAAATAATTTTATCATCATATACATGTTTCAGTCTTTTAATTACATCTAATTGAGGAAAACAAGTTGCAGTTTTACAAAAGTTGGGTGAAATAAAAAAAACAATAACAGGTTGTTTAGTATTGATGGCATCTGAAAATTTTTGTGAATAAAAATCAGGGTCGGGATCAGGATCGCTGCTAATTTTAGTTAAATCAGAATTGTCAAAAATTGTTTTATTATTTAAATTTGGGACTACTTCTCCAACAATCGGAGTCTGAATTTCATTTGTAGTAATTTTTGTTGTATATTTCAAGTTTGGATTTTCAAGTTCATAAATATCAATTTCGTACTCTCCGTATTCATTAAAATTATAAGTGAAACTATAAAATCCTTTCGATTTATTAGGCCAATTATAAAAAATGGTGTCTATTTCGGGAGAATTAATTTTATTTTTCGTATTTCTAATCTTAACTTTGTAATTTTTTTTTACATAAAATTCTTCTTCTGCAATAATTGAAAAAATCACTCTATTTTTACCTAAAGAATATTCTTGAGCACCTAGCGCAACATTTAAGACTTCATTATTTTGAATATTCTTGCAACCAATACTAAAAATAAGTACAAACAAAAATGTATATATAAATATATTCTTATTCATGAATTTGAATTTTAATTTTTGTAGGCAAAGTTAAAAGTAAAAGACATCCTAAACCTGCAAGTAAGTATAATCCTATAAAAGCACTTTCGTAAGATCCATAATTATCATAAATTAGTCCAGCCAATATAGGACCTGTTGTAGTCCCAATATTAATAATAATTCCCGAAAATCCAAAAAGTGTTGCAAATGCAGAAGGATGAAAATAATCACCTCTTAATGCAGTTATCACAGGAGTTCTGCCTCCAAAACCAATGCCCCACAGGATAGCAAAAATAACTAATCCAAACCAAGTATCAGTCGAAGATAAAATAACTAATGAAGATACTTGAAATAGCAAAAATATCAAAAGAATATATTTTTTACCATATTTGTCTGCTGTATATCCTGCAATATATTGGCTAAAAATTCCGACAGTTGAAAATATTGATACTATATACCCTGACTGTATAACAGTGTAGCCTAGGTCTGTAATATGGGCTGGCAAATGAGTAGTCAGTGTAACTACCGAAGTTGTAGAACACATATGAGTAATGGCAATAATCCAAAAAGGCTTTCTTTTCAGTTGTTTAGTTATTTCCGGGTTAAGATTAATTTTAAATCTCTTATTATTTTTAGATTTATTTGATAAATCTACAGGTGCTTTGTTTTCTTTGTCCTTCACTATATAAAAAGATAGTGGGGAAAATAAAATAAATATAATTGAAATTGTAAGTGATGTGTTTTTAATACCATATGTTAATAAAGAAAATGCTAAAAATGGCGCAATCCAACCTCCTATGTGCGTACCAGTTATAGAAAATGCCATCGCAAATGATTTGTGTTTCCTAAACCATAGATTCATTAATGTCATTATGGGAAGCCAACCTGATAATGCAGAACCAAAGCTCACGAAAAAATATGCAAAAAATAATTGCACAATACTATCAGTATAGGCCATTAATACAAATCCAAATGCAGCAATAAAATTACCTATAACCATAATTCTTCTTACTCCAAATTTTTCAAGCAAATATCCTTCAACGGGTCCGAGTAATGCAGATTCTGCTCGGGCAAAAGAACTTGCACCTGATATTAAAGTTCTACTCCAATTCTTCTGTTGTTCAAAAGCTTTTAGAAAAAAACCCGTTCCTTGAAAAGACGAAATTGTCGTTAACGCAATTACCAAATTACCAAAAAGAGCTAATATCCATCCGTAATAATTTTTAGTATTTTCTTTTTTTAGATCTGTATGAAATTTCAATTATCTATTTAATAGTTTTTTTTTGGTAATAATATAGATAATACAGATCCTACAATCGCAAGTATACCTAATACAATAAAAGCTAATGTATAATCACCTTTTAAATCAAATAAATAACCAGATAACACAGGACTCAATACTGTACCTATATTTATTACTATTCCCGATATACCAAATAAAGTTGCAAAATTAGCCCTGTCAAAATAATCACCTCTAATTGAAGTCAACAATGGATTTCTTCCGCCAAAACCAATACCATAGCAAATAGAAAATATAATAATTCCGTATATGTTTTTTATAAAAGATAAAATAAACAAAGACAAGCTTTGAAAAACCAAAAATATTGATAAAACATATTTCTTAGTATACTTATCTCCAAAATAACCTCCTATTATTTGTGCCACAGCAGCAACCAATGAATAAATCATTATGACATAACCCGCTTGAACCGAAGAAAAGCCAAGATCAGTAATATGAGCAGGTAGATGAACACCCAAAGTAACAACTGATGCTGTTGAAAAACTATGTGCAATGGCTATCATCCAAAAGGGTCTATGAGTTAAAGCATTTTTGATGTCTTGATTAATATTCAACTTAAATTTAGATTTGTAAGTTTCTTTACTTTCTATTTTTTTATGATTATTTGAGTTTATTTGTTTATCTCTAATCAGCACATAAGACAAAGGTGAGTAAAATAAAAATATAACTGATATCACTAACGCAGTATTTCTAATTCCATAACTTTCAATACAAAATGCCAACAATGCAGTTCCAGCTCCAGCAATATGAACTCCGGTAGATGATAAAGCCATGGCTAAAGTTTTTTTATTTTCAAACCAAGAATTCATTAAAGTAATTATTGGCAACCAACCAGATATTGCCACCCCCAATGTCATAAACATGTATGAAATATATAGAGAAAAAAGCGTAGATGTAGATGATAAAAAATAGAATCCTAATGAAGTAACTACAAATCCTATAGTCATAACTCTTCGAGCTCCAAATCTGTCGAGAATATATCCTTCAATAGGGCCAAACAAGCCTGATTGAGCTCTTGTAAATGCGCTAGCGCCAGATATAGAAGCTCGGCTCCAATTATATTTAGTTTCAAAAGCTTTTAAAAAGAATCCTGTTCCATGCATTCCTACTAAAGTACTAATAGCAATTATAAAATTTCCATATATTGCAATTATCCAGCCATAGTAAGCTATTGAAGATTCTTCTGATGTTTTATACTTGAACTTCAAAATATTTGTTATAGTTATGAAATATAAATTTCAATGTTTAAAATGTCAAAATACATTTGACCCAAACCCTCTTCTGATAACATGTAATGAAACAAGTTGTTGTAACGAGGTATTCGAAATAGTTTACACAACTAACAGTAACAATGCAGTACTTGAACCCTTGATTCCATTGTTAGATTCAGTAAATTTAATAAACATGGGGCAAGGTAATACTCCTATTATTAAATTAAATTCGTTATCTAAAGAATTCGATCTAAACATTTATGCAAAATTAGAATACATGAATCCTACTGGATCATTTAAAGACAGAGGTTCTTCTATGATGATTTCGGCATTAAAAGAATTTGGAATTAAAGAAATAGTTGAAGACTCCTCTGGTAATGCGGGAGCTTCAATCTCAGCTTATTCAGCATTTTCCAAATTAAAGTCACATATTTTTGTACCTGAAAATGCTCCGAAAAATAAAGTTGCCCAAATAGAATTATATGGAAGTAAAATTTATAAAATACCCGGACCAAGAGATAATGCTACTGAATCGGCAATCAAGTTTAGCAAGCAAAATTCACTTCCCTACTCATCTCATAACTTAAGCCCCTATTTCATAGAAGGAACAAAAAGTTTTGGATACGAAGTAATAAATTTTTTCAAAAATGAACAACCCAATCATATTATATTTCCAGTCGGTAACGGATCTCTATTAATCGGATCTTACAAAGCATACAAAGAAGCAAATCAGAATATCAACATACCAAAACATCATGCTATTCAATCAGCAAATCTAAGTCCAATAGTTTTTGAGTATGAAAAATTAAAATGGAATCCTGAAGATTGGACTCCTACAATTGCCAATGGAATTGCAATATTAAATCCTCCAAGAGTAAAACAATCTGCGCTTGTAGTTTCAAATACTAAAGGAAGTGCAATAAGCGTAACGGACGAAGAAATAATTGATTGGCAAATTCAATTGGCACAGAAAGAAGGAATTTTTGCTGAAATAACAGCTTCAGCCACATTTGCAGCAATTAAAAAAATGCAAAAAAACAATATAATTAAAAACAAAGAATCTGTTCTTATTCCAATAACCGGTTTTGGATTAAAAGATCCACCGAAAAATTTTAACTAATAGAATTAATTGATCTTTCAAATCCAGATATTGATCCTTTTATACTATCCCAATCTACGCAGAATGAAATTCTAAAATATCCTTTCTTGCCAAAACCTGACCCTGGTACTACCAAAACTTTATTTTCTTTTAATATTTTGGTAAATGAAATATCATCTTCTATAGGGCTTTTTGGAAATAGATAAAACGCGCCTTTGGGTTTTACAAAATCATATCCTAATTTTAACAACTCTTCGCATAAATAATTTCGTCGTGTTAAATACTCATCTACATCTACAGTATTAAATAAAATATTTGAAATTGCTCTTTGCATAAACGCAGGTGCATTTACAAAACCCAAAACTCTATTTGAAAATACTAATCCATCCATCAAAAGTGATTTGTTTTTTATTTTTGGACTCAAACCAATATACCCTATTCTTTCACCAGGTATTGCCAAATCTTTTGAAAAAGAACTTGCAACAATAGTGTTATCATGAAAATCTAAAATATTGGGGCATTCTAGTCCATCAAATAGTATTCTTCTATAAGGTTCATCACTTACTACAAAAATTTCTCTTCCTAATATCATTTCATGTTTTTGTAAAATTTTAGAAAATTTTTGGTAAAAATTTTTATCATATACTACACCCGATGGGTTGTTAGGGGAATTTATAATCACTGCTTTTGTTTTATTATTAATACTATTATCAAAAGATTCTAAATCAGGTATAAATTCATCATTAGAATCAATTATTTTAGAAATACCAGCATGATTATCAGTATAAAAATAATATTCTGGGAAAAAAGGTGTAAAATAAATAACTTCATCTCCAGGATCTAAAATAGATTTAAGAGCTACATTTAGTGCTCCTCCTGCACCTCCTGTCATTAATATATTTTCTGTAATAAAATTATGATTTGTAGTAGCTGTTAAAAATTCAGCCACTTTTTCTCTTGTTGAATCTAATCCAGCATTGGGCATATAGCGATGTGCCGATTTATCTGGATTTTCTATTAACTTTTTCATTTCTTCATATAAAACATCAGGAGGAGAAAAAATAGGATTTCCTAATGAAAGATCAAAAACATTTTCAGGGCCGAATTTTTTTTTCAGTTCTATCCCGTCCTCAAACATTCTTCTAATCCAAGATCCTTGTTCAAGAAACTCAGACATTTTTTTTGAAATAGTCATTTTTGCCACTAAAATATAAAAAATTAATTCCTATTATACCAATACCAATATTATATTTATCAATTAAACAAACTTTCTATTGCTATCTTAATATAATTTAATTACAATCTTTACTCAGGGCCCGTAGCTCAGTGGTAGAGCGGTCGGCTCATAACCGATTGGTCGTAGGTTCGATCCCTGCCGGGCCCATTATATATATATACCATCTAAGAAAAATTTGTTAAAATAATTCAACCGCCGAGGTAGCTCAGTGGTAGAGCACAGCACTGAAAATGCTGGTGTCGGCAGTTCGATCCTGCCCCTCGGCATAATAATTAAATTAGCGGAAGTGGCTCAGTGGTAGAGCATCTCCTTGCCAAGGAGAAGGTCGCGAGTTCGAATCTCGTCTTCCGCTCCACAATCTTTCCTCTTAGTAGCGACTAGTATTGGCTATGGTAATAGGGTACTTAAAAGTATAGAAGTAGCCCAAATAGTAGCCCAACCCACCTCAAATACTGCCGCTGATTGCCCTTTGCCCTGTTAATTTATTTATGTATGACAGCTTAAAAAACTTTTAAGATTATTGACATTGTAGTTATAATTTTATTAATTAATGTAAATACAATAATTAAATCAAAGGAAGATAATATGAAAGAAGCAGTAATAATAGTCGACATGGTTTATGATTTTGTCTATGGAACTCTTAAAACTGATCGTGCTCAAAAGATAATTCCTCCTATTAAATCATTAATTAAAAGTGCAAGAGAATCAGGAAATGAAGTAGTATTTGTAGGTGATGCTCACTTACCTTCAGATCCTGAATTAGAAGTGTTTGGGGAACACTCTATGAAAGGAACTCCTGGATCAGAAACAATACGAGAGCTACAGCCTCAGCAAGGCGATCATGTACTTGAAAAAAGAACTTATTCTGCATTCTTTGAAACAGGGCTTGATCTTCTGTTGAGAAGATTGAATGTTGATTCTGTTGTAATAGCCGGGCTTCATACGCATATTTGTTGTAGACATACTGCAGCAGATGCTTTCCACAGAGGTTATGGAGTAACTCTTGCTACAGATTGTGTAGAAGCTTTAACTGATGAAGATCATAATTCAGGATTAGAGTACATTAAAACGATATACAATTCTAAATCATTAACTTCTGGTGAAATCATAGAATCATGGGCCACAGGAGCAAAATTTAAAATTTAATATTTATTTTAA
>CEPW01089985.1_pt1 | contig 10917 bp, 6 predicted proteins | sample 356211 | NCBI WGS metagenome assembly CEPW01 (sample SAMEA2620021, study PRJEB7988) | marine metagenome | biome: marine biome (ENVO:00000447); feature: deep chlorophyll maximum layer (ENVO:xxxxxxxx); material: "saline water (ENVO:00002010), including plankton (ENVO:xxxxxxxx)" | depth 25 m
AACTACTGAGAGTTAGTTAGGCCTAGCTGAACCCTAGTTTCCTAGAGTAGTATTAGGGGTTTGATTGATTTCCAATTCACAAAAAGAGATGTATAAAGAGACAAAAGTCTTCGCATTTTCATTTTGGAGCGGAGACTTTTGTCGCGGTCCTTTTTGGAAACCTTTTCTTTGTGTGTGAAACCCCGAGAAACCTTTGTGTACTCCTACGTTACGTAGGTATAGGGGAATTCCTCACAACACACACGCGGAGAGAGAGAGAGAGAGGAGAATAATACTATGCATTCAACACCAAAAAACCGTCAAAGTCCCGAACAAACAACAACACCGCTTTGTTGAGATGCACCTCCTCTGACGACAAACCACAACCACCTTCGAGAGGAGCAACAAAACGACGACGATGAAAAAAAAACCGTCGACGACGAGTTTTGTTGGGGCACAACGCTGCGCGTCTTCGTGCCTCCTTCTCGTCGCGCTGTGTGTCGCGATGTGTGCCCTAGTCGGTCTCGCGTGGGCTTTTCGGAGACCCAAAGATTTCGATGCCTTTTTTTTCTTCCGCCCCAAAGGGGGTGTTCTCCAGCGCACGAAGAAGGACTACGAGGGATCTTCTTCTTCTTCTTCTTCTTCTCTCTCAGCAGGTGGTGGCGATGACATCGCACACCCGAAAGAGGAGGAGGAGGACAACGACGACGACGAAGAAAACAACAACAACAACAGCAACAACAGAAGAAGAAGAAAAGGTCCAAAAGGGACGCAGCAAAACGATGATGATGTCTCTCTGTGCGACATGACGCGTTGGATTCACGGGAAATTCCAAGGGGATACTTTTATACCGTCCGGGTACACGCGCACGGCGAGTTTGAAGCCTCCGCGGGATTTGAAGTCCACGAAACAGGTGTACCATTGGTTTTCGAAGGAAGAGGCGCAGTCTTGCTTGAAAAACAAAAGAGTTTGGGTGATTGGTGATAGCTACATGCGGAATTTGTTCATAGGACTCATGGACGTTTTGAGAGGGAACGTCGCCAAACCGAACGAATCGATAACGAAAGGCGTTCCCGAAAAGTTTGTGAAAATTGATTTTCTACCGAAAGCGTTTGGCGACGTAGGCAGAGCGTTTTTGAAATCAAATAATATTACGGCGACGTTCATCGGAGGAAGACGGTTTGGCTTGGGTTTGTATATGGAAGCTATAAAAGCGTTATTCTCGAGCATAAAGAACGATGATTTGATTGTTTTCAACGTTCTCATTCACGACAACAAAAGAAATCGCGTACAAAGTCAAGAATTTAAAGGAGACATGAGAAAAGCGGAACAATATTATCTATCAAAAGTCAATGAATTCGTGGATTGGTTACGGGCTCAGAAACCAAGGGCAAAAATCGTTTGGAGCACATCGACCTCGTACAAGGAAAACAAAGTGCCGTCAGAGTTTCGGCGATATCAACGAAATAAGCGCATATTAGATATAAATAGAAAAGCACGCGACATTTGGATTGACGCGGGGTTCCCAGTCCTCGACGTTTTCCACCTCACGCTGGCGTGCCAAGCAAAGTCGTGCACCGAGGACGGTTCGCATCACAATCGGATGGTGAATAGGGCAAAGGCGCACGTGCTTATGAATTATTTCTGCCGGCCGTCGTCGTGTGACGCATAGCGTCAGATTTCATCGATGTTTATCATTCATCAATACCTCTACCGTAACAATGTAAGGACTCTCAATACTTGAGGGATTCACATCCATCCCTCTCTTTTTCTGATTCTGAATCGCACGTCGTCGTCGTTGAAATCTCTTCGCTGGTTCGGAGACTCTGTTTTTTCGTTCGCGCAGAAGGAGGAATTCTTGAAAGAAAAAAGGCGACATTATTATTTCCGAAGCAGAAGACGCAAAAGCGACGACGACGACGACGACGTCTTCCGTGGCGTCCACGCGGCGATATCTCCGCGCGTGGTGGTGGCCCCGTGTGTCGTCGTTCTTTTCTTTCCGGTCGTCGTCATGAACGTCAACAACAATAACAACGACGACGACCAGAAGAACGACCTTTTGGAGGAAAATGTCCCGTTGGGGAAACGGAAGCGATGTGCGGATGTGATGTGCGTGTCGGACGGCGCTTTGAGTGACCACCACGGGATCCAGGACTTGGAGGACGACGACATCATCTTCGTCGGCGCGAAAGAAGGAAGAAAAGGGAGCGACGACGTAAACGACGACGGGGTGATCGTGTGCGGAGAACGACGAGGGAGACGACGAAGATTTAGCGGGGATGTCGTCGTTATTGGAGAGAAGGAATCAACGAGAGTGAGACAAGCGAAAGAGCTGTTAGCGCGACAAAGAAAAGCAGCGAAGAGGAAAAGCAACGACGACGACGGTGCCACGAGAAACACCAACGAAAGGAATAGCCCCGGCACGTCGAAATTGCGCGAGAAAGTCGCGTCTCCTCGCGGACCGAAACCGAAGAAAACGCCAAAGTGCGTGATATGCCTGGATGAAATAGAAACGCCGACCGCGACGAAGTGCGGCCACGTGTATTGCTATAATTGCATACGAGAATTAATCAGAACGCAGAAGAGTAAAGCAATGTGTCCACAGTGTAGAAAGAAGATTAATTTGAGCGGGTTGACGAAATTAATATTAGACGATTAGATTTTTAGTTTGTAACATGTGTATTTGCACGCGCCAAGCAAAGCGCTTCTTCATTTGTTTTTACACCTACTTAACTACCTAGTACGTCGACTACACTAACATCTTCTATTTCATCAAGTCTTTCAACCCTTTCTCTAACATTACGACGTTGTTTTTGTTCTCTTCTTTGCTCAATTTTCCCAAATCGTCTTCCATTTGCTTCTCTTTCTTTTGTAAGTAATCGCTCAGCGTTTTCTTCTCTTTCTCGCTGCTGCCTTTCTTTTCGTGCGATTCGACGAGTCTTCGCAACGCTTCCACTTGACCGTCTAAATCGTCTTGAGCCTTAGATAACGTGAACGCAGATTGGAGCATGTCCAACGCTTGCTGTTGTTCGTTAGAGGCGGACCGTTCAGATGCGATGGAACCTAACGCGCGCAAGCACGCGGCGACGAGTTGCGTGTCTTTGGTTTTCGCGTGCGCGAGTTTCAAGGCCGAGGAGAGGCGAGATTTCGCGCCGTCTTGGTTGCCACGTTCGAGAAAGGCGAAACCGGAGACAAAAAGAGCAACCGCTCGGTCAGTTAAAGATGGACGGAAAGAGTTTTCGTCCTCGTCTTCATCGTCTTCATCGTCGTCGTCGTCGTCGTCGTCGTCGTTGTTGTTGACTTCCTCTCGACTTTTCTTCCTTTTATTCTTTTCTTCTTCGTTTTGCAAAAAGTCCTCGTGGCGACGGCAAATCGGTTGCGCCAAATCCAACGCTTTCGAAGCGCCTTTGGTGCCTCCAGTAGCTAACTCCCCTAATGCTGCGCACAAAGTCGCTAAGTCGCGGAAACTTGGAGTCTTCGCACGCTCGGCAGCTTTCGTGAATGCTTTCACGGCGTCACGGTATTTTCCCATGGAATGCAGCGCATGACCGCGAACCATTTCGCAATGCGCGACTAACGAACTGAGGGTTTGCGGATACGTGGAGACAGTTGCGTCCATTTCGTTCACTTCGATGACAGCTCTTGGATAATCGCCCGCGGTTAAATACATGGATGCGAGAAGCTCGTTGCAATTGCATCGTAAGGTGAACAACGGGAGCGCGTCGCAGGAAGATCGCGGGCCTAAATTTTCCTCTTTCATCACCCACAGTCTTTCGTGCTTCCGTTGTTGTTGTTGTTGTTGTTGTTGTTGTTCTGGTCTCTTTTGAACGACAATCTCTTTCGTCTTTGCTGCTCGTTTCTTCCTCGTCGAGTCCGTCGCTGGAATTTTCTTGCTCGGTTTACTTTTGCTACGCGGTGTTGATTTCGCTTCGCTCTTGGCATTGCCTCGCGTGGATCGTCGACTCGATCTGGTGGTCGTTGGCGCTTCTTCTTCTTCTTCTTCTTTATCGTCGACGTCCATTTCTTCTTCTTCTTTATCTTTATCATCTTCCATCTTCTCACCTTCTTCTTCTTCTTCTTCTTCGTCGTCGTTTTGGTGTCGCTTTTTTACGGTAGCGTTCGTCTCCGCAATTTCCGCGTCTTCTCCTTTTTGATATGGCAAACCCAACGCGGAAATCCCGAGTTCTTCCAATGCTTCGTCCAGCATTTTCTTCACCTCTTGTAATCTCTGCGTGGTTTCTTTCGTCGATCCGCTCTTACGCGAAGTTTCGGCCAACAAAATTTCCGCGCGAGCAATTACTTGGCGCTCTGGGATCCACTCTCGGGCGGCTTCGTTCAACTTCGCAAACGCCGATTTTTTCGTGTTATTATTACTACTACTGCTATTATTTTTCTTCTTCCATTCAATCAATCCTGCTTTAACTAATATCCGCTCTACGAACGACGTCTCTACTAAATGTCTTTTCATTCGCTCCTTGTGATAATCGCATCTTTTCCGTAAATCGTTCGCGCCTTTCAGCGCTGAAGCGATGTCACCTTCCTCGATTTTCGAAGCGCATCTTAAACTGGAAAACTGAAACAACTCTCTCGCGTGTTCGTCCATCGCATGCACATCTTTCGCGATCGCTTCCGCTTTCTTCATCGCTTTGGACACTCTGGACGGTTCTTCGCCATTCGCGCGTTGTAAAATTGCCCGTTCAAAGTCCGCCAACGCCACGTTCAATTTCAATCGAGTCAATCCCTCCTTCTCTTCTTTCAAAGCGAGTTCCTCTTCCGCATCTTTCTTCCGCCCGCTCGTTTTCCTCTTCACTAACTCTCTCTCCACGTCTTCCACCGCTCCAAACGCTAATCCGAAATTCTTTTCGCTCATCGCAAAATTCTCGTTCCGCAAGTGCATCTCGCCGAGCGCCACGTGCGTCCACACCACCCGAGCGCGCCATTCGTCTCTCTCCGTCTTTGTGACCGCGCCGGACGCGTCGTCTCGCATCCTTCGAGTCACTTCTAAGCACGCATTCAGAGCCTCCTCTTCCGTTCGCTTCGCTTTGTTGTTGTTGTTGTTGTGATTCCCCATCATCGCGTGTTGGTGTTGGTGTTGGTGTTGTCCTCCTTCTCCTCCTCTCGCGATGATCTGGTTCGCCAGTGCCAGTTGTCGAAGCGTCTCGTATTTCACGTCTTCGTACCTCGCGTGGTTTTTCAAGACCAGTTTCCCTCTTTCCAAGTGTCTCTTCGCTTCGAATTGATTGTCGGTGACGGCGTTTAAGATGGTCCCGAGAAGGACGCGATTTTTCGCGTCCTCGATCGACCCGACCGGGAACGTCGCCTCGTCCTTCTGGAAGGTGGCTTCGAGGCAGAGCACGGCGTGGAGCGGGTTGAGGGAGTGGAGGCAGTCGCGCGCGAGCCGGGTGAGTTTCCACGCGAGGAGAGCAGGAGTGGTGGTGGTGGTGGTATTACGAGTGTCGTCGTCGTCGTCCTCGTCGTCGTCTACGGGCGTCATGATGATGATGGATTCCAATTTCGGTTGTCTCTTCTTTCCCTCTCTCTCTCTCTCTCTCTCTCTGGTCGTTCAAAGAGAGAGAAAAGAGAGAGAGACCCGAAGAAGCCCGTCGTCGTCGTCAAAAGTCGTCTCCTCGTCGAACAAAAGCGAGGACTTTTTGCAAAGGACCACCCCGAACAACGACACAAGAAAGTAATGTAATGGTGGTGCGTAAAACCAACAAAGCGAGGAGGAGGAGGAGGAAGAGGAGGAGTTTTTTTTTTCTCTCTCATCATTTAAAACCCTAAATCACCAATTTAATGTAAGGTGTCAAAAATTAGGGTTTCGCTTTTGGGTGCTTTTATTTACTCTTATTATTACGCGTTGTGTGGACCCATCGCGCTCTGTTGTGAGTACAACAACAACACACTTTACCCTCGCTCAAATTTGGGACCTCGCGATGTCGTATTATTCGTCTCTCCGCGATGATGATGATGGCGATCGATACCAATACCAGTACCACCACCACCACCATCACTCTCACGACAATACGCACACCAAAGCAGCCCCGGGGGGTAGTGGTAGTGGGCATAGGCTGCTCGGTGGTGGTGGTGGAGGCGCAGAAGAAGAATTAGAAGGAGGAGGAGGAGGCATGGCCATCGTCTTCGATTTCACCACCCGCGTGACGTTGTTCGGTGCGACGTCGACGACTCGGATGGACTACGCTATGCTTTTGGTCTTCGCGTTCGGGGTCGCGTGCGCGACCGAATACGTGGCACACGCGAGACGACGACATATGTACCACCACGATAATGCGAATAACGGCCAAAACTTTGGGTCGTCGATGACGCAAGGAGAAGGAGGAGGAGGAGGGGCGTACGAGAGTGCCACGACTTTGACGATGGGTGGGCATCATCATCACCACCATCACCACCATCACCACCACCAGAGGGTACTGCACGGCGCGAAATACGCGACGCACCAGCTGATGAGTTACGTGCTCATGCTGTGCGTCATGAGTTTGAATTTTGGGATACTGGTGAGCGTGATTTTAGGATTAGGCGTAGGGAATTACGCGTTCAACAACGCCGGGACGCATTACCCGCGAGGCGGCGGGAGGAGACGAGCGTCGTCGACTTTGGTCTCGGACGCGGGGTGTAACCCAGAGTGATTGTTTTCGTTGTTGTTGTTCTTTTAATAAAGTAGTATTCATAAAGTAGAATTGATGTTTACTAGTAGTAGGTGTTTGTACTCGTACATAACCACTTCGCGCGCGCGCTCGCCGAGCGGTGTGCTACTGTAAAACTTCGCTGCCGAAATACCAACTCAACACCCATCTGGTCGGATTAAATTGTACCACGCTCAAGGGTATCACCAAAACAACTAAAGCCACGACTGGGTACAACAAATACTCCGTCCGTTCTAAATGCGGCAACGAGTTAAACCCGACGAATTGACAGTAATGATAGTAACTCAAACTCAAACAGAACAAAATGTTGCTCAAAAGAGCGCATATGAAGCCTCTCTGCACCAACAAGGGACTCAAAATCAACTGTCCGAGATACAACGCGACGAACAGCGGCACGAACGAGTTGCAGTGCACGTCAAACGCGAACAGCCATTCCACGTGATTGTTGTTGTCGTTCGTCGTCGTCGTCGTCGTCGTCCCCGCGTGATGACGAGTACTACCCCTACCCCTACCGCTACTTTTCACTCTCATGTATCTATTCGCCAAAAACCAATACGCCGTCGCGATGACGCATCCGCACCCGATGTAATCGAAACACACCGCTGAAAGGACCACCCAAACCGCTTTCCCCACGCCTCGTCTTTCGTACATCGCGCAATACCCGATCGCACATGCAGCCACGAAAAGCGACGTCAGCACACAAAACGTCGGATCGTCTCTTCCCCACTGGTTTTTCGTCTGTTTTCTGTACGTCGCGTGACGGTACACCGCTTTTGGCCCGCTCAGCGCGAGCACGCGCATCTGCCACAACGCGTAGGCAACGTCCATGTGCTTCGGCATCACGATGCGACGAAAATTGTAATTGATAGTCGCATTCGTATTATTTGTGCTCGAAAAAGGAAGGTTTGGCGCGTGCGGCCCTCCTCCTCCTCCTGTTGGGGTAAAGGTCGCATCATCGACAGCCGTCGTCGTCGCGCCCGCTTTTTGCATCTTCTTCTTTTTGTCTTCTCGCAAAGCAAGAAGAAGAAGAAGGAAAAATGACGAAGATTTTAAATAATGGGGCCCCTTTTTTCCTTTATATTATTTCAAAAAGAATAATGACCACCAAAAGTGACTCTCTCTAAGGAAGGGGGGGGGCTTTTCGTTTGAGTCGTCGTCGTCGTCGAATACTTATTTTTGTTTGTATCACACAATACTACACACGTGCTAATGAAAAACAACGAGGATGATGATCGAGAAAGCGCGTAAAAAAGCGCCGCCGTATAAAACCTACTAAGATCAATCGTCTTCGTCGAACTCGAACTCCTCCGGCGGCGCGGGTTCGTCGTCGTCGGCCGCGGCGGCGGCTCCTCCGTCTGAAGCCCCGGCAACTTCGGCTGGTTTGAACGCTAATTCGACGTAAAATACGTCCTCTTCCGGTGTTTGGTCTTTTAAGACGACGAATCCGCGGCCAACTCTGGATTTTTCTTTGGTAGAAGAAGTGGTCGCGGAGGAAGATTCGCACGGGATAAATCGCGCGGCCGGGTCGAAGGAGATGAACTTTTCCTGTTGCGGGGTCACTCTCGACGGGTTGGTTAAGATTTCAGACTCCGGTTCCGGTTCGTTAACTTTCGACGTCTCTTCTTCTCCTTTTTCTTCTTTCTCTTCTTTTGGTGGTTTTACTTCTTCGGTCACGTCCATTTTGTCTTTCGCAGCTCTGGATTGCGGACGAGACGGGACGTTATCGTCGGCGTCCATGCTCACGTCTTCTAAACCGCTCGGGTCTTTACCTTCTCTCAACAGTTTCTCCTTGAGCAACTTTTGTGCTTTCTTCGTCGTAGAAAGAACTGCTTTTTTCACCTCGGTCGTCTTCTTGTCTTTTTCGTCGGAGAGGTAATCCGCGTATTTGAACAAGGACGGTTTGGCCTCCGAAACGCACTCGTAGTGCGGCATTTGTAAGGTTTTGTCGACGCCGATGAACGCCGTCGGGACGGTCGCGACGGAAAGGAAGTGACCAAACGGAAACCAGTACCAATATTGAGTAAAGACCAAAACGCCTAACGTGGATGTCATTCTTGGACGACCAGTTCTGGATTTCAATGAAATCGTACAGTTACGTCCGCCGCAATCTAAAATGCCCGAGGCCATGATGGCGCCCATTTTCGACATGGTCGTTTCGCTCGAATCCGCGCTCATTTTTTGCATCTCGTCGCGAAATTTGGATAAACGATCTTCCGATTGTTGCACCAAGACTAACGCAGACGCGATCGCGGCGCCTTGTTGGACGAAATCAACTTTGTCTCTTCTCATCGGTTCCAATAATTTCGCCGCGTTGACATTACCGGTACCAGCGCAGGCGATACCGACCGCCATAGCCGCGCCATACCTCGCGTGCGGGTTGTACGATTCCGATAAGAGTTGAACGACGCCAACGCACTGTTCTGGATTGTTTGTTAACACGAAACCAATGGACATGACGGCACATCGGCGAACGTCGTCCGAGACGTCCGAGACGGCCACGTGTAAGAGTTTACGGACAGCATCGTTGTTCCCGGTGCCGACGTACGCGGAGCCAATAATTTGACACCCGCCGTATCGAATCAAAGCATCGCCGTCGCCTAAAGCGTCTTCAACGATTGCATCCGCGTCCTCTTCGCACGTCACAAAAGCGCACGCGAGACCTAAACCTAATCCACGAATAATTTTTTCGTGCGATGTTTTTCTAGCGTACGCGAGCATTTCCCTCGCGAAGCTTTCGTGGAGACTCTTTTGTGAGTTTTTGCGCAAACCAGCCAAAACGAAACCTAATCCGACACCCGCGGCTTCACCCGCCACGGCACTATCGCTTCGTAAAACTCTGAACAGTTCGTTCACGCATTCTGAATCTAACGTCGATTTCCCGTAACTACTCAAACCTATGCCTAAACACGCACCGTGTTGCACGGTTTCGTTATTCGCAGCGCGAAGACGATCGACGATGAACGTCGACGCGTCTCCACAGTGCGGGCGTCCGCAATGCATTAATCCCATAGCATATAACGCCCCCCCTAACGTGTACGGGCTCGGTGCCGGTAGTAATTGCGATAACAACTGTTTCGAATCTTCGGCGCGCCCGCGGTGGATGACGCCGACGCCCGCGGTGGCTGAAAACCTTGCCCAGTTTGTCGCCCTCGACAACCAGTCTAAGTTCTGTCTCAAGAACGTGTCGCTCGTCGTTCCACAGTTGCTCATGGCGTTTGCAAATACCACCGAGCCGTGCATGACGGAATTTCTTCCTTCAACAGATTTCTTCAATTTTTCCACCAACGCAGCGTCGCTGTGCGATTTCGTTTTCAAAAATTCCAAGTACAACTTTGCCGGCGTCCCGCCTCGCAAAATTGACACCAGCGAGTTCGCCCGCGCTTGCTTCTCCGCTTCTTTCTGTTCTTGGCCTTCTTTGATTGGAGTTTGTCCAGTCGTGGAAGAAGCAGAAACGACTAAATCCGCGACGCCGTTTAAGAAATTTCTCAAATCCATCTCAAACAAATTAAACCCGATTTGGTACGCTTGTAAATTATCGCGCTCGTCCGAAGATTTCACCAAGGATAACAAAACGTCCGCGCATCGCTTATCGTCCTCTAAAATCGCCAAACACTGGCACACACCGTTATAATTCGGCTCGTCGAAATCCAACGTTTCGTACAACTTCACCAACAGCGCCAACGCCTCTGCTCGAAAGGATTTCTGCGTGACCAACGTCTGACTCACCTTGGTCGCGTACGATAAGACAACCTCCGGCTGATCCGCTTTCGATATCGCGTTTTCCAACGCGTCTAATCGTTTCGATTCCAACGCCACTCCAACCGCATGCGCCCATTGCTTTTCCTCGTGGCACTTTGCAAACATTTTATCGACGATGGATTCCAACCTCGGGTCGATCGCGACGTCGTCGTCTTCCATCATCATTCGATGATTCGCACCATCCGCGACAGAAGAAGAAACGACGACTCGTCCACCTTTCTGCCTCTTCTCCACGTACGTATCGATCGCTTTCGCCAGAACCGTGTCCACAAAATCCGAATTCTTCTCCGAGACGTCGAAGAGTTTCCCAGCCGCCAACGCGTACGCCAACGCGTCGTCCAAATCGCCCAAGTGGTAAAAGACCTGTGTTTTGTGTGTGCGTTAAAAAGACATAATAAAAAAGAAGAAACAACACTTTAGGGTCAGCGTCGGTTGTGCGTGTGTGTGTGCATCGTTTTCTGTGCGCGTCGAGACGGTCATCAAAATCCGCAAATTGTTGTCGTTCATTTTTTTTTCC
>CEPW01040802.1_pt1 | contig 10915 bp, 5 predicted proteins | sample 356211 | NCBI WGS metagenome assembly CEPW01 (sample SAMEA2620021, study PRJEB7988) | marine metagenome | biome: marine biome (ENVO:00000447); feature: deep chlorophyll maximum layer (ENVO:xxxxxxxx); material: "saline water (ENVO:00002010), including plankton (ENVO:xxxxxxxx)" | depth 25 m
TAAAACCAATAATGGAGTTGAGATTTTATCAATTTTATGAATAGCTGATATACTTTCTAAAAGTTCTTTATCTTCAACAGGGTCTCCATATTCATATGCTCTATGCTGTGCTCTGTAGGAAGCTGTTTTTTCAAAAAAAGTTATCATATTCACCATTCCGTACAACTCGACAGCCGCAGCCCATAAATCAGGATATTCTGTTATACAAGCTAAAGTCATGAATCCTCCGTAGCTGCCTCCCATGACTGCAATTTTGTCTTTCGAGGCCCATCCAGTATCTACAACCCAATTCCATAAATACTGAATATCTTTAACAGAATCCATTCGTTTATATTTATCATCTAGATGGCCATAAGATTCTCCGTATCCTCCGCTACCTCTGACATTAGGAAGCAAAACGCCAATTCCTTGACTGACTAGATACTGAATTTGAGGCTTAAAAATTGGTCTTTCTTGGCCTTCTGGCCCTCCGTGAATCAAAATAAGAACAGGATTCTCTCCTCCTTTAACAAAACTATCAGGTTTAATAAAAAAGAACGGGATATCTCTGTCATCAAATGTTTTAAACGTATGAAGAGTAGGGCTAGGCAAGTCATTTAAGTTTATATCACCCTTGTAAGCTCTATTAAAATATTCAAACTTAAGTGTGTCCAAATTAAATTTAATTATCTCTGGATTTTGATTTGATGAATTGATTGTGAATAAAACATTTGATTTATCTAGAATTGTTAAACCCCATGCCCAGCCAGGTTCCATAAAAGTTACTTCATTTGGTTCGCTTATTATTTCAGCAGATCCATCAACAAGGTTTAATATCCCTAATTTTGAATATCCACGATCATTTATAAAAAATAAAATACGATCGTTGTCATTATCATTCTTCATGTATTCAACTTCATGATCTTCAGAGTAAATATATTCTAAAGATTTTGAAGAAATATCGATATTAGCAATTCCTGAAAAGTCTTTTCCTTGATTTGTTATTATTGTTACCTGATCATCTTGTTCATTAAAAAAGGCATATTTAAATCCTCCAAAAAGATTATCATCTGAGATTTTAGAAACTTTATCATTATTTATATCCAATAGTTTTAAAAATTGATATCTATTTGTTCTCTCTTCAGTAAATAAAATAAAATTTTTATTATTAGAAAAAGCCAAGAAAGATACATTGTGAACACCCTCTCCTGTTTTGTGCACTAGTTTTGGTTCTTCTCCAATTGGTTGTACATATAAATCAAAGTATGCTGCATCTCTTTTGTTTGATGAATAAACAATTGATTTTCCATCATTAGACCATCCTCCAAAATCGTTCCTCACAGACATATCGTTTGTTAATGATTTAATTTCAGAATAATCAGTTGAATCAATTATTTTAATTTGAAAATTTTCATCTCCTCCTTTATCGATAGAAAATAAAATCCACTTCCCACAAGGAGACCATGAAACTAATGCAACTCTTTCTTCATAGTGGGTTATTTGTTTGTGATTGCCATCAGAATCTAAAACCCAAACTTGTGGTGTGCCCGAAACATTGTTTAGGTAAGCGACTCTGTTATTATCTGGTGAAGAAGTTGGAGAACAAGAATAAGGTATTTGTATTAATTCTTTTATATTTAGATTTGTCATAATTGCCTCTTATATTTGATTTTTAATGATTTAAAATACATTTGTGTATTGAAAAATATTTTTATAGGAATAAGATAAAAAATTAGAAAAACTAACTTATTCAATATGAATGTTTTATTAAGGATAGCCTCTTATACTTTAAAATTCAAACCTTACTTATTTTTAGGTTATGTATGCACTATTGGGGCAGTTGCAAGTTATTTGATGATTCCTGAATTACTGGGAGGAATTGTTGATAAAATTGACCCTAAATCTCAAAACGACTCTATATATAAATCTACAAATTTATATGTATTACTTGTAATTCTTTTTATTCTTGGCTGCACAAGAGGGTTATTTTCTTATGGGCAAAATTATTTCGGAGAAGCCCTTTCTTTTAAAGTATCAAAAGTACTAAGAGATCAACTATATAATAAATCACAAAAATTAGATTTTTATTTCCATAACAGAACCCAAACCGGGGAGCTTATGTCTAGAGTAATTGTTGATATTGAAGGAATGAGAATGTTTATTCCCATGGGAATTGTAAGGTCCCCTTATGTAATATTGATGTTTGTTGGCTGTATTATATTATTATTAATCAAGAATACAGAGTTGGCATTATATGCGTGCTCTTTTTTGGTAATAGCCGGATTTATAGCTGCAAAAATGAGATTAAAATTGAGACAAATTTGGTTAAGGGTTCAAGAAAAAAATGCCGAATTAAACTCAGTTCTTCAAGAAAATTTAAATGGAATTAAAGTCGTAAAAGCTTTCTATGCAGAAGAACACCAAGTCAATAAATTTGGTGATATCAACGAAGATTTTAAATCTGAAAATATAAAAGTAGAAAACTTTAGAGCAGTAACTATGACAACGGTTTTGTTTGCATATTGGATGGTGCTAGCCTTGGTGCTGGCAGTAGGAGGAATAAAGGTGATAAATGGGGAAATGGATATTGGAGACCTAACCAGTTTTATGTTTTACTTACAATTGTTAGCAATGCCAGTACGAATGGTTGGGTGGCTTATAAGTTCAGCTTCAAGGGGAACTACATGTGGCACTAGGATTTTTGAAATCCTTGATACAAATCCAAATATTCAAAATTTGCCAAATGCAAACTCTAAATATTACAGAATGAAAGGAGAAATTCAATTTAATAACATCTCACACCAATTCCCCGAATCAAAGACTAAGAGTTTAGATAATATTAATTTAACTATATCTAAAAACCAAAAAGTATCAATAACAGGCGAAGCAGGTAGCGGAAAAAGCACTTTGGTCCAGTTATTGCTAAGATTTTACGATCCTGTTGACGGAGAAGTATTGATCGATGGTATAAATATTCAAAAAATCAGCTTAGGAACACTTAGAAAAAACATAGGATATGTTCATCAAGATGTTTTTATATTTAACGAAACTTTTAAAAATAACATCAAATACGGAAAGCCCGACGCTTCGGATCAAGAAATAATAAATGTTGCTAAAATTGCTCAAATTGACGATTACATTCAATCGTTACCTGAAAAATACAATTCCATAATCTCTGAAAACGGCGCAAACCTATCAGGGGGACAAAAACAAAGAATAAGTATAGCTAGAACATTATTACTTGATCCACCTATATTGATTTTAGATGATTCAACTTCAAGTGTAGACGCTACAACAGAAAAAAGCATACAAGACTCTCTAAAACAACTTGAAAAAGGACGGACTGTTATAAATATAGCTCACAAATTAAATAACTTCAGTGATTCTGACAATATAATTGTAATGACAAAAGGAAGTATTGCCGAATCAGGCAAACACGAAAAATTATTATCAGATAATGGGATATATAAAAATATTTACAATTTACAAATTTCAAATTAAAGAGGAAAAACTATGATAGGAAGTACATTTGGTCCTATGTCCAGAGGTAATTCTGAAGATGAAATGTTTGGAAAGCTTTATGACTACAATGTTGTAAAGAGATTGTTCCCCTATATACTCAGATACAAAAAAATATCTTTTATAGGAGCCATCTGTACCTTGGTTTCAGCTGCCCTTGTAGTATTAATTCCATATTTTATTAAAATTGGGATAGACGATTATATAAATAATCCAAGCTTGTCTAATTCTGAGAAACAATCAGGACTCTTATTCGTATCGTTTTTATTTATGCTCACCATGTTTTTAGCTTGGGTCACTAATTATTTTGGTCAAATATATCTAGCAAGAACAGGCCAATTTGTGCTTAGAGACATAAGAATAGACATGTTCACTCATCTGCAAAAATTAAATTTAAATTATTTTCAAAACACAAAATCTGGAAGCGTGATGTCTAGATTAATGGGTGACACAGCACAATTGCAAGAAGCTTTTGCAATTGTTGTAATGACTTTGGCTGATTTGCTAAGTCTAGTAGGAATTTGTAGTACGTTACTAATTATGAATTTTAAAATTGGAATTTCCTCATTATCTGTTGTTCCTCTTCTTTTTATTGCAGCAGCAATATGGCAACCTAAAGCAAAATCCGCATTTATAAATGTAAGGATTGCCATATCACAAGTATATTCATCATTTAGTGAAAATCTAAATGGAATTAAAGAAGTACAAAATTTTAATAGAGAATCAAGTAATTATAATTCTTTCAAACAAGAAACCACAGAACACCTAAACTCTGCTCTTAAAGCTCAAAAATTATCTTCTGCCCTTTTGCCTCCTGTAGATATATTAACAAGCTCAGCTATAATAATTGCTTCATTCATAGCTAGTGATTTAATAGTTGACGATTACACGCAAATAGGTGTCATAATCGCATCAGTTCTGTACATTCAGAGACTCTTTGATCCTATAAGAAATCTGATGATGCACTATACTCAAATTCAAAGATCAATGGCTTCGGGTTCAAGGCTTTTTGATTTCCTTGATATAGATCCATTCTTAAAAACCATAGAAATTAATAAAATAACACAGCCAATATCTGGAAAAATCGAATTTAAAAATTTTCATTTTTCTTACGACAATGATATTGAAGTACTTACAGATATTAATATGATTATTAAACCGGGATCTACAGTAGCATTCATTGGAGATACTGGAGCAGGAAAATCAACTCTTGCATCACTTATTACCGGCCTCTACCCTCCTAATAAAAATAAAGGTGATTTGATGATTGACGATCAAATCATACAAAAATTTTCTAGATCAGACCTAGGTTCTCAGGTTGCCATGGTTCTTCAAGATCCGTTTTTATTTCAAGGAACAATAAAAGAAAATTTGAAATTTAATCAACAAAACATATCAGATCAACAAATAACAAAAGCTTGTAAATCTATTGGAATTCATGAATATATTAATTCACTAGAAAACGGATATAACACTAACGTATCTGAAAGAGGTGTAAACATGAGTCAAGGTCAAAGGCAATTAATGGGATTTGCAAGAGCCTTAATCAAGGATCCCAAAATTCTTATACTTGATGAAGCTACTTCTAATATCGACAGCATAAACGAACAAAAAATTCAAAACGCTCTTAAAGTACTTTTGAAAAACAGAACTTCCATTGTTGTTGCACACAGACTGTCGACTATAAAGATGTCAGATGAAATTTTTGTTATAAAAGGAGGGAAAATAACAGAAAGTGGTTCTCATGAACAATTAACAAAGCAAAAAGGAGATTACTTTAAATATTTAGTATCTGCAAAAAATGATAATAAATTTTAAATTTCAATTTATATAAGATTTTTTTGCTTAGGTTCTTCCTCTATATTAAGGTGCTGAAATGTCAAAGATGTAGCTATTCTTCCTCTATTAGTTCTTGAAATAAAACCTAAATTTAACAAAAATGGCTCAATTACATCTTCAACAGTACTCGGATCTTCGCTTATAGACGCTGAAAGTGTGTCAAGCCCAACTGGCCCCCCGCCAAATTTTAAAATTAAAGATTTTAAATAATCCAAATCTATTTTATCCAAACCTATTTCATCAACTTCAAGTTGTTCCAGTGCGCTCAAAACAACTTTTAAAGAAATACTGCCATCTGATTTAACCTCAGAATAATCTCTTACTCTTCTTAGCAGCCTATTACCAATTCTAGGAGTTTTACGTGATCTGATTGCTATTTGTGATAAGCCTTTTTTTTCTGTTTTAATTTTAAAAATCTGCGAAGATCTATGAAGAATCTCTGTCATTTCGGCGTTGCTATAAAAATCAAGTCTAAATATAGAGCCAAACCTATCTCTAAGTGGAGGGCTAAGATTTCCGTATTTAGTTGTAGCGCCTATCAGTGTAAAAGGCTGTATTCCTAAATTAACACTTCTTGATTTCAATCCTTCATCAATTATCCATGACACTCTGTATTCTTCCATCGCGGAATATAAAACTTCTTCTGATATTTTATTTAATCTATGAATTTCATCGATAAATAAAATATCATGCTTTTTTAATCTTGTTAAAATTGACACCAAATCACCTGCTTTTTCAATAGCAGGCCCCGAAGTTACTTTAATATCTGTTCCCATTTCATTAGATATAACATTAGCCAAAGTTGTTTTCCCTAACCCGGGAGGGCCGTATAACAAAACATGATCTAGTGGCTCTTTTCTTTTTTTGGAAGCCTTAATTGCTATAGATAAAGTTTGTTTTGCTTTTGCCTGCCCAACATATTCAGAAAAATATTTTGGCCTTAAAGACAATTCTGTTTTAAAATCATCTGTTTTAGCTTCAGAATTAATCACACTGTCGTCTTTCAATACTTAATTACCAAATTATACTAATGAATATATATTAACAAAAAAAGTGCATATATATCTGATTTAAAAAATTATTGACAACAGAATTATTGTGAAATTTCTAAATTTTTGTTAATATTTCTATTCATACTGATACAACAATATGTTGGGTTTCATTTTTACAAATGTACTTTATATTGTTATTTAATTAAAAAATTATTGGAGATCATTTTGGCTCAACAACAAGATTACACACAAGATAGCATTCAGGTTTTAGAAGGATTAGTCCCCGTAAGAAAACGGCCTGGAATGTACATAGGAAGTACTGATGAAAGAGGCCTCCATCACTTAATAAATGAAATTGTAGATAATAGTGTTGACGAGTTCATGGCAGGACATTGTGACGAAATATTTATTCATATTGATGAAAATCAATATGTAGAAATAACAGACAATGGGCGTGGAATACCTGTCGAAAAACATAGAACCACAAACAAGCCAACAGTAGAAACCGTTTTGACAACTCTGCATGCAGGAGGAAAATTTGAACAAGGTGCGTATCAAGTATCAGGAGGGTTGCACGGAGTCGGAGCATCTGCTGTAAACGCTTTATCTCAAGATTTTATTGTTAGTGTATACAGAGAAGGCAAAGAACACACTATGTCATTTTCTGAAGGAATAAAAAAATCTGACTTAACTACTTCAGATTTACAAGAAAACGAAAAAAACAAAACAGGAACCAAAATTAGGTTCAAAGCGGATACCACTATATTTATCGACGATGAAACTAAACAACCTTTAGATTATGACTTTAATAAAATTTTAGCTCGAACTAAAGAAATTGCTTATCTAAATAAAGGGCTTAAAATAATATTTAGTAGTGATTTTCACAAAAATTTATGGCCAAATAACAAGTATATGTACTACTTCGAAGGTGGTATATCTTCTTTAGTTACTAATGAAACCCGAAATAAGTCAGTAATTAATAAAACACCCATTTATTACGAAGAAGAAATTATTAAAAATGAAAATGTTACAAATTCTGAAGGCAAAGCAACAGAAATGCCTGTCAAAACATTTGTTGAAGTTGCAATTCAATATGATTCTTCGTTAGGTGAAAATGTACTTTCGTATGCAAATTGTATAAATACAGCCGATGGTGGAACTCACGTAACTGGCTTTAGATCCGCCATAACAAGAGTATTTAATGATCAAGCCGAAAAACTAGGCCTTATTAAAGAAGGAGAGTCTTCACTTCAAGGTGAAGATACCAGGGAAGGATTGACTGCTGCAATCAGTGTGAAACTATCTAACCCTCAATTTGAAGGTCAAACTAAGGGCAAATTAGGTAATAAAGATGTTAGAAATAAAGTAGAAAGTGTTGTCCGTAAAGCTTTAAATATATACTTAGAAGATAATCCCCAAATTGCAAAATTAATTATTGAAAAATGCCTTACTTCTCAAAGAGCCAGAGAGGCAGCAAGAAAAGCACGGGACCTTGTACTAAGAAAAAATGCCCTTGATGGGGGTGGCTTGCCAGGAAAGCTAGCTGACTGCTCAGAAAAAAATCCAGAAGTATGTGAACTTTATATTGTGGAAGGAGATTCTGCGGGAGGTACTGCCAAGATGGGAAGAGACAGAAACTATCAAGCTATATTGCCGCTAAAAGGAAAAATTCTTAATGTGGAAAAAGCCAGAGCAGATAAAATGATATCACATGAAGGTATTCAGCATATGATCACAGCTATTGGAACAGGATTTGGCAATACAATAATTGACGAAAACAATGAAACTGACGATAACGAGGTAAATGAAGGAATGGATATATCTAAACTCAGATATAACAAAATAATTATAATGACTGACGCTGACGTAGACGGCTCGCATATAAGAACCCTTCTTTTAACTTTTTTCTTTAGATATATGAAACCATTAATAGATAATGGAAATATTTTCATCGCTATACCCCCTTTATATAAGCTTGGTTCTGGCAAAAGCAGCAGATACTGCTACTCTGAAGAAGAAAAAGAAGAATTTCTAGCAAAATCTGAAGGAAAAAATATCAGAGTCCAAAGATATAAAGGGCTTGGGGAAATGAATGCTGAGCAGTTATGGTCAACAACTATGGATCCTGATTCAAGAATGCTCAAAAAAGTTATTCTACCAGAAGAAAAAAATGAACTAGGTCAACTTACTTCAGAATGGAATCAAACTGAAGAATGCTTTATGAATTTAATGGGAGACGATGTTCTTCCCCGAAAAGATTTCATACAAAAAAATGCTTTATATGCCGATATAGATGCTTAAATAACTTCAAATCTAAACATTTATTTCAATTGACCTTTACTTTTTTGTTCCTTTATAATTCTAACCTGTTAATAATATATAGGAATTTTTACTAATTTTGACTACAAATAAAAAATACTTAGAAAAGCTACAGTCCGAGGCAACTAATTCAATCAATGGATTATCTTCAGAAGAAGAAATAGAAAGTTGGAGAATTGATTATCTTGGTAGAAAAGGTAAAATTTCAAATTTCTTTCAAACATTTAATAAGCTAAGCGCCGAAGAAAAAAATGAACTAGGTTCTCTTGCTAATAAATTAAAAAATACCCTCGAACAATTATTTGAAGAGAAATCTAAATCTATAAAAACTAATAATAATAAAGTTAGTGATTTTTTTGATTACTCTCTACCTAGTGTGCCGTTTAGTACCGGAAGCATACATCCAACAAATCAAATGATGGAAGAGATTTGTTCGGCTTTCAGTAAATTAGGCTTTAATATTTTCGAAGGACCTGAAATAGAATCTGAGACCTACGCATTTGACAAATTAAATATTCCAACAGATCACCCCGCAAGAGATATATGGGATACAATTTATGTTAACGACGTTAAAGAAATCCATTCCCTGGTTTTAAGGCCGCATACATCACCAATGCAAATACGAATAATGGAAAACAACAACCCTCCAATCAGAGTAGTTATCCCAGGAAAATGTTACAGATACGAAGCAACTGACAACACTCACGAATGGCATTTTCATCAAATTGAAGGCTTGGTAATTGATAAAAATATTAATTTTGCAAATATGAAATCTACTTTATTTGAATTTGCAAGAATAATTTTTGGTGAAGACACAAAAGCTCGTTTCAGGTGTGATTTCTTCCCATTTGTTGAGCCAGGTGCAGAAATGTCAGTAAATTTCAAACAAAATAAATGGTTGGAATTAATGGGAGCTGGAATGGTACATCCTAAAGTATTAACCAATGTAGGTATTGACCCTAACGAGTACTCTGGTTTTGCATTTGGATTAGGAATAGAACGTGCTGCAATGATAAAGTATGGAATCGAAAATATAAGAGATTTCTATGCAAATGATTACAATTTTTTAAAACAATTTAAATAAATATTTATGAAAATCCCAATTTCTTGGATCAAACAGTATATTGATTATGACATAAGCAATGAAAAAGTTGCTGAATTATTAACAATGGCAGGAACAGAAGTCTCAGAAATCAAAAAAATTGGCGAGAACTGGGATGAAAATATAATCGTTGGTAAAATAATCAAGATAAAAAAACACCCTAATGCAGACAGGTTATCATTGGTAGAAGTAGATACTTCAACAGAAATAATCAAGGTTGTATGTGGGGCAAACAATATTCAAGCTGACCAAAAAATAGCACTAGCTAAACCTGGCGCCACTTTATATAACCCTTATGAAAAAAAAATATCAACATTAAAGAAAAGTAAAATTCGCGGGATAGAATCTCATGGCATGATATGTTCAGCTTTAGAACTTGGATATTCAGAAGATCATAATGGAATACTATTATTAGATCAAAGTTTCGAAACTGGCAAATCACTAAAATCATTGCTTTATGATGAAATATTTGATTTAGACTTAACGCCAAACCGATCTGACTGCCTATCAGTGATTGGAATTGTAAGAGAAATTTCGGCTATTTTAAATGCTCAAAATATAAACCACAAGCTATTAAAGCAAATAAATTTTGAAACAACAAATTCTAGCACTAAATACCCTGGAAATAATGATTTCGAAGTTAAAATCATTGATAACGAATGTAAAAGATACACTGGACTTTCTATAAATTCATTCAATGTAAAAGAATCACCATTTTGGATTAAAGACAAGCTAATAAAATCAGGCCTCCGACCTATAAATAATATGGTTGATTTAACAAATTTTATTATGCTTGAATACGGGCAACCCATGCATGCTTTTGATATCACAAAAATTAAAAGTAATAAAATCGAAATTAAAACAAATCATTCTAAACAAAATTTTATTGCACTTGACCAAGAAAATAGAATTTTAAAAGAAAACATGTTGATGATCACTGATGGAGAAAATCCTATCGGATTAGCAGGAGTAATAGGTGGTCAAAACACTGAAATTGACACTAAAACGTCTAGTATATTTTTGGAGTCAGCATCATTTGATATGTCAAATATTAGGCAAACTTCTAAAAACTTGAATTTATCAACAGATGCTTCTTACAGATTTGAAAGGGGAGTTCCTGCCCAAATGACCATTCATGCAATAGACCGTGCTATTGAGTTAATAC